>OJCJ01000300.1_pt1 | contig 10762 bp, 10 predicted proteins | sample 1591811 | NCBI WGS metagenome assembly OJCJ01 (sample SAMN05416758, study PRJEB24817) | seawater metagenome | isolation source: Sea water | place: Canada:Atlantic | collected 2013-07
CTACACGTAAGGAGTCGTCGGCAGCGTCAGATGTGTATAAGAGACAGCTCTAGCTTTATTTAAATTAATATTTTTACCTGTCAGTAATTGAGCTTCTAATTCAGACTCTATAGATGATTCAAAATCAAGTAAACCGTCTGCTATTTTATTAACCTGTCCTAAGTCCATTCCAAGTTTTCTTGCTGCTGCTGCTGCTCTACCTAATGCTTCTGGATTACCTCCTAGGGATGCTTTAATATCGTCAGATGCTCCTAATACGTCTTGGAGTGCTACGGCAGGAGCGATTGCTGCATCTGCTGATTCATTTAATGCTGCTACTCCATCAAATACACTACCTTGGAAATCATTAGCACTTTGTCCGGTCAATTTCATCATAGTTCCTAAGCTACCAGCTTGTTCAGCTGATAGTCCGAGAAGATCTTTTGCATCTGCTATTTGACCTAACTGTTGAGGAGTGAATATAGCAGCAGCGTTTATACCGGTTTGTTTAGTATATTCAGCAGCTACTTTCATTAAGTCTACTGCGGTAGAAGTTTCTGTTGCTACTCCGGACATTTTATAAGCTGCTTGTCCGGTTAGTCTTGAAAATTCTACAGATTGTTTATTTATCTCCGATAGTACAGATAGAATTTTTAACCCCATACTTAGGGGATCAAATAATGCCTTTCCAAATCCAGATGCTAAAGTCCCGAGACCTTTCAGCATTATTTCCATTTTAGAAAAGTCCTTTGCTATTTCACCGGTTATTGGATCGATTCTTTCCGATTCCTCGGCCATGTCTTTCATATTTGAAGAAGCATCTTTCATCGCTTGTTGAAATATACCGGATCTCATACCTAGTCTTTCCATCAATGCACCTGTACCTTCTACTAACGCACCGGTAACACCCATTCTATCTTCTATAGCTCGTTGTATCTTTTCTTCTGCTCTAAGAGTAGCTAAATTCTTATCTGTCGCTCTGCTCATTGCTATAGTAGCAGCTAATCTATTAGCGTTTGAAGAATTTACTTTACCTTCTAGTCCAAGTTCCTCTTGAAGGCGTGCAATTTCTTTATCTCCATGTTGTTCAAGTGCTCTAACTTGAGTAACTCTGTTAGTTGCTTCGTCGAGTATATTTTTCTGAACAGCTAGTTGTTCCTTAAGCCTCTCTGCTTCTCCTTCTGCAAGTGCTCCAATAATTTTAGTTTTATTTTCTAGCTCCCTTACAATCTTTAACTGTTCTGCTTGGGTTGTAGTTGCAGTTGCTAGCTCTGCAGATAATCCTTGTTGAGTGTTGTATGCATTTGCAATTTCTATCGCTATATTCTGTTGATGTTCGCTGAGAGTTCCTGTCATTGAGGTCATCTCTGTTATAAGCTTATTTTGAAGTGATTTAGCTTTAGAGATTTCTCTGTTTATAGTTCCTGCATTACCGAGCTCGACTACATTCTGTTGTGCTGCTTTAACAATCTCATTTCCTAAATTTCTAAGAGTCTTATCTTGATCATTTAAGTTTTGCTTGACTCCCAGTACATCTCTAAGTTCTGCATTAAGTATACGGGCGTTATCTAAAGAAGTTGCGTTGTTCTTAGCCTCTTCTTGAGCAAACTTGTTATACTGTTCACTTAGCTTAGTTACTTCCGCTTTATTCCTAGCAAACTCGCTAGGATCAAGATTTTGGTTGTTGTTTCCGTTAGCCATTTATATAATTACTTTATTATAAATAGGAAAGGCCCGCATTATTTACGAGCCTTAGTACTATAAGATGGCTTTTTACCTTTACCGCCTTTCATTGTCTGGGATTTTTTATTTATTTTATCATATTCCACTTTTTCTTTTTCGAAATGTTCTTGGAGTTTCTGGAATGTAAAGTTCCTTAACCATATAGGCATATTGTATACTGTCTCGTAATCAAAACCTCCTTTTCCGTGAAATACTATTTCATGTATTTGTGTGAATATAGATAATCTATAAGACGGCGTCAGGCCAAAGAAAATTAACCCCGATTGGGATATCTATCCCCCCTTCTGGACCATTCTCTGGATAGAATGTCATGTCTACATCAGGCTGAAAGTCTCTAAGGTATTTTCTAAATGATCTAGAGTCTCTTGCTAGGAATTGATTATCAACAAAGGATCTAACAGTTTTTTTCTCTGCGTCGCCATTAATAGCAGATATCATATGTTTCAATCTAGTAGATAGTTCTGCTGAGGATTCTTTGTTTATCTTTTTAAGTCCTCTTACCTCTTGGTCTATTGCCGCCTCGTCACCGTGGTTTAGTAACTTAAATGTAATTACAACACCTGTAGTAGGTAGTGTATAGTTAAAGGCATTTTCTGTAGCTTTCTCCACCTCTGGGTGTAGTTTCTTATTATCTAATAGAGATAAGTCAACTTGCTCTACTGTTCCGCTATAGTTAAATTCATAATCTTTACCATATCCTAAAATACGTGCAGCGATTAATAGTGCGTTTTTATCTCCCACCAGTAGTTCGTTGTAGTTAATATTCTTATCTACAATTAATGCTTTAAGAAGTTTGTCAATAACTATACCTTTCTCAATATAGTTTTGGTTAGTTAGTATATCCTCTTCCTTAGCAGTCATATACTTCATTTCAATAGTACCGCTGGAAAGTGGAGATTCCTTAGCGTAAAGTTTTCCCATAGAAGGTAAGTCTACTATTTCCGTTGGGAATTTTTGTGTTTGTTCCATAAATTTGATTAATTAAAACTAGTTCTTACTATAAATATACGAAGAATACTTTTCTAAAACAACAAAAGCCCGAAATTAATCGAGCTTTTAATTATATTTTGGCTAATATTAGTAATTCAATACGCAATAATCCATTGCAATAGTCATTGATAACTCTACTGCTTCTGGAGAATTCCAGTCAAAGTCTCCTTGTGACATAGTTTTGATGAATGCACCTTTAATAATCCATTCTGATACTACATCTCCTACTGGTCCTAATACATTAAGAGTTAAATCTTTCTTGTAGAAATCTGAATATCCTGCTCTACCTGTTACAGATTCGTAAGATAAACGTGCCCATTCCATTACTGCTTGAGCACCAGAAGGTGTGATTGGGTCATATAGTGTCATATCCATATCATTCCACATCCTTTTTCCTCTAATTTTACGATAAGAGTTAATGTGATCTAATATTACTTCTCCATCTTCAAACGAAGGAGCTGATACTGTTTTTACCATGAATGATGGAATGTTGTCCATGTACATGATGAATCTATTCTGTACCTTCGGTTCGAAGGCTCTAAACATAATTTCGTTTGGATCTAATACTGCCATTTTATTTATTGTTTATTATAAATATCTTAATTTAAATTTATCCTGCAAAAGTTGCTCCAGTTGGCTCAATTGTAAAGTCTAGTACTATGAATTCAGCAGTTTTAGCTGGTTGAATAAATATTTGACCTATTAATTGATTTCTGTCTACTACATCTGCTGTGTTGTTTGTGTCGTCCATTACAACTCTATAAGCGTAAAGTCCTTGTCTTTGTACTACTGACTCTAAGAAAGGATTTACTCTAGCTAAGAATCTGTTTCTTGTAGTAATTGTATTTTGTTCGAATACTAAGTTTCTAGCTTGGTCTCCAATGAACTTCTTTAATTCAATTAACAATCTTCTTACATTTACTCTGTCTAAAGATGATGCTTTAGTTTGTAGTGTCTTCTGACCGAATACTGATATTCCTTGTCCTGGAAAAGAAGCGATAGGATTAACTTTCTTAGAGTATAAAGTATCTCTTTGATTTCTCGTTAATCTTTTCTGTGCTTGTATTACTCCTGTAATACCTCCTCTTACTAATCCTGCTGGTGCAAACCAAGGTGCTGAACTGTTATCTGTAAAAGCATATACTCCTGGAATAACAACTGATGCTGGTACCCATTCGTTTTTACCTGTTGCAGATTGAGTCTGTAACCATGGCCAGTAAGCAGCTGCATAAGAACTGTTGAGGTTAGATGCTTGAGTTGTTACTGCTGTTTCTCCTGTTACTCCATAGTCTACTAAATCTACAACTGCTATACAGTCTCCTCTAGTTTCTGCTAGGGATATAATACTGTCTACTGGTGTTGTATGACCGGCTAGGTTGTGTATTAATCCTGGTGCTGATATAATATTAAAGATGTAGTCGTCATTATTTTCTAATACTGAAATAACATCTGTATAATCTGCTCCTTCAACTCCCTGTGTATCAGCTGCGCTAATATCTCCGAAGTATTTTGAACCTCCAGTTCTAGTTGAAATTAATGCTCCTGTTGCTCCGAAAAATGATCCAGATTGTGCTATTGGTAATGAGTTAGAGTAGCTTACCCCTTGAGCGTCATTATTTACTGTTATTCCATCGTTAGCTAAATAGTCTAATGTTTGTGCAGATACTTCTGATACTCTAACATAATTTGATTTATTAACGTATTCTCCTGCTGTAGAAATGTATTTTGATCCATCTCCATCTGTACTTAGTACCTGGTACTGGTTTCCTATTACGTTCTCTATATAATTTGCTGAGTTAGGATCTAATGATAAGTTATTAAATGTCTCTAATACAACTTTGTTTTTTAAGCTATCATCACCTTGACGAATACTTAATGTAAACGTTCCTGTTTCTACATTTCTATTACTTATCTCCCATCTAACGTTGTCTGTTGATCCATTTACTAATGAACTATCAGAATTTTGTGGAATAGTACTAGCGTTGGTAGCATTGTTGTATATATCTCCTTTTCCTAATGTCTCTAATTTAAAAGAATTAGTTGTAAGTGAAGTTGTTTCTGTTCCGCCTCCTAAAGTTATTACTGCTGTTGCTGAAGGATCATTTCCAGCTGCATCTCCAACTCTTAGTATGTAGCCGTTAGCTGCTGTTCCCAACACACTACCTTTTAGTATCAGTGTATCTACGACTGCATCACTTACATATACTACTGGTAAATTTGCACCGTTAATTTTAGCTCCTAAATTATCTACTGTTTCTTCTGCCGTTGGAGGTGTTGATGCACCTGGAGAGAAGTAGTACTGATTTGCAGATGCTACATCGTCCGGTACATCGCCAATAATTGCTGTAAAGTTATATTCCGTACCATCTGGTGCTTGTATAATATACTGTTGTGTATCGTCTGCCACAAGAAAGCCTGTTGTGCTCCCGGATGCAAATGCAGTACCTGTTGATGTAGTTGTATTACTAATAGTAGTTGATGTAGGTGCAGTAAATGAACCTGAAACTACCCTAGAAACTAATACTGAGTTACCACCTTGTTGAAAATAATTTTTAACTGCGATAGAAGTTAAGAATTCATAAGAGGTTGAACCTGAAGCGAAAGTAGTACCAAATTTTCTTACATAGTCGTTATACGATGTAACTAATGTTGGAATTTCTACTGGTCCCTTTACTGCTGGTCCAATAATTGCAGCGCCTGCTGTTACAGGGGCTGGTTGAATAAATGAAATATCATTTTCTCTTGTGAATACACCTGGAGAGATAATTGTTTCTGCCATGTTTAATGAAGTTTATTTAAATGTCTTTTATAAATATCAGCTTATTTTGTAAACCGTTCCTGTAGTACACAGGTAGTTATTTGTATATAAATAGGAAGGGAAGGTACAAAACCTCCCCCTCTAAATAATTTTAATAAACTTATAGATTTACTCTACGGTAGTCACTACTTCTTCTTCCTTTACTTCTTCCGTTGGAATAAATTCCCCGTTCTGTAAATCGATAGATCCTTTACCGTATTTTTCTTCTAACTCCTTAACAACAGTAGCTTCTTGCTCTTGTGTTTCTGTTAAGTATGCTTTAATATTAGTTCTACGTGTTTCTAAATCTATTTCTGCTAGACCAACGTTTCCTAATTCCATTTTTACAGCTTGAACTCTTTTTTGAATATCTTCAATTTGCTGTAATTCTTCTTTTGATAACTTTTGATTTGCCATTTTTTAACTTTAAATTAATCGATTAAATTATATATATTATACAATATAAGAATTAATATTTAATTCTGCAACTAAATTTTATTTTATTTTTAACTTATTTTAATCTTCTACTCTTAATGTAACTGAAGTAGGTGTTTGTAGTTCTGATATTTGACTATCTAGACCTCCTTGGATTGCATTAACTTGCTCTACTCCCATTCCTGCTTTTACCCAGTTAATGATTGTTGCATGTGTTAGGTCGTCGAATGCAGTAAATGCGCTTCCAGATGTAAACTCTAAGTGTTGTGTTCCTATACTTGTTGCATTAAATGCATTATCGTCTCCGTCTACAGCATCAGATGTAGCTGTTACTCTCCAGTGTACATTATATACAACGTTTGTTTGACCTCCTTCTGAAGGATGTACATCTACTGTTTTACAGTCCCAATTGTAAGTATTCATATTTTATTTTATTAAGTGTTGAACTTTAGTTTATTGTTCTTTATATAAATATAGTAAAAATAACTTTAACTACCAACTCTGCTTAAGGCAGATTACAAAAGTTCATATTGGTATCTAACTGGTGTAGTGTCCATGTATAGTTGTTAGTTGGCCCTGTTCTCTTAACATAGTATATAAACTCATCTCTTGATGCGTGAGCATAACAACCTCCTAACCCCGGTATAGTTGCTTGGGAATCGTAAGCAGCGTTTGTTATACCGTTTATATAGAGGGTATCATCAGTCCCGCTTGAACCTACTAGGAAGTAGTCATTATAATTGTCACTTATCGGCAAAATAGAATTTGGTTGAACGGTTGGTCCGGTAGTGGTTATATCGTTTACAGTTGGTGTACCGGCAGTTGAAACATCAAAAGCTGACATTGGTATATCAATTATTTTTACTACTGTCGGTGATGATTTAGCAGATATAACGTAAATATGGTTACCATTATTGCTTAAATGGAAAGCTCTTATATCTTCATTAGATGGTATTGATATACTTAGTGTAGTTCCAGTTGTTGCCATAGTAGTTATGTCCCAGGCAGTTGTAAGGTTGTATTCGACAATACTGTCTGAGTTTATAGGTTTTATGTAAGCTTTTTGTCCATTAGACGACATTTGAAACATTTGAAAATACACACTCAAAGCAGGACTTACTCCTATATCTGTAACAGTAGAGGTTAAATCATGCCCGGTTGCTAAGCTCATTTGCCTAATTCTTTTATTATTATATTCAGGAACAAATACTTTAGTTCCGTAAACGTCTACATAAGGTTGTACTTGTCCAGGATTTGTTCCACCGTTAATTAATGATGTTATGTTTACGGAATCCCCTGTAGTTATATCTCCTATATCCCATACTGGTGAGCAGAATGATATTGCTGTGTATGGTGTATCTATGACTTTTTCTACATTCAATCTTCCTATACCTATAATTTTACTGATGTTAGAATGTATCACCCCGTTTACTATCTCTCCAAAACCTGTATCTAAAGTATACTCTAACCTAGGGTAGTAAGAAGATTGATTGTAGTAAAACGTAGCGTAGTTATTGAGACTCAGTAGTGGTGTAACATTACTGTAGTCGTGGTCATAATCACATATTGCTATAGTAAAGTTAGCATTACCTAACGCATCTGTTTTAGCGTCACTATTTAATGCTATGGTTTTTAATGTTCCAGCACCACCAGCTCCCATTGTAAAATCCCCGGAATAAGGAGTAGAGAAATCTACATTATAGTCGTTGATGCTTAGTTGCGCTAAAGAGCTATATGTATTTGAATTTTTTACTACAATTATGTCTTTATATGCAGTGTATCCTGAAGCTTTATACAATTTTAAATGTAAACTTACAATTGTTCCTGACACACCGGAAAAATCGAAGGTCAACATACACCTATTTATATGGTAATTATTTCCTCTACCCGAAGTTTCGTAAGCATCGGGTGACATTGATCCTGGGTTTACGGTTACCAGTCCATTCCCGGATGATGCATTCCTGGTATCAGCCCAACTGTAAGCTGTTGAATCTAGTTGATTTACTACTACTCCGTCTATCGACTGTTTACTTGATGGTATTGTTGGCATAACTTTCCTTTATAATTATTATCCTTTACCTATAATCCCAATGCCATCTCCAGGAGCTGGTTGGTACCCACCTTCTCCTTCTTTTGGTTCGTATAGTTCTTTTTTTCCCTCTCGGGTATACATAGGCATATAGTAGATATCTGTTGTATGGTACTTATTAGTGGGTATTGACTTAATTCCAAACTCACTTAACTTTATTTGTTCATATGTTATATTTCTTTCTTCTTGAAGCTCCACAGATGGTAATATATCCTGCATAGGATTCCACCAAGTCATTCTACCTCCAGGAGATAATAACTTAGTAATATAGTCCTTAATCTTACTTAAGTTCTGGTCATTATAGGTATCAATAAAGATACCGTGGTACTGTATCAATCCTGAGTTTCTAAAATCTTTTTGAAATTCAGCAAACCAGTCTTTACCTGATATAATATTTACTCTTTTATGCTGTGTTTCTTTACTTCTACTATATTCTCTATTTTTTCGGTCTGCAAATACTTGGGCTCTTTCTGCTATTCCGGGGTGGTATTCTATAATAGTATGTAGGTCTGGTGAGTAACTTTGTATATATTCTGCTGAAATTCCCATTCCAAATCCCAACTCTAATATAGTTTGGGAGCGTCCACCGTGGGTTACAAAATTAGCAGATTGCTTCATTATTGGTGCTTCCCAGTCCATCATTACATTATAACTTTCTCCATCATCAGAGAAAGTTATTTTATCTGCGGCAAAAACCATTGCTTTCTCTTTAAGACTCCCTTTATACTCAAATTTATAATCTGCTCTTGCCATACTACTTTAATTTTCTATATTTAATTCATTATGCTATTTCCACAAATGTGTTATCAGGACAGAAGTACATTTCTGCTGTAACTCCAGTAGCGTATCCTACTATTCTAGCTATATGCCCTGTAGTAGTTGGAATAGTTCCAGTTGCATCTCCACTTGTGGTAGCACTTAAGTAGAATGGATTACCTGCATTTAAAGATTGAGAAAAAGTTGCAGTACATCTAACAAATCCTCTTACTAGTATACCTGCAGCAGCAGTAGTTCCCATTGCCACACCTAGTAAACTTTTACTAGTTGTACCAGAATTTGCCTGTGCTTTAACCCACTGTCCTGATGTGTTTAGTACCACTACGTCTCCTTGTGCTATTCCTGATTGTGATCCAAAAGTGACTACTTCTCCTCTAAATTGGTTCAGAGCATCTGGTTTTTTATACTCAATAATCTCTGTTTGAATATTACCTGCAACATCTAATTTTTTAGTAGAAGACGGGGTAGCTGTTCCAATAGATACATTTCCACCGAATGGATTTAAATGTAAATTTCTAGGGGTAGTTGCAAGTACATTAGATGTCTGTATAATAGATGAAGCAGAAGCACCTTGTGAGAAAGTAATCTGTCCGTCTCCGTTAGAACTAGATCTTAATTTTAAAGAAGCTCTAGTATCAGTATCTACAAAATTAGCAACATAACTACTTGAGTTTCTATATACTTCTAACATACTACTAGGATTAGTAACACCTATACCTACATTATTACCAGTAAAATATGTGGCGGTGACACCAATGTTCATCTTCGTTGCTGTACCTATGTACATTGAGTGAGTCCCGGATGATTTGTATTTCAGCATTGAACTTGAGTCAACATGTTCAATGTAACTAGGTTGTGATGAGAATGTAGTATTATCCCCCATATAGATTCCGGAGTAACCATATTGGCTAGTTAGTAGATTTACAATAGCTTTTCCGCCATAGCCGGACATGTGGGTACTCTGTATTCTTAGTTCATTATTAACTGCTGCTGTTCCTGTTGCAGGTGTTGCTGTGTGTATAAGTGTAGCTGGACTAGTAGTTCCGATACCAACGTTTCCGTTTTCTAAAAATCTAACTTTAGTAGTATTGTCTTGGTACCTAAATATATCAATTGGATTACCACTTTGACCTCCTTGATATTTAATACCCATTGTTTGAGTACCGTTTTCATTAAAAATTAACCCTTGTGCTGATGCTGCTCCTACATTTACTTCTATATTACCTGTTACTGATAATTTTTCACCAGGACTAGTCGTCCCTATACCTACGTTAGCATTATGCACTGTAAGCACATCTCCGTTTATACTATTACCTAATCTTAAATCTGCGTCAGCTGTTCCTCCACCTCTAGCGTTTGTTGAAATGTATACTGTTTCGGTATTTGATAATGATTGTCTTAATCTAATGTTTCCAACTACTTCAAGTTTATCTCCAGGACTAGCTGTCCCAATACCGATATTTCCTGTACTACCTATGTACATTCTAGCCGTTCCTCCGGTTGCAAATGCAATTTCTCCGTTAGATGAAGAAGCATCTATCTTATGACCGGCGTGGTCTGATGTAGTATTGTAGGTAGAGAATTTTAGTTCTCTTATAGCACCTGAGCCTACTCTTAAGTACTCTCCTATGGTTGCTTTATTAAGTGTAAGTTTACTATCGTCCCAAGTAAAGTTTGCTGATCCTTCTAATGAATCTGTTCCATTAAAATAAGCTACTCTAGTATCTGCTCCTGATGTTATTGCTGAGACTGAACCTCCACCTCCTCCGGTAAATTCAATTATATTACCTGAAGAATCAACTCCTAATGTTGATGCTACTGTACCTGTGAATGTTCCTGAACCATAAGCTGGTAACCCTATCCTTCCAGAAGAGTTTATGGTAAATCTTTTTGTTGTATCTACATCTGTCTCTTATACACATCTCCGAGCCCACGAGACCTCTCTACATCTC
>OJCJ01000303.1_pt1 | contig 10672 bp, 10 predicted proteins | sample 1591811 | NCBI WGS metagenome assembly OJCJ01 (sample SAMN05416758, study PRJEB24817) | seawater metagenome | isolation source: Sea water | place: Canada:Atlantic | collected 2013-07
GAGATCCATCTTCATAATAAAGTTTAGCAGATTCCATTATATTAATTCCATTAATTCATTGAAAATTTGTAAAAATTGGTTTTTTACGTGAGTTGGTTCATTAGGGCATAATGATAAATTCTTTAAATCTGATAATATAGGTTTACCAAATAAGCTGTTTGCTTCTTTTTCATTAAAACCCGCAAGCTGTATGGCTTCTAGCCACGCAGAAGCCGTATCAGCTCGCTTTATTTGTTTTTTTATTACATTTGGTATTTTTGAAGGTAATCCAAACCTTTGATGTATTGCAGCAGTTAGTCTTTCGTCCATGTCGCTATAGCCTTGACCGACTGAAGATTTAACAGGGCTTATCATATCACCGATTACATATTCAGGAGCATCATGAAGTAATGCCGCTAATCGCCATTTAGGATCTATTTGTGGATTAATCTTAAAAAAAAGTTTTTCTACAAATACAGAATGTTCTGCAACAGAATATGGAAATTTTCCAAATGTTTGTCCATTCCAGCGAGCAACAAATGAAAGACCATGAGCTATATCTTCGATTTCAATATCCATAGGAGATGGGTTCAACAAATCTAAACGCCTACCAGACAACATCCGTTGCCATGCGCGTGTTTTTAGATCTGTCAATTTTAAACTCCAATTTAATCTTAAAATAGTATTTCTTTATAATACTTGTCTAAAGCAATTACCAATGCTAGATGCAAAAAATAAACACTCTTATAAGATACAGGAGCCTGAACAGATGGCAACAGACTATATTGTAAAAGACATTTCACTTGCTGAATTTGGACGCAAGGAGTTAGATATTGCTGAAACAGAAATGCCAGGCCTAATGGCACTGCGTGAAGAGTTTGGTAGTCAACAGCCTCTAAAAGGTTCAAGAATTGTTGGTTCATTACATATGACAATTCAGACAGCAGTTTTAATAGAAACATTAACTGCCTTAGGTGCAGATGTTCGATGGGCATCATGTAATATCTATTCAACCCAAGATCATGCTGCCGCTGCAATAGCAAAAGCTGGAGTTCCTGTCTTTGCAATAAAAGGACAAAATCTGGTTGAGCATTGGGACTATCTTGATAAATCATTTATGTTTGAACATGGTGCAAATATGATTTTAGATGATGGTGGTGATGCAACGCTGTATGTTCTATTGGGTGCTCGTGTAGAAGCAGGTGAAACACATTTACTAGATGTTCCAACATCAGAAGAAGAAGAAGCTGTTTTTGCTCAAATTAAGAAGAGAATGGCAGAAAGTCCTGGGTGGTTTACTAAAACACGTGATGCAATTCAGGGTGTTTCTGAAGAAACAACAACTGGGGTTCATCGTCTATATGAACTAATGCAAAACGGTCAATTGCCTTTTCCAGCAATCAATGTGAACGATTCCGTAACAAAATCAAAATTTGATAATAAATATGGTTGTAAAGAATCTCTTGTAGATGGGATACGTCGTGCGACTGATACCATGATGGCTGGCAAAACAGCTGTTGTTTGTGGTTATGGCGATGTTGGTAAAGGATCTGCAGCTTCATTACGTGGAGCTGGAGCACGTGTAAAAGTTACTGAAATTGATCCAATTTGTGCCTTGCAAGCAGCGATGGACGGATTTGAAGTAACAACATTAGAAGATACTATTTCAGATGCTGATATCTTTATCACAACGACTGGTAATAAAGATATTATTCGAATTGAGCATATGCGCGAAATGAAAGATATGGCAATTGTTGGTAACATTGGCCATTTTGATAATGAGATACAAGTTGCTAACTTGCGTAATTTGAAAATGACAAATATCAAAGACCAAGTCGACATGTATGAAATGCCATCTGGTAATAGAATGATTTTATTATCACAAGGAAGATTATTAAATCTTGGCAATGCAACAGGACATCCTTCATTTGTAATGTCAGCATCATTTACTAATCAAGTATTAGCTCAAATTGAATTGTGGACAAAAGGTGATGAATATAAAAATGAAGTTTATATTTTACCAAAACATCTTGATGAAAAAGTTGCTCGATTACATTTAGCAAAAATTGGCGTTAAATTAACAGAGCTTTCAAAAGATCAAGCTGATTACATTGGAGTAACTACATCAGGGCCGTTTAAGCCTGAGCATTATCGTTACTAATAAATACAATTATATAAAACTTTTACACCCACATTAAATTGTGGGTGTTATAAATATTAATATAATTTTTATTAAATTATATTTTCTTCTTTAAGTGGTCGTCGCATAAGTTCTTTTAATGCAGTGTCTATAGTTGTTTTTCCACTCAGAACCAAAGCAACTTGAGATGCAATGGGCATTTCCACATTATAATCTTCAGCCAATTTAATTGTAGCCAATGCAGTAGAAATACCTTCAACTGTTTGGTTGGGCTGTAAATTGCCAGATTTAGCCAACTGTTGCCCATATGAAAAGTTGCGAGACAATTGTGATGTGCAAGATAAAGCCAAATCACCAAACCCAGATAAGCCGTTTAAAGTGTTTATATTTCCACCCATTGCATGTGCTAGTCTAGATAATTCAGCAAAACCTCGAGTAATGACCGCAGCGCGTGCACTTTCACCAAGGTTTGACCCAACAATAATACCACACGCGATTGCATACACATTTTTAAGGGATCCACCAAGTTGAACGCCTCGTAAATCGTTTGAAAGGTATAATCTGAGTGTCTCTGAGCTGAGCATAGACTGTAATTTTTTACCTAAATCTAAATCGTCGGCCGCAAGTGTTAATGCAGTGGGCATTCCTTTAGCTAATTCAATTGCAAAACCTGGTCCACTAATGGCTGCACAATCAATATTCCCAAGAACGTCTTTGACAATTTCAGACTGAAGTTTTCCAGTTTTACTTTCAATACCTTTTGAACAAACAATTATTGGGCATTTGAGGTTTTTCATTTTGAAACTGTTTAATGTTTCTCGCAAATGCTGAGCAGGTGTAACCATTAGAAGAACATTTATATTGTTCAAATCTTGAAAATCTGAGGTTGCAAAAATACTTTTAGGGATTTTTATATTTGGCAAGTAATGTTGATTGGTGTTTTTTGAATTGATATATTTTGCATTATTAGAATTACGCCCCCATAAGATTATTTTATTATCTGCGTTAGATAAAGCTGAAGCTAGACCTGTCCCAAATGCACCAGAACCCATTATTCCAATTTTATTCATGCTTTAGCACCTTTTTTACCTGAACCTAACATTGGTTCTGCCTTTTGATCTATTGGCCATCTTGGGCGGGCAGCTAGTGTCATATTATCTACTAAACCTGCAGAATATTGCTCTATGCCAGCCCAAGCGATCATAGCTGCATTATCAGTGCAGAACTTCAAAGGAGGAGTAAAAGTTGTAAAATTATGTTGTTGAGATACAGCGCCAAGTTTTTCGCTAATTAATGTATTTGCAGCTACACCACCAGCAATTGCAAAATACTTTGAATTAGCCATTTTTTTATACACATCTAATGCACGATTTGTTTTTTCAGCTAGAGTATCTGCAACTGCCATTTGAAAACTTGCACATAAATCATTGCGATCTTGCTCAGTAATCCCACCTTTTTCTAAAACTAATAAATCACGTGCTCTTCGCAAGGCCGTTTTTAAACCCGAAAAAGACATATTACAATCTGGTCGATCTAATAATGGACGGGGAAATTTAAATCGCATTGGATCACCCTTTTTACCAGCCTTTTCAACCAATGGACCTCCAGGATACCCAAGGCCTAACAGTTTTGCTGTCTTATCAAATGCTTCACCTGGAGCATCATCAATAGTCCCCCCAATTCTGTGAAACTCAGTTTCAGAAAAGACTGCTAAAAACTGACAATGACCACCACTCACCAATAGCATCAAATAAGGATATGGAATTGAATCTGTCATTCGTGGGGTTAAAGCATGTCCAACTAAATGATTTATGCCAATTAAAGGTTTGTTTATTCCAGCAGCAATGCCTTTTGCACACATAACTCCGCTAACCACACCGCCAATTAGGCCTGGTCCGGCAGTTACTGAAACTGCATCAATTTGATCAAGTTTTATTCCAGATTGAATAAGGGCGGTTTCAACGGCTATATCTAACTGTTCAGCATGGGCTCGAGCAGCAATTTCTGGGACAACACCACCATATGCAGCATGTAAAATTTCTTGACCAACAACTACTGACGATAAAATATTTGCTTTACCATTAATACGCTGAACTACAGCAGCAGCTGTATCATCACAGCTACTTTCTATACCAAGCATTGTTATAATATCAGTCATTGTATTTAATTTGCCTTCATGGTTGTCTAAATCAAATAGCACTGGAATTCATAGCAAGCAATGACTGAGAAAAAACCTTTATTAATTATAACACGACCACAAAAACAGTCAGAACAATTGCTAGATGCTTTGACCAAACGCCTTCGCAGGGTTCCTAGATCAATAATTAATCCATTAATAAATATAAAAGACTTAAAAGTTGATTTACCAAAAAGCTTAATGAATCCTTTTATTTTTACTTCTCAAAATGCTGTAAGTATTTTAGCTCAAAGAACTAGCCAAAGGGGAGATGTGTATTGTGTTGGTTTGAAAGTAGCTGATTTAGCTAAAGCTAATGGATTTAATGTTATTTCAATCTCTGAAACAGTTGAAAAAATGATAAATACAGGATTACCTAAAAAGTGTAGTTATTTTAGAGGTAAGCAAATAACTGTTGATATTGCCTCCCAGCCTTCAATAAAAATGGATGAGTATATTTTATATGCTCAAGAATTATTAGAAATAAATAATGATATTGAATTTCAAATTGATAAAGGCTGTATTATACCTGTTTATTCAGAAAATATGGCCAATCATTTAGTTAATTGTTTGAATAGTAATAATGATCATATCATTGTAGTTTGTATAAGTAATAAAGTTAGTAAACCGTTTGAAAAATTAGGCTTTAAAAATATAATTGTTTCACCTGAACCCAGTAGTGATGCTATGATAGAAACGTTAGCAACAAAAGTATAAGTTTACACTGAAGTATTAAGGATCTTTAGAATGGCAAAAAAGCCTGCAAAAAAAATCTCACAAGAACCAAATGCTGATGAGCAGTTAGAAGATGAAGTTCTAAACGATGCTATTTTGAGTAGTCAAAAACTAAAACAGAATAATATTTTAAAGTATCTTGTTATCATAATTTTATTATTATTATGTGGTGGCTTAATTGCGCTTTCTTTAAGTACAAAGATTTCTTCTATTTTGCCTAAAGGAATGGCACCTATAGCAAAATTTTTATCACCGAGTGAAGCCTTGGCAATAGAAAAAATTACGATATATAAATCAGAAACTGACAAACGTTTTAAGGATTTAGAAAATATTGAGTACCCAGATATTGATGAAAAAATCAAAGAATTAAGAAACGAGCTTAGCGTAGATATTTTAAACATTTCAAAAGAATTATCAAAAATTGACAAGCCAAATATCATTAACCGCTTAGGTAATATAGAGAAAAAAATATCTATTATTTTAAAACAAGTTGATGATTTAATTTTTAGTTCGACAGAGAATACTCCAACAAATGTTAGGCCTAACGATAGAAATTATGATTTAATAATTAAAAAACTAAAATCTGAAATAGATACTTTAACTAACACTCAAGAACTCATACTTCAGCGGTTCAATAGCTTGCAGAACGAAAATTTAGTTAACTTGCAAAAAAATAATACAGAGTATTCACAATACTTTGATGAGATAGAAGAAGCACTAAGTTCTGGAAAGCCATACAATAAACCAATAGAAATATTATCAAAAAAAGAAATTATTATTCCTAAAGCACTTGCGGAAAGTTCCGATGGTGTTGTCACATTAAATTACTTAAAAACAAAGTTTCCTGCAGTAGCCCATGCTAGTTTAAAGTCATCAATCAAACAGGAAGCAGAGCCAGGTATCAAAGGAAAATTATTAGGATTTTTAAAGTCTCAAGTTACTGTTAGATCTTTAGAACCCCAAAAGGGTGACTCTTCTAATGCGATTCTGTCTCGTATCCAGTTGGCTCTAGATAAGAATGATTTATCTGAAGCCATTCAAATTGCATCTGAATTAAATAATGCTGCAAAGCTTGAAATAGAAAATTGGTTATCATCTGCCGTAAAAAGACAAGCTGCAGTAGATGCTTTTTATAAAATATCGAAAAATTAAGGAACTGTTATGATCTGGTCTTTAATCAAAATAATAACTTTTATTATAGTTATTTCTATAGTCACCTTTGCAGCTGGAGCGATTATTGACGCAGGTGGCATAATAACAATGCAATTTTCAATTTATGAAATATCATTGACACCTATCCAAGGTATAATTTTAATTACTTTATTTATGGCTATTCTATTAACGGCCAAATGGCTTTTGGGAATAATAGGTGCTGTAATAAGATTCTTTAATGGGGATGAAACTGCTATAACACGCTACTTCAATAGAAATAAAGAAGAGCGGGGCTTTAAAGCGCTTGCGGATAGCATGGTCTCAATGGCAGCTGGTGAAGGTAAAGGTGCCATTAATAATGCTAATCGAGCAGAGCGTTTATTAAAACGCCCACAACTGACTAATCTTGTAAGTGCTCAAGCAGCTGAAAAGTTTGGAGATAACAAGCGAGCAATTAAATACTATAAACGCCTTCTTAAAAATGACCAAACCAGATTTGTAGGGTTGCAAGGTTTACTTAAACAGAAGCTTTTAGAAGGTGATACTAAAACTGCATTGCTGTTAGCAGAAAAAGCATTCTCAATAAGACCAAATCATGATCAAACACTAAATATTTTGTTCGACTTGCAAACAGAAAAACAAGATTGGAAAGGTGCTCAAAAAACCATAAAGGCAAACGTTAAATTAGGCAAACTTCCTAAAGATGTTGGCCTACGCCGAGAAGCTATATTACTGCTTGCTGATGCAAAAAAAATGCTTGAGACAGGGGAAATAGAAAATGGTAAAGCAGCTGCAATTGCAGCAAATAAATCTTCACCTGGTTTAATACCAGCAGCAATTTTAGCAGCTGAAATGTATATGCTAGACAATAACAAGCGCGCCTCTTCAAGAATTTTAAAAAAGACGTGGGGTATAAATCCACATCCTGATTTAGCAACTGCTTTTGCTGAAATTGACTCAAATGAAACAAGTAGTGAGCGGCGTAAACGTTTTAACTCATTAACAAAAATAAAAAGTGAACATTACGAAACTAAATTACTCATAGCAGAACTAGCTATAGGTGATGAAGACTTTCCTGCTGCCAGGCGGGCAGTAAAAGAATTAACATCAATAAATCCAACAGTTAGGTCTCTTGCGTTAATGGCAGCAATAGAAAAAGGCGAGGGTGCGGAAGAAAAAACAATTAGAGCTTGGTTAAATAAAGCCTTAACAGCATCACGAGGGCCTCAATGGGTATGTGAAAAATGTTCTAATATTCACTCTACTTGGCAGCCTCGATGTGAAAATTGTGAAACTTTTGATAGTTTATCATGGAAAACACCCTCAACAGATAACACAAAGGTAACCAACGAAATGTTAGATTTTACGGCGGGTATTTTAACAGATGTAGGAAACTCTTCTTCTATTGTTTCTGATATAGATGAAGCTGAAGTTGTTAAAAATTAAAACTATAATACCTCTTTTTTTGCTGCACGCACCTCACGCTCTAAAGAGTTTAAAAAGTTGGAGCGATCAATTTTAGAAAATGGCTTTCCAGATCCTTGCATAAATGGATTAGCCCCACGTAAATCCGCCATGAGGTCTCGTGTTGCAAGTTGATTACCTATATTTGATGGCGTAAACATATCACCATTATGGCGAATTGTTCGAGCACCTGCTGCCACTGTTTTTGCGGCTAAAGGAATATCACCAGTTATAACTAAATCACCTTTATGAGCTCGATCTGCTATCCACATATCTGCAATATCTGGTCCATCTGGCACGATTATATTTTCAACTAATGGATGAAGATTTGGGCGTAATCCCCCATTAGATACTATGAAAACTTTTACATTATGGCGCTCAGCTACGCGTACAGTTTCTTCTTTGACGGGACATGCATCTGCATCAATGTATATATCTGTCATTTTTTTAATCTATATGTAAATTATTTAAAATATTTGCATGATGTTCAATATGATTTTTAATAAAACTCATTATGAAAAAGTAACTATGGTCATACCCATTAGACATATTATATTTTCCGTCTTGATTTCTTTTTTCCATAGCATTTTTTAATGACTCTGGTTTTAAAAGATCTAAAAAATTATCATCATTACCTTGATCGATAAGTACACTTGAGTGGAAACCTAAATCTTGCATTAAAATTGTTGAATCATATTTTTCCCAAGCGGCTATGTCTGGACCTAAGTATTCATGAAATTGTTTTTTGCCCCATTCAGATTTTGTTGGATTTGCGATTGGTGCAAACGCAGAAACTGACTGATACTGATTGGGCAAAGTCATTGCCATTGTTAATGCTCCATGCCCACCCATTGAATGACCAGTAATACCCTGGGCATTTTTTATAAGAGGAAATTTTTTAAATATTAAGCTTGGCAATTCAGTTGTTATGTAATCCCACATTTGAAAATTCTCAGCCCATTTACCATGAGTAGCATTCACATAAAAACCAGCACCTTGGCCTAAATCGTAGTCATCATGATTTGGCACATTTTCTCCACGAGGTGATGTATCTGGAAAAATTAAAGCTATTCCATTTTCAGCAGCCCAACCTTGCGCAGCAGCTTTTACCATTGCATTTTCGTGAGTACAGGTAAGTCCTGATAAGTACCACAAAACAGGAACGCTTTTAACTTTTGCTTGAGGGGGAAGGTAAACTGCAAAAATCATATCACATTTGCAGCATTCTGAGTAATGCTTATAGACACCTTGAGTGCCGTCAAAACAAAAGTTTTCTGATAAAATTTCCATCTAAACTTATTTATCCAATGTAATAATTAAAATTCAACAACAGCGCGTATAGATTTACCTTCATGCATTAAATCAAAGCCTTTATTAATATCTTCCAGTTTAAGTTTATGTGTAATCATAGAATCAATTTCTATTTTTCCATCCATGTACCAATCTACAATTTTAGGGACATCAGTTCTACCACTAGCTCCCCCAAAAGCAGTTCCACGCCAAACGCGTCCAGTTACTAATTGGAAAGGGCGCGTTGAAATTTCTGCCCCAGCAGCTGCAACACCAATAATTATACTTTCCCCCCAACCTTTGTGCGCGGCCTCAAGTGCTGTTCGCATTACTCCAGTGTTTCCAGTTGCATCAAAGGTATAGTCAGCACCCCCATTTGTAATTTCAACTAAATGCGCAACTAAATCACCCTCAATATCTTTTGGATTTACAAAATGTGTCATACCAAACTTTTTGGCTAAATCTTCCTTACTATTATTAAGATCAACACCAACTATTTGGTCAGCACCAGCTAAACGTAAACCTTGCACAACGTTTAGGCCTATGCCTCCTAAACCAAATACAATTGCAGTTGAACCAATTTCAACTTTGGCAGTATTTATGACTGCTCCTATGCCTGTCGTTACGCCACATCCAATGTAGCAAATTTTGTCAAATGGAGCATCTTTTCTCACTTTAGCCAAGGCAATTTCTGGCATTACTGTATGGTTTGAAAAAGTAGAACAACCCATATAATGAAGTATTGGTGTTCCATCCAGCATAGAAAAACGAGATGTCCCATCTGGCATTACCCCAGCACCTTGTGTGGTGCGAATTTTTTGACATAAGTTTGTTTTTGGATTTAAACAATATTCACACTCTCTACATTCAGGAGTGTATAATGGGATAACATGATCCCCTATTTCAAGACTTGTAACGCCTTCTCCAAGCTCAATTACTATTCCCGCACCTTCATGCCCTAAAATTGCTGGAAAAGCACCTTCTGGATCGTCGCCAGAGCGTGTAAATTCATCAGTATGACAAATACCAGTAGCTTTAATTTCAATTAAAACTTCACCAAATTTTGGGCCTTCTAGATTTACATCCATTACTTCAAGAGGTTGTCCTGCGGCTAATGCAACAGCTGCACGTGTAATCATGATATTCTCCCTAGATTCTTAAATATTTATTCAGATGGTTAAATTATTGGGTATATTTTTTCCATTTAGCTTATCAATAAAAATGGATTTAACAAATACAGTTATTTTTGATTTATACTATTCGATACCAATCCTTTTTCGAATATCATTACTGCGCAATGATACAGTTTGTCCTAACCACTCATCTGAATCAGAAGTAGCCATCCAAGCTAATGCCATTGCAGGCCAATGTGCAGGAATATGGTTTTCCCAAGGAATTTCACTTACTGAATTAATACCTGATAAAGCTATACTTTTTTGCATTCCAGTAGCAACTGTGCCGGGAGATAAAGTCAAAGCTCTGATGCCATTTCTCATCTCTTCTTTGTGAAGGCATGATGTCAAATGATGAACAGCAGCTTTGGAAGAACAGTAATGTGACCATCCTTCTAATGGGGTTGATGCAGCTCCAGAACCAACGTTTAAAATAGTTCCACCATTGTTAGATTTCATAAATGGTAAAGCATAACGAATACCATAATAAAGACCCTTTAAATTGATATCAATTAATCTGCCCCATAATATTGGATCAGAATCTTCTATTCGCTGTATTGGATC
>OJCJ01000306.1_pt1 | contig 10627 bp, 11 predicted proteins | sample 1591811 | NCBI WGS metagenome assembly OJCJ01 (sample SAMN05416758, study PRJEB24817) | seawater metagenome | isolation source: Sea water | place: Canada:Atlantic | collected 2013-07
CGAGATGTAGAGAGGTCTCGTGGGCTCGGAGATGTGTATAAGAGACAGTGGTATAAGTATGCAAGCAATTGAAGAAATGAAAAATAAAGTCAATGAGTGGCTTTCATAATTTATTAACAATAATACTTTTAAAATATGGTATTATGTAAATTATGGTCGATTCGAATAATTGCCCCTCTCTTGTTTTAAACGCTGATTATCGGCCTCTGAGTTATTTCCCATTATCAATATGGAGTTGGAAGGACTCAGTAAAAGCTGTTTTTCTTGATAGGGTCAATATAGTTAACGAATATGATCATTACGTAAAATCTCCTAGTTTTAAAATGAAAATTCCTAGTGTAATTTCTTTAAAAGATTATGTGCCTCATAGTCATAAGCCTGCATTTACAAGATTTAATGTTTTTCTCAGAGATGACTTTACTTGCCAGTACTGCCATAAAAAATTTCAAACAAGAGAGCTTACTTTTGATCATCTTATTCCTAGATCTAAAGGCGGAATAACAAATTGGGAAAATGTTGTAACATCTTGCTCTCTTTGTAATTGGACAAAAGGCAGTAAGCCTCTTAAAGCTATTGGTTTTAAGTTACTTAGAGTTCCTCAAGAGCCATCCCAATATTCTTTAAGATTAAAAAGTAAAAATTTTCCATCAAATTATCTTCATGAAAGTTGGAGGGATTATTTGTATTGGGACAGTGTATTAGAAAAAAATTAATATTTTTTTGTTACTTTAATAGCTAAATAACATGCCTGCTTAATTGCTTTACTTAAAAACACAAATCCAGGAGTCATTTCAGCCTCATGGCTTACACCTGTATCATGATGTTCTAATTCATCTTCTCTAAATTGCTTTACAGTCTTTAAAAGCTTTGGATTAATTTTATTTTTTGTCAAAATCTCAACTTGCTCTTCATAATGTCTGCCGATGACTTCTTCAACGGCTACTGTGCATGCCATAGCAGCTTTTTCTCCTAGTAGTGCAGTTCCTAGCCCTAAAAGATACCCAGCTTTATTCCAAAGAGGAAAAAGGCTAGTAGGTCTAACTTCCATATCCACAATCAATTCATCAAAAGTAGATTTATGCACCTCTTCCTGCTCAGCCATTTCTAAAATTTTTTTCCAGATTGCTGAATTTTTTTTAAAGACAGCCATCTGTCCTCGATAAATTTGAGTTGCTCCGTGCTCACCAGCATGATCAACTCTTATTATTTCCTCAAGGATTTTTTTTTCTTCAGATGATAATTTTTTTTTATTTTTTTTTGAATACATTTTTAAATATCAATATCAGAAAAATTAAAGATGCAAAAGCATTATAAGTAGATAAATGTAGACCAAAAAATTTCTTGTTAGCGTTTTCACAATCAATAATTAGCGTATTATTCTGTAAAGCATTTTTAAGATCATTGAGATCACTAGGTAACTTTACAGCACTTTCACATCCTGAAGTACTTATTATTCCTAAAGATAGTAATGAATGTTCTATTGCAAAATATAATTCACCCAAAAGACATAAGGATATTAAAGCCATTATTATTTTATTAGAGGGTCTAAATATCAATTGAATTATAAAAATAATTATAATCAAGAGGTATGGAATTCTTTGATAAGTGCAAAGTCTGCAAGGTAGTAATCCAAAAACATATTCTAAGATTAAAGCAAAACACAAAGCTGTGATTGAATATATAAGGATTAATTTATTAGTGTTATTTTCCATAATTTTAATTTAAAAAATATTTTACTATAATCACCATCATAACCAAGAGTATAGGAATAACTAAAAAAATTGAGAATTTATACTTTTTTAACAATATTATTCCTCTATCCCCTAATAAATGAATAGCAATACCAATCAATAAAAATCTTAACCCCCTGGCAAAAAAAGAGCTTATAAGAAATAAAAATAAATCAAATTTCAAAAATCCACTTGTTACAGTTATAATTTTAAAAGGAATAGGGGTAAAGCCGCCTATAATGACTGAGTACACCCCCCATTTATTATAAAAATTTATGAAGTGCTGGATCTTACTTTGATCAAATAAATGATTTATTGTGTCGTATAAAAAATATCCTAATGCGTATGCAACTAAACCACCCAGAACTGAAAAAAAAGTGCAATTAATAACAGAAAAAAAAATTTTATTTCTGTTGTAATAGCATATTGGTACAAGCAATAGGTCTGGTGGCAATGGAAAAAAGATACTTTCTATGAAAGACACGATTGAAAGAGCAAGTTGCGAATATTTTGATTGAGACTTTTCCTCGAGAATTATTTTTAATTTATTTATCAAATTGGATATTATCTAAACTAGATAATACCATAGATAAGCTACTATAAAAGCTGGGACTGCGCTATACAGTGTAGCTAATATCGCCACCTTAGGAGAAATGGCCATTGCTGGAAATAAAGCATCTCCATCATTAGAAATTGAATTTCCAATTTGAGCTGACATTGGAATTTGGCCACTTACATACATAGATGTAATCATGATTTGCGGACCACACCCTGGAATGAAACCAATCAATATGGCCATTAGTGGAACAAAAGGCCCAAATACAGTAAAATAATCAAACATCCTTCCTTTTGTTGCTAAATTTAATATCTCAAAACATAAAAAAGCGGTAATTACCCAAACGGTAACAAAGCAAGTCGTGTCAACTATTTTTCTAATTGAATTTTCATGTACAGACGCCATTTGAATATCTGTGAGTGGGTTAAAAACCCACATTAAAACACAAAAAACTGAAGCCAGAAAACTAAAGATTAAAATCAAATCAAAATCTAAGAATGGAATTGATGGAGTAATATTAAAAGCATTTAAAAGTCCGAGAAAAATCCCAGGTATTATTAATACAAGCCAAAAAGTGTAGAATTTATTTGAAATTTTATTGATGGGTATATTTTCGTTATTATTATTATTTTTCTTGGGAAGAGAGGGTGCTATTTTTTTCGCAAATGGAAGGGATATATATCCCGTAATGATCCCGGTCATTAAAGTTATAGGTAAAATTATCAATGCTGCTGATGGCTTTGATGCTATTAGAAAAAAAGCAGCATCACCCATCGTACTTATCAATGTGGCTAAAACAGAACTAAAAGTTACTATGCCTCTGGTATAAAGACTCATAACCATTATTGCGCCGCCACATCCAGGTATTACTCCAAGCAAAGCACAAATTGGTATTTCATAAACTTTATTTTTTTCTATAAAAGTTTGTAAATTAAACCTCTTCTTTTCCAAAAAACTGAATAAAAGTAATGTCGCCGCCACGAAAGATGTAACAGATATGTAAGCAGAAGAAGATGACTCTATTAATATTTGTCTTGTTTCTCCAAATAACATTAAAATACTAAAGACTACAAAAAGAATAATTTTTGATATTCTAAAATATTGAATTCTTTTAGTTAATATAAGTGCGAGTTCTGTCATGTTTAGCCTAGGCTAAACTATATAGTCATAGCTAATAATGTAAAGATATCTTTACATTATTAAGCATACTAAATATGTTTGATAAATGGTTGAGAGTAGATACCGAGGACCTAAGCAATATTTAAAAATTAGAGAACAAAATAGCTCTGAAATGCTTGAAGATTACGTAGAAACAATTGGTGACTTAATCTCCAAAAATGGTGAGGCTAGAAATGCTGATTTAGCTGATCATTTTGGTGTTTCTCAAGCAACAATAAATAAAAATATCAAAAGGTTAATTGCATTTGATTTAGTTAAAACTGAACCTTACCGTTCAATTTTTTTAACACCGAAAGGCAATTTGCTGGCTGATGCATCAAGAAAAAAACATGAGATTGTTTTAAAGTTTCTTTTAAAACTTGGTGTACCAAATAAAATTGCAGAAGAAGATAGTGAGGGCATAGAACATCATGTCAGCCCAGAAACTTTAAATATAATGAAAAAATTTATTATTAGTTAAGTTTTTATCTTTCTGATAATTTTTTTTTCTAACATGCTATCAATTAAAAAAACAGCCAGTGTTAAAAAAATAATAATTGTCATTGCATGAAGTGACCCTAATTCTACAGACTCACTAGAAGAATATTGAAACAATTCTGTCGCTAAAGTATCAAAATCAAAAGGTCTGAGAAGTAAAGTTATCGGAAGTTCTTTCATTGTATCTACCATAACTAAAAAAATACCAGCGATAATACTCATATTAATTTGTGGCAAGATAACTCTGAAGTATGTCGTTGAATATCTTCTACCCATCAATCTTGAAGCATCATCAATTGATTTTGAGATTTTCTCTAATCCTGAATCAATACTACTATTTGATAGAGATATAAGTCTTATGCTTAATGCTAAGACTAAACCAATTATTGTTGAGCTGATTAATATGCTATCAAACTGGAGGAGTGCTAATAATTTATCTATATTTATCATAAAATAAATTACTCCTAAGGCCACTACTACACCTGGAATAGCATATCCAGTATTAATTATTTTTTTTAAATATAAAAAAAATTTCCCTTTCGAAAATCTTCCTGAAAAATTAAATAAAATCGATAATACCCCACAAAAAACAGCAACAACCAATCCTATCATTAAGGTATTAAATAGACTTTGGAAAAAATTCTCATAATTTATTTTGTGAATATTATTTATAAACATATAGATCGTAAATAAAACAGGTATGAAATAACCTAGTGTTATAGGTATAAGACTAATATAAAAAGCTAAGTTACTTTTAGTTTTTGAAAGTTTATATCTTGTCCAACCTAAAAATTCATAATTAGAATTGTGAAAATTTTTCTGACCTCTAATTTTTTGCTCCGTGATGTATAATAAAATCATTATTATTATGACTACAAAAGATAAGAAAAATGCTGCATTTAAATTATTTAAAATTGAAATGTAATTATAAATACCTAAAGATAAGGTATTAAGCCCAAAGAAAGAGGCTACTCCAAAATCATTGATTGTTTCCATTAGTGCCAACGCTAATCCAGCTATTATGCCAGGTGCGGACATGGGAATACCTATTCTAAAAAAGCATTCAAAAGGTGATTTACCAATTGTTCTGCCCGCCTCAATATATCTTGCTGATAAATTGATAATGGAAATTCTTGTTAGAAGATAAACGTAAGGAAATAGAGATAAGCCAAGTATAATAGAACCAAAAAAATAATTCCTAATAGATATTCCGACAAATTCAATGCCTATATAACTTAAAATCTGTGAGATAAAACCGGACGGCTCCAATATTTCTGCGTAAGTGTAAGCGGAAATATAGCCTGGTACGGCAAGAGGTAAAATAGCTAGAATTTGTATCAATCTTCTTCCTTTAAATTCTGTCATTGTGGTCATCCAAGCAAGGGGAACACTAATTGCGAGTACTATAAGAGCAACAAAGATAATAATAATTAAAGTTCCTGATATATATCTAGATAAATAAACATTCTCTTCAAGTGTGAATGCAGAAATAAGTCCTTTTGAAAATATCATGACAATTGGAGTTAAAAAAACAAATGCTACCAAAAAATTAATCAAATATTTAATACTAAAATATTTCATATTATTATTAAAACTATACAACTCACTAAAGCTATTGCCATAAGTTTATTAAATACAATAATTTTTTTTTGATCATGAATAATTTTTTTTAGACTATGACCAATCAATGCCCAAGTTATCCCACTTGTAATAGTAGAAAATGCAAAGCATATGAAAATCAGAAAAAATTCTAATTGATATGTAAATGTACCTTGAAGAAAAAGAGAGGCAGCAGTAATTTGAACCATTACTCCTTTAGGATTAATTATTTGAAGAAAATATATTTGAAAAAAAGTAATAGGTTTATAGTTGTCTGAATCAGTAAAGCTTCTAGAATTAAATATTTTATAAGCAAGATAAAGTAAAAAAATAGATGATAAAATTTTTATTACCCAAAACAAACTTGGATAAATAAGAAAAATTTTTCCAAGACCAAACAAACAGATTGCAAGCATAGATAAAAATCCAAAGAAAATTCCGAAAATTTGAGGAATAGTTTTATAGAAACCGTATTTAATTGCTGTTGTAGATAAGATGATATTATTCGGTCCGGGTGTAAATGCTGTTACATTTGCAAAAATAAAGATGGGCAATATGTAATAAAAGTAATCCAAAGCAATCAGATATTAGACTTATTTGAGAATAATAAAATAGTAGTAAAAGGCCTCACTAATAGGGAATAAATAGTATTTGTGAATATAAATATATATAAATCATTATGATTAAATTATGGCGCTGTGGCGGAATGGTAGACGCGCCGGACTCAAAATCCGGTGAGGGTAACTTTGTGAGAGTTCGAGTCTCTCCAGCGCTACCAAATAGAAAAAAATAATGGAAAAAAAAGAATTTAAAAATAACTTATCTAAGTTTGCTACTGGAATTACAATAGTCACACTAGGAAATAGTAACAAAGGTTTTTATGGCTGTACTATGAACTCTTTCACAAGTCTTTCTCTCAATCCTGCACAAATTTTGTTTTGTGTTGATTTTAGAAATAGTTTTATCAAAGAATTTAAAAAAGGTGCGCTTGTGAATATAAACATTTTGTCAGATAAACAGAAAGAGTTATCTAATAAATTTTCCTCTAATCCTGAATTAAGATGGAAAGATACAAAATTTGAAACTTCAGAAAGTGATTTACCTTATTTTATAAATTCATTAGTTGTAATGGAATGTGTAATTGAAAAAAAAATACTTTCAGGAGATCATTGGGTTGTAATCTGTAATTCAAGAAAAATTATAAGTAAAAAAAAAGGTAAACCATTAGTTTATTTCGATAGCAAATATCTACAACTATAAAAAATATGAAGTATGTTTATTCTAAAGTTAATGATTTAAATATTTCTCAACCTTTGGCTATATCAATTGGCAATTTTGATGGATTACATATAGGTCATCAAAAGTTATTGCAAAATTTAGTTGCCATCTCTAAAAATAAAAAATTTTTATCTTGTTTAGTCAGTTTCAATCCTCATCCAATATCCTATTTCAAAAAAGATAAAAATTTCTTAATTGATGTAGAGCAGACTAAAATTGAACTTTTAGAAAAAATAGGTCTAGATTTCTATGTATCAATTATTTTTGATAAGACTATTGCCAACCTCACAAGCAATGAATTCGAAAATACAGTTTTATCCAAATGCCTAAATACAAAACTCATACTTTCAGGTTTAGACTTCAAATATGGCAGTGGGAGATCAGGAAATATCACCACATTAAAAAATTTTTCAGATAAAAATAATATTGATTTCAATACTGCAGAGGTAGTATTAGATAAAGAATTATCAAACAAAATTTCTTCTTCTACCATTAGAGGAATGATTAGGGAGGGAGATGTCAAGTCTGCATCTCAAATGCTTGGTAGAGAATTTGAAGTACGAGGAACGATTATCCAAGGTGACCAAAGAGGCAGAACAATCGGAGTTCCAACAGCAAATATTAAATATAATGATTTACAAGTCGAATTAAAAAAAGGCGTTTATGCAGTTAATGTCACTTATAATAATAAAAAATATAGAGCAATTGCGAATTATGGCATTAGGCCAACTTTTAATAAAATCACACCTTTGCTTGAAGTACATATATTAGACTTTAATCAGGATATCTATAATCAGGAAATTACAGTCTCATTTAATCAGATGATTAGGGAAGAATTTAAATTTGACGGGATAGAACAGTTGTTAAAACAAATAAAAACAGATATCTCTATGGCTAGAGAGATTTTAAATCATGGAAATTAAAGATTCAATATTACTTCCTAAAACTGAGTTTTCAATGAAGGCTAATTTGCCTGAGAAAGAACCAAAAATACTTGATAAATGGTATAAAGATAATTTATACGGCAAGTTGAGAGAGAGTTCAAAAGATAAAGAAAAATTTATACTTCATGATGGCCCCCCTTACGCTAATGGACATCTCCATATGGGTCATGCTTTAAACAAAATTTTAAAAGATGTCATTATTAAATATCAACAAATTTCAAACAAGAATTCTATCTATGTTCCTGGATGGGATTGCCATGGTCTACCAATTGAGTGGAAGATAGAAGAGCAGTATCGAAAAAAAAAACTTAATAAAGATGATGTTCCTGTCCTAGAATTTAGAAAACAATGTAGAGATTTTGCTCAAGAGTGGATAGAAGTACAAAGAAAAGAGTTCAAAAGACTTGGAGTGATCGGTGATTGGGATAATCCATACACTACCATGCACTATAATTCAGAAGCTCAAATTGTAAGAGAGCTTGGAAAATTTTTAGAAAATGGAGGCTTATATAAAGGGAATCGCCCAGTCTTATGGTCTGTAGTAGAAAAAACTGCTTTGGCTGATGCGGAAGTAGAATACCAAGAACATAAATCAACAACTATTTATGCAAAATTTCCAATAGCAAAAACTAACTTAGATAAATTGAATAACCACTCAATTGTCATTTGGACTACAACCCCATGGACTATTCCAGGAAATCGAGCCTTAGCTGTTCATAATGAAATTAAATATGTTTCATTAAATATTCGTCGCGAAAATTCGAAAGAAGATATTATAATAGCTGAAGGTCTAGTTGATAATTTTCTTAAGGAAAATAAAATATTAGAGTCCAATGTTAATTTCTCTTTAACGGGTAATGAATTATTAAATACATCTTGTTACCACACACTTTTTAAATCAGGTTATGATTTTATAGTCCCCATACTCCATGGTGACTTTGTAACTACTGAACAAGGTACTGGTATTGTTCATATTTGTCCTGTTCACGGCATGGATGACTTTATTTTAGGAAAACAGCATAACTTAGAATTACCTATGACCATTGACGAGGGAGGTATTTATTATGAACATATACCTGTATTTGCAGGAAAACATATATTCAAAGTAGATCCTGAAGTTTGTGATGAGATTGAAAAATGTAATAATCTAATCTCTAAAGGCCAGCTCATTCATAGCTATCCCCATTCTTGGCGATCAAAAGCGCCGCTAGTATATAAAAATACATCACAGTGGTTTATATCCATGGAAACAAATGATTTAAGAAAAAAAGCTTTAAAAGCAATTAATGAAACAAATTTTTTCCCTCAACAAGGTCAAAATAGACTGAAAAAAATGATTGAGGATCGACCTGATTGGTGTGTATCTAGACAAAGAGTCTGGGGAGTACCACTGCCAATATTTGTTAATAAAAAATCAGGAGAGCCTTTAAGAGACCCTAAGGTGATTGAAAGAATTGCTAAAATTTATGAAGCTGAAGGTGGTGACGCTTGGTTTAATTCTGAGCCATCAAGGTTTTTAAATCCTGATTATAATGAGTCAGATTTTGAGCAGGTTAAAGACGTTGTAGAAGTTTGGTTTGATAGTGGATCAACTCATGCTTATGTTTTAGAGGGCAGAGAAGACTTGCAGTCACCAGCAACAATGTATTTGGAGGGATCTGATCAGTTCAGGGGCTTCTTTCATTCATCTCTTCTTGAATCATGCGGCACAAGAGGAAGAGCTCCTTTTGAGACAGTTCTATCTCATGGATTTGTTGTTGATGGCAAAGGAAGAAAAATGTCTAAATCAATTGGAAATGTTATCTCTCCCGATGAAATTATTAATAAGTACGGTGCTGATATATTAAGAATTTGGGTTATTGCTTCTGATTACTCGGAAGACGTCAGATTGGATAATACAATTTTGAATTATCAAATAGACTCTTATAGAAAAATTAGAAATACATTTAGGTTTTTATTGGGAAACTTAAATAACTTTAATTTATCTCAAATTGTTCCCTTTGCTGAAATGCCTGAATTAGAACAATTCATGCTGTCCAGACTTTCAAAAATGCATATTGAATTAAAAAAGAATATGCAAGAACATGACTATCACTCTATTTATGTAAAATTATTAAATTTTTGTACTCTTGAATTATCAGCTTTCTATTTTGATATTAGAAAGGATAGTCTCTATTGTGATCATATCGAAAACATAAAAAGAAAATCCGCAGTAACTTGCCTTCATTTTATATTTGAATTTTTAGCTAAATGGTTTTCTCCAATTTTATCTTTTACTACAGAGGAGGCTTGGGGAATTAGATCATACAACAATAATACGAGTATTCATTTGCAGACGTTCAACGAGGATGATTATGTTTATTATGATGAAAAGCTTGAAAGCAAATGGAATGATATTAAAGAAATTAGAAAAACTGTTACTTCAGCACTGGAAATTAAGCGTAATGAAAAAATCATTGGATCAAGCCTTCAAGCTCAAGTAACTATTTATTTAGATAAAAATATTCTCCGTAATATAGAAAATATTGATCTTTCTGAGTTATGTATTGTAAGTAGTTCCCAAGTAAAAAATGTTGAAGATAAAACTACGACAGCAATCACTTTCGAAGACTCTCGAGTCCATGTTGATACTCATGTTGCTTTAGGAGCTAAATGTGAAAGATGTTGGACAATTAAGGAAGAGGCTGAAAAAAATCAGCTTTCTTTGTGTGATAGGTGTGATGATGTTTGGAATTCAATCAATCACTAATAAATTCAATATCATAAAGATATTTATAATAATTTTTTTAGTTTTTTTTGATCAAATTACTAAATTATTTATAGAAAATAGCTTCAGTTTATTTGAGTCCTTATATATAAATAGT
>OJCJ01000312.1_pt1 | contig 10608 bp, 9 predicted proteins | sample 1591811 | NCBI WGS metagenome assembly OJCJ01 (sample SAMN05416758, study PRJEB24817) | seawater metagenome | isolation source: Sea water | place: Canada:Atlantic | collected 2013-07
TGGCTTAAGCGATAAGCGGGCTGCTTACGAGGAGAGTATACGATTACCATTCATGATTCGTCATCCGAGCCTACAAACTTCAAGTGGCTTAATTGTTAATGAAATTGTATCCAACTTAGATATCGCGCCGACTATTTTAGATTTAGCCGGGATTGAAGTGCCTGCCTCCATGCAAGGGGTCAGCCTTTTGCCATTTATACGGGGCGAAGTGCCCGATGACTGGCGAGACCAACTATTAATTGAGTATAACCATGACGCCGAATTCCCGACGGCAGCTATACGTCCTTACATTTCTTTAATTCACGAAGATGGACTTAAGATCGTACGCTACCAAGAGAACGCTTCTTGGAATGAACTTTTTGATACGAGAACATCTGTGGATCCTTATGAAATAAACAATATCAATGAGTCTGGTGCATTGGTAGACCAGCAGAATCGAGCTATGATGGAAGGTCTGCTTATTGAGGAAAGCTACAATACGGATTTCTTGAAAATCTTACAAAATAATATGACTGATAGTGGGGGTTCACTCACGCTTGCTGCTGGCGAAGGCTCTCCATTTAAATTAGAATCTAGTGCCGATTTACGGAGCTGGAATGAGGAGGGATCCTTTGAAGGCGACAATGAAGCAGTGACTATCAGTGCAATTAATAGTGCAGGATCCGGTGCAGCTGTAACCCTGACCTCTCAAACTGTAATTGGTAATAGCGCGGACCATGTGCTTCGATCTGGATCGCCCCCAAGTATTATAAATGCATCGTCGACTACGCTGGCAGTAGGATCGACTACCTCAAGCCCTAGTGGTGGTCGTAATGCAGTCCTCATCTTCGAACTGCCGAGTATTGGAAGCGACGAGCAAATTCACAGCACGACTGTTGCAGTCACCGTAGAACGACTAAATAAAGACACTGATTTTGATGCAGATTTATGGTCTTTAGGAATTTATGATTCTAATGGCACCGATCCCGATGGAGATGGATTGGTCGATTACCATGAGATCACTACGGGCAACGCCAACTTAGTTAAATTGCAGGATGCATTTTTAAATGACCTCATTGCGGGCACGGCTTCGGAGACAGAGTCGGTGCGGGTTACGAGCAGTCCAGTGAGCCGATTAAGCGATTACTTGTGGCAATTTTATAATTCTAATCCGGATTACAGTGGTGGTAAATATCTGCATTTGAGGGTGAACCCCGAGATTGGTAGCATTAACGACATTGGCGGTGAAAATGTTCAATTCACGATAAAGGCAGCGCATTATAGCAATACGAATCAGGAGAGACCAGCCCTCACTATTGAGCTGAAGGATTTAAGCGATGTCGCGGATAAGCGATTCTATAGAATTCGCTACGGCGAAGATTAAATTCCTACCAGTGCGGTCAACTTCACCTTAGAAGTATGGAAAGAAGAGCGCAAATGCCCGGGGCTTACTATGGGGTCATTTGATCTTTCGAGACCGAATACATTACTCCAGTAACACCATCGAATCTCATGGAAGAAGGTTGCTGTTAAAAAGAAATGTAAGAATGCTATGAATGTGAAATTATTCTTGATAACAGTATTGTGGCTACAGCTTGCTTTCGGTCTTAGTTCGCTCAATGCAGAGCTTATTCTTCCCAATATTTTTGGGGATCACATGGTTCTGCAGCGTGGCCAACATATTCCTGTATGGGGTAAAGCCGTAGCAGGGCAAGAAATAGTGGTCTCTATCGCGGGGCAAAGGCACAAAACGCTTTCCGGTGCGGATGGTTTTTGGCACGTCGAACTAAATCCATTAAAGGTGGAAGACGGCCCGTGTGTCCTCAGTGTCATTGGGGAGAGTGAACTTTCTTTCGAGGATGTATTGATCGGAGAAGTCTGGATGTGCTCAGGGCAGTCTAATATGGCTTGGTCGATCAATGGGATTAATGATTACGACATGGAGATCGCCACCGCGGATTATCCAGAAATACGTTTACTGTCTGTTTCACTTGTTGGCACGCAAGAGCCGCAGTTTAATATCAATGCTGATTGGCAGATTTGCAGTCCGGAGACGATTAAGGGTTTCACCGCGCCAGGTTATTTATTTGGACGTCGTTTACACAATACACTCAAAGTTCCCATAGGCTTGATTGATAATGCCTGGGGTGGTTCCGACTTGGAGGCATGGTTGCCGCGTAAGGTCTTAGAAGATACAGGGCAAGACGAGTATCTCGCAGAATGGGATACCTATCTCTCAAAGTATTCTGACGAGTATTTTGAGCGCCAGAGAGTGGAATACCAAGAATGGCTTGATGCTGGAAGACCGGGGCAGAAGAGGTTTCCTGCGCGTGATGTGCGTATCGCGCAGAAGCGCCCCTCTAATATTTATAATGGAGTTCTACACCCAAGCATCGGCTTCGGAATCAAGGGTGTTATCTGGTGCCATGGTGAAAGTAATATCGGGCGTGCCTATGAGTATCGATCGCTCTTCCCACTCTTGATCAATACTTGGCGTGACTTGTGGCAGCAGGAAGAGCTCCCTTTTTACTGGATTCAGCTCGCAGACTATAATAAGGAGAAGCCAGAACCTGCCGAAAGTTACTGGGCGGAGTTGCGTGAGGCACAAACCATGGCGCTGTCAGTGCCCCATACGGGTGAAGCCGTTGTTATCGACCTAGGGGAGGCTCGCGATATTCACTATCGTAACAAACAAGTCGCTGCGAGTCGCTTGGCGCGCCATGCATTGGCAAAGGACTACGGCTACAAAATTGCGGCTGATAGCCCGCGTTACCTTTCAATGGAAGTGGAGGGGGATGCGATTATTTTGAATTTTGATAAGGTCGCGACGAGTCTTTATGCTTTTGATATTAAAGAAATCAAAGGCTTCAGTATTGCAGGTCGCGACAGACAGTTCGTTTGGGCTCAGGCACAAATTATAAGTAAGAATCAGGTAAAGGTTTGGTCGGATGCCATTACAGAGCCGGCTTCCGTTCGCTATGGCTGGGCGGATAATCCGGTGGTCAATTTGTATGATCGTAATAGTTTACCCGTCACTCCCTTTCGTACAGATGACTGGGAGATCAGAACCATGGGTAACAAGACCTTGCATCGTAAAATGCCAGACTGATTATTATGAACACAAGCCGATGGATATTAACTCTTTGCTCCCTAAGTATTAGCGGACAAGTGCAGGCTAATTCTTGGGGCAAGAATAACTTCAGCACTCTAAAAGAAAATGCGTCTGCAGTTTTTAGTTCAGTGCCCGAGAGAGTCTATGGTATTGGTTTCAGTAGCCAGAATGGCGCATCATTTGACCAGTATATTAACTCAGATGATCGATTAGATGATGCCCTGAACAAAGTAGAGGAATTAGGTTACAACCTGATTAGAACTTGGGGCTTTAATAGCTATTCAATAATGATTTATAATAACATAGCTAATTATGACCGTAAAATTAAGGTTCAACAAGGTATCTGGCTTAATACTTCAAATTTAGCTACTTGTATTGAGACAATCGATGCGGCACTCCAAGCATTGGAACCTTATAAGGATTTAATCCTAGGGGTAAGCCTTCTTAACGAAACTGAAGGGGTCGTCACAGCGCAAACTTTGGGCGCATTGATTACCTGGGCGAAGAATAATTACCCTGATTATTTATATACCGCTAATTTTTTATCGGGGACTCTTAACAAGCAAACATTCAGTGATGTTTTTTCTGGCCTAGACTACATAAATGTAAACGAATACGGAGGATACTTTGGATTTGGGAGCAACCACTCAGTAGAAAATCAAATAAACCAAATTTCCCAAAAAACATATTCTGCAGTCGATGATGATAAATTAATCGTCATCGGTGAGACAGGTTGGCAATCGTATCCGCGTAATACCAATGGAGTTTTCGATGCTAAACTAACGGCCTCGAATTTGTGCGAGTATTATTACAAAATTTCCAATCTGATATATAATGGTCAAAGTAGGTATGGGTTTATGTTTTATTTTAATTTAAGTTCTGCAGAATGGAAGGATCAATCTAGTGGTGGCAATTATAACGATGACGACTGGGGTTTATTTTTAGAGGGTAACAGTAGCTCTCTAGGATCTGCGATTTGGAATAATGGCACGGTATCAAGCGATTTAAGAGATAAATTAGAAAATGGAAGTATTGTTGAAATGACGACGCACTACCCAAGTGTTCCGGTATTTAATAGAGCGGGTGGCTTCGTTAATTTATTTTGGGAAAATAACGATTATGTATTCCTAGAATCATCTACTGACTTGGATACATGGACTACTTTGGGAAATTCCAGCCCTTACGCAGACCCTGCGGCTAGTCAGAAGTTTTATAGAACTAGAGTGATAGTGGATTGAGGAAATTTCCTATTAAAGTTATGGGGGAAGTTACTTGCGATGATGTGTAAGCTTCCAAAGCTATAAGTAATTCTAAAAACATGGCTGAAGAACAAATCAACAACCCGCTCCACGGCATGACGCTTGAGAAGATCATGCTTAGCTTGCAAGATTTCTACGGGTGGGATGGCTTGGCCGAGCGGATTGATGTTCGCTGCTTCACTCACGAACCTTCGATCAAATCTAGCCTCAAGTTCCTCCGCAGGACCCCTTGGGCACGAAAGAAGGTGGAAGAATTGTTTGTCTACTCGCTTGATCATTACGGAGAGGAAGATGCGGGCACGTCGAATGTTTAGTGCTCAGTCTCCTAGAATCTATAAATGAAAATTTCTATTGCACAGTTTGCCGTCATACGCGGCGACGCGACTGCTAATTTAGCACGAATCTCAGAGCTGAGTGCAGAAGCGGCATCCTTTGGAGCTGATCTACTGTGCTTACCTGAAATGTGCACGACGGGTTTTGATTGGTCGTCTAATCGCGAACACTTAGCGGATGCGTCCGCTTCAATCGCAGAGCTCAAAGATATTGCGCAGGAACAGGGGATAGCCATCTGCGGATCCTTTTTAGAAAAGACGGAATTAGGAAATGCTGCCAACTGCTTTCATTATATCGACGCCAAAGGTTCACTCTTGGCTCGTTATCGAAAGATGCACCTGTTCACGCTATTTCACGAAGAACGTCATGTCGAAGCAGGAAATGGATGTGTCGCATTTGATACTGCATACGGTAAGATTGGTGCATCGATTTGTTATGACCTTCGTTTTCCCGAGCTTTTCCGGCAGAACACTAAGGCTGGCGCATTGCTACATATTTTACCTGCCGCCTTCCCGCACCCACGCCTAGAGCATTGGCGGAAGTTAGTCTGCGCACGCGCTATCGAGAATCAAACTTACTTCATCGCTACGAATCAAACTGGGGTCGAAGACCATGGGAGCGGTGTGGGGGAGACCCATTATTTTGGACACTCAATGGTGGTCGACCCATGGGGAGAGATCGTAGCTGAAGCGAATGAAGACGAATGCCTGCTCCAGGTGGAGATTGATCTTTCAAGTGTAAGCAAAGTCCGCAAAGAGCTCAGCGCGTGGGATGATCGTCGGACGGATGTCTTTGATTAGTAAGACGGATTTGTTAGAGTTGAACCCGTCTATTGCTGGGACTCCGACTAGAGTGGAAGTCTATGCGGTGACCACTGCAATAAAAGCTGATGGGTCGACTGCCTTAAAAAATGCCGTACCAGCCACGATGGTATCTGCGCCCCGTGCCGTGCATAGTGGCCCTGTCTCTAGGTCCACGCCACCGTCGATTTCTAGGCGATAGTTCAAACCCATCTCTGCTCGCCAAGTGTCAAATTGTTCGATTTTGGGAAGTACATCCTGTCGGAAGCTTTGCCCGCCGAAGCCTGGTTCTACCGTCATCAACAAGACGATGTCGCAGACCGGTAAGAATTCTTTTGCGTCTTCTGCGGGTGTGTCGGGCTTAAGAACGACGCCACACTTGCAGCCTTTTGATTTGATGTAGGCAAGTGTTTCGGCGACTGGATAATCAGGCTCAAGGTGGATTGTGATTTGATCCGCACCTGCATCGAGGAAGGCATCGATATAGAGCTGTGGATTATCCAGCATCAAGTGGACATCGAAGAATAGCTTAGAGTCTGGACGCATCGCTTTGACCGTCTGCGGACCGAAACTTAGGTTGGGAACGAAGTGTCCATCCATAATGTCAAGGTGCACCCATTCCAGTCCCGCATCTTCAATTACTTTTAGGCTGCTGCGGAGATTTGCATGATCGCCCGCTAGGATAGATGGAGCGAGTAAAGTGTCGTGTGGGCTAGGCATACTTTAATTCAACAATCCATCGTTTCGATGGCAAGACTGGCTTTTTCACTGGTTAAATTGATCGAATGCCGGCGGCCAAAACTTCAGCGGCTTGTTCAATATCAGCCCCGTCGTGGGCGGTGGAGATAAAGCAAGTCTCGTAAGCGGAGGGGGGGAGGTAGACACCATGATCGAGAGCATATTTGAAGAGCTGGTTGAAATGCTCAGTCTGACTGGTGGTGGCATCTTCTAGATTACGCACGGGTTTTTCAGCGAAGAAGAGTGCAAACATCGAGCCGACTTGTGGGACTTGGAGTGCTAAGCCTTTTTCTCGAGCAGCTTCTAGTAGGGCGTCGCGGATCTGCGCACCCATTTTCTCGAAGAGCGGATACGGATTGGTGTCTTTGAGCTTTTTCAAAGATGCGATGCCTGCAGCCATGGCAAGCGGATTACCACTCAGGGTACCCGCTTGATAGACTGGTCCTAGTGGGGCAAGGTAATCCATGATCTCAGCCTTGCCTCCAAAGGCACCGACGGGGAGTCCTCCACCAATTATTTTACCCAAGGCGGTGAGATCGGGTGTAATGCCGACACGCTCTTGCACGCCACCGAGGGCGAGACGGAAACCTGTCATGACTTCGTCGAATATAAGTAGTGATTGGTTCCTTGTGCAGAGTTTGCGGAGCAATTCAAGGTAGCCCGCATCCGGTAGAATCATTCCGCAGTTCGCGGGGTAGGGTTCGACGATGATGGCCGCGATGTCGTCGCCTCCATTGGCAAAAGCTTCGCGAACGCCTTCTGCGTCATTGTAATCGATTACAATGGTTTCAGCAGCGAAACTAGCGGGAATGCCAGCGCTGTCGGGGTTGCCTAGGGTGAGCGCGCCAGAGCCTGCTTTAACCAGCAGTGAATCGACATGGCCGTGGTAGCAGCCTGCGAACTTGATGATCTTGTTGCGCCCCGTGTAACCACGTGCCAGGCGGATGGCAGACATGGTCGCTTCGGTGCCCGAGTTGCACATGCGCACCTTCTCGACAGAGGGCACGATCTCAACGAGTCGTGCGGCCATTTCGACCTCGTAGGGGTTTGGTGTGCCGAAGCTGGTGCCGTCATTAAGGGCTGTGGCGATGGCTTCGCGGATGTTGGGATCGTTATGCCCGTGCACGGCTGGGCCCCATGTGCAGACAAAGTCAATGAGTTCAACGTCGTCGGCCGTAGTCAGGTGGGCGCCGTTCGCGCGCTTGGTAAAGAAGGGTGCACCGCCGACGGAACGAAATGCTCGGACAGGAGAGTTCACACCGCCGGGTATGAGTTGCTGAGCGCGTTGGAAGAGTTGTTCGGATGAATTCATAAGAGAAAGTTCGATGTTCGAGCGAAGCGACTAGCTCACATATTTCTGCACGATGGGAATACGCCTTCCGACGCCGAAGGCTAGGGGAGTGGTTTTGAGGCCAGGGGCGGCTTGTTTACGTTTGTATTCGTTGAGGTCGACTTTGCGAACAATGTCGTCGACGACTGCCTCTTTATAGCCTTTTTCGACGATCTCGGCGCGAGAGAGACCTTCCTCGACGTAGAGTCTCAGGATGCCGTCAAGCGCGGGATAAGGTGGCAAGGAGTCTTCGTCTTTTTGATCGGGGCGTAGCTCGGCGGAGGGAGGCTTTTCGATTGTGTTGACCGGAATGAGCTCACGGCCCGCAGCGGTATTCATATGACGGGCCAGGGCGTAGACTTTCATCTTAGGCAAATCGGAGATAACGGCGAGACCACCGCACATGTCGCCGTAAAGTGTGCAATAGCCGACGGCTATTTCGCTCTTGTTGCCGGTGGTGAGGAGAAGGGCGCCGAACTTATTCGACATGGCCATGAGGAGGAGACCGCGGGCGCGAGCTTGTATGTTTTCCTCGGTCACATCAGTGGCACGTCCAGCGAAGAGATCCCCTAAAGCGGACTCAGCGGAGGCCACGGTGTCAGCGATGGCAACCTCGTGGTATTCAATGCCAAGATTCTTGGCGAGCGCCGCGGCGTCGTCGCGACTGTGTTGGCTAGAAATTGCGGAGGGCAGGGCAATGCCGATGACCTGGTCTGCCCCGAAGGCTTCGGTGGCGATGGCGGCGACGACTGCGGAGTCAATGCCGCCACTCAGGCCGATAATGGCCTTCTTGAAGCCGCTTTTGTAAGCGTAATCGCGCAGGCCAAGCACGAGCGCGTCCTGTGTAGCGGTGTTGCCCTTAGGGTTGAAGTGTTCGGAGATGTAAGCGACTGGATTGTCGAGGTCGATGATGTGGTTCTCAGCGCGGAAGGCTGCGAGTCCCGCGACGAGTCCGCGCTCGGGGGTAACGGCTAGGCTGCCGCCATCGAAGATGAGTTCGTCGTTCCCACCAACCGCATTGCAATAAATTACGGGGCAAGCACAACGCTCAGCAGCATCTTGCACCAGTGGTTCGCGGGCTTCGTTTTTCCCCTCGTGCCAAGGGCTGGCCGAGAGATTTAGGAGGAGGTCGATCTTTTGCTGAGCAAACTCGCCTAGAGGATCTTTACAATAGCGTCGACTAGTCTGGAGGTCGGGATGCGTCCAGATGTCTTCACAAATCGTAATGCCTACTTTCTTTCCTTTCCAGTCATAGATCATGGGGCCTTCCGCTGGTTCGAAGTAGCGCTCTTCGTCGAAGACATCATAGCTTGGTAAGAGTGACTTGCGTCCGACCGCGTTGATCTTGCCTGATTCGCACCATGCTGCCGCATTGTAAAAGGGACGCCCAGTAACAGATGAACCGCGATCTTGCACGTAACCGATGACGGCAGGAACTTCGCCGATTTGTCGGGCGATGGATTCAAGGGCGTCTTTGGTGTCGCTGACGAAACGTGATTTAAAGAGTAGATCGCGCGGTGGATAGCCACAGAGTGCGAGTTCAGGGAATAGGATGAGCTCCGCCCCGTCAGCAACAAGGGAATTGTAAGCACTCACTATGAGCTGTGAGTTACCAGAAAGGTCGCCGACGGTGGTGTTGATTTGTGCGATACCGATTTTCATAGAATGTGCGGATTTTGAACAACTGCTTGAACTGATACTGGCAAATGACTGACATGCAGAATTAGTTGTAATTCTTGCTTACACGCAAGTCATAGGAATACTTTCAATGTTTAGAAAATACAAGACATTCGCCATTTTTAAAGTCTCCTGCCTGATCTTATCATCATCTTTAGATTCCGCGGAGCTAGCAAAGGAGCGCGCGCCGTCTAAGTGTCGCTCTTTGTTCGATGTGCTGATCACCATACGATCCTCTTGGCTTGAGATAATGGCCTTTTTACCTCCGAGCAGATCGACTGAACGGGTCTTGGCTTAGACTAATGGATACAAAGCCAAAACAATTTTACCTTGCTTCTGCTTCACCGCGACGCGCTGAGCTTATGCGCCGTATGGGCTTGCGATTTGAAATTCGCCCGACGCATGTGGAGGAGGATGACTCGGGCAGCGCAGGGCCTGAGGAGATGGTAATGGAAAATGCCAAATTGAAGGCCAGCACCTTGTCTGATTTAGAGCCAGATGCACTCGTGCTAGGTTCAGATACGACTGTAGCACTCGGCGAGCAGGTGCTTAGCAAGCCGACCGACATGGAAGACGCACGCTGTATGCTTCAAATGCTTTCTGGACGTACCCATACCGTGTATACTGCGGTCGCTCTGTATTGGAAGTTAGGTTCTTTGGCGCATGTGTTTTTCGAGTGCAGTCAAGTGCGCTTTCAGAAGCTGGATGACGCTCGGATTAATCAGTATTTTCAACTCGTTGACCCTTTGGACAAGGCGGGCGCATATGGCATCCAAGTTGGTCGCGAGTTGATTGTCGAATCCGTCGAAGGTTCAGTCGAAAACGTGATGGGCTTGCCAATCCAGAGGCTCGCTCTAACAATGAAGGAACTTGGTTTTGATTTCACAAGCTAAGTAAGTTTACCTGAGTGTTATATTGTGTCCGAAATCCTTATAGAGCCTTTACCGACCAACCTGTTTGCACCGAATGATCGTGAGTCTCGCTGGGTGACTCTATTGGCTGTCTTGGCGACTCTTTTCGTGCATGTTGGCGTCATTCTAGTCGTGCCTGAGGAACTAATGCCTCGGAATCATGGCGACACTGATCAAGCGCAGAAGGAGGCAGAAGTCTATGAAATCAGTCTAGTTGATCCAGTGGAGGCAAGATTTGTCGAGGCCAGTCCCGAGGCTCCTGAGAACGAGCCTGATCGTAAGGATCAATATTCCTACCGAGCTCAGCAGGCAGCTGATAGTAGTCCGCTTTCCGATGCCGTAAATAAGCCCAAAGTTGATGGTGAGGAAGATTCGCAGAAGATACTTCAAGGTAGCCTACAACAAACACCGCCCCTTAAGCCCTGTCTCTTATACACATCTCCGAGCCCACGAGACCTCTCTACATCTC
>OJCJ01000313.1_pt1 | contig 10586 bp, 6 predicted proteins | sample 1591811 | NCBI WGS metagenome assembly OJCJ01 (sample SAMN05416758, study PRJEB24817) | seawater metagenome | isolation source: Sea water | place: Canada:Atlantic | collected 2013-07
CGAGATGTAGAGAGGTCTCGTGGGCTCGGAGATGTGTATAAGAGACAGTGTAAAGACTTCACAACTCCATGTTAGATGCTGGCTGACACTTCTAATAAATATAGCCTAAGAATCAATCCAACTGATTATCATTTTGCTGAAAACTTGTGAACTGCATCGATAAATACTTTTACATTAGCCGGGTCAATATCCGGCGTGATGCCATGTCCAAGATTAAAGATATGCCCAGAATTATTACCAAATGATTTAAGAATATTGGCTACCTCATTCTCAATAGTAGCGGGATCGGCTCTTAGTACTGCGGGATCCATATTGCCTTGCAAAGCGACCTGTTTGCCTACTCGGCCCCGTGCTGAACCAATATCAACAGTCCAATCTAAACCCAGACAATGGCAGCCTGTTGCAGCCATCGCCTCTAGCCAGTGGCCACCGCCTTTGGTAAATAAAATAACAGGTATTTCTCGACCATCGACATGGGTGGTTAAACCACGCACAATTTTTTCCATATAGGCGAGGGAAAATTCTTGATAAGCGGCATGGCTCAGCGCCCCACCCCAGGTATCAAAAATCTGTACAACCTGAGCACCTGCTCGAATCTGTGCATTTAAATAATCAATAACTGACAACGCCAATTTATCCAACAGCTGATGCATCAGCTCGGGCTGGGTGTAAAGCATCGTTTTAGCACGAGCAAAATCGCGACTGCTCTGGCCTTCGATCATATAGGTTGCCAATGTCCAGGGGCTCCCAGAAAAACCTATTAGCGGTACACGGCCATTTAACTCACGACGGATCATACTCACAGCATCAGTGACATAGCTTAGATCGGAGGCGGTATTGATCACCTCCAGCTTTTCAATATCGGCTTCAGTTCTAACCGGCTTACGAAATTTAGGACCCTCGCCCTCTTCAAAATAAAGGCCCAGCCCCATAGCATCTGGAATAGTCAAAATATCTGAAAATAAAATCGCAGCATCTAGCGCATAGCGTTCGAGCGGCTGTAGGGTAACTTCACAGGCCAGTTCGGTATTTTTACACAGGCTCATAAAGTCCCCGGCCTGAGCGCGCGTGGCGCGATACTCTGGTAGATAACGTCCAGCCTGACGCATCATCCACACTGGCGTGCGGTCTATTGGCTGTCGCAACAGGGCTTTTAAAAAACGATCATTCTTTAGTTCAGACATTTATTTCTCTATGCTTTAGTAATTGCAAAAATTCCATTTTAGACATCAAGGTAATCGAGGATTCCCTCTGCTGCCTGACGACCTTCCCAAACCGCTGTAACCACCAAGTCTGAACCACGCACCATATCACCACCAGCAAATATCTTTGGGTTGGTCGTTTGAAATGGATAGGTCTGTTCTTCCGCTGCGAGCACTGCGCCCCAGTCGGCGGTATCCACTTTAATACCAGTCAACCATTCTGGTGGGCTGGGTTTAAAACCAAACGCGACCAGCACGGCATCGGCGGGGAGTATCTCTTCACTGCCAGGCACCACTTCAGGGCGGCGGCGACCATTGGCATCAGCCTCACCCATTGTTGTGCTGACAACTTTAACGCCTTCGATATTGCCATCAGCGTCGGCGACCAGCTCAACTGGCTGCATATTAAATTTAAACACAACGCCCTCTTCACGGGCATTCTTTACTTCTCGGCGCGAGCCGGGCATATTTTCTTCATCACGACGATAGGCACAGGTCACACTGGTTGCGCCCTGACGGATTGAGGTGCGATTGCAATCCATAGCCGTATCACCGCCGCCCAGAACTACAACACGCTTACCCTTAAGGCCAATAAAGTCATCTTCAGATTTTTCAAAACCCAGATTGCGATTGACATTCGAAACCAAAAACTTCAATGCTTCATGAACGCCACCCAGATCTTCGCCGGGGAAACCACCTTTCATCGTAGTGTAGGTACCCATGCCAAGAAAAACTGCGTCATATTCATTGAGCAGTTCATCGATCATGACATCCTTGCCAATCTCGGTATTTAAACGGAACTCGACACCCATGCCTTCGAGAACATCACGACGGGTACGAATCACTTCTTTTTCTAACTTAAATTCGGGGATACCGAAGGTTAGCAGCCCGCCAATTTCTGGGTAGCGGTCAAATACTACCGGTTTAACTCCACTTCGAACGAGAATATCTGCACAGCCAATGCCCGCTGGGCCCGCACCAATAATGGCGACTTTTTTATCAGTCCAAACCACTTTTGACATATCGGGACGCCAGCCCATGGCCAGTGCTGTATCAGTAATATATTTCTCGACCGAACCGATGGTAACGGCTCCAAAACCATCATTGAGTGTACAGGCTCCCTCACATAGACGATCCTGAGGGCACACGCGACCGCAGACTTCGGGCAATGAGTTGGTCTGGTGACTAAGCTCTGCCGCTTCTATCAAATTGCCTTCAGCAACTAGCTGTAACCAGTTGGGAATATAGTTGTGAACTGGACATTTCCATTCGCAGTAGGGGTTACCGCAGGACAGGCAGCGATGCGACTGGGTGGCTGCCTTTTGTTCAGTAAAGGGATCATAAATTTCAACAAACTCTCCGACACGGCGCTTCATATCGCGCTTGGGCGGATCGACTCTCTCTACATCGAGAAATTGAAACTGATTATTCGGTCTTGCCATATTTATATTCTCTATTGCTGTTTGCGTTACTGCGGGTTGGCATGCGCCTGAGCCAAGAGGCTATTCAGGCTAGCCGCTTTTGGCTTTACTAACCAAAACCGCGACGCATAATCGGAGAAATTACTGATTATTTCATGGGCCCATTCACTGCCCGTCTCATTGACATGATTTCTAATCATGGTTTTGAGGAATGCGCGATGGGACTCCACTGATTCGGAGGTTACGCGCTGTATATCGACAAGTTCCATATTATAACGATCAACAAAATTCCTATCTAAATCAAGTACATAGGCAAATCCACCGGTCATGCCCGCACCAAAGTTGTAGCCGGTGGGCCCCAGTACAGTGACGATTCCGCCAGTCATATATTCACAGCAGTGGTCGCCAGCACCTTCAACAACGGCCACAGTGCCAGAGTTACGCACCGCGAAGCGTTCACCAACGGTACCCGCCGCATAAAGTCTTCCGCCAGTTGCACCATATAAGCAGGTGTTACCCATAATCGGGGATTCATTTGACTTAAAGCCACTCTCACTTGGCGGACGCAGTACCAGCTTTCCGCCAGCCATTCCCTTGCCCACATAGTCGTTGGCATCACCTTCCAGATAAATTTCTAAACCACCGGCATTCCAAACACCCAGTGACTGCCCAGCAACACCTTTGAGGTTGAGCTTTATCGGCGTCTCAGACATACCTAGATTGCCGTAACGTTTGGCAATTTCGCCAGATAGGCGTGCGCCAATCGAGCGATCACAGTTATTGACGCTGTAATCGAGACTAATCTCTGACTGCGACTCAATGGCAGGCATTGCATCAACAACCATGCGCTCAGCGAGCAGACCTTTGTCCAGCGGCTCATTTTTGGGCTCAGTGCAGAACTGTGGCTTGCCAACAATCTCTGCACGGTCTTCAATCAATGGGCTCATATCCAGATTCTGTTGCTTGCTGGTTACACCGGGCAGTGTTTCCAGTAAATCAACCCGACCAATCAACTCTTGCAGCGAACTCACACCTAAAACGGCCATCCACTCGCGCGTTTCCATGGCCACAAACTTGAAGAAGTTGGTGGCCATGGCCACCGTGCCGCGATAATGATCGTTGCGCAGTCGGTCATCCTGAGTCGCTACACCAGTGGCGCAGTTATTGAGATGACAGATGCGCAGATACTTGCAACCCAAGGCTACCATGGGCCCGGTACCAAAACCAAAGCTCTCAGCGCCCAAAATCGCCGCTTTAACCACATCTAGGCCGGTTTTGAGTCCACCATCTGTCTGTACCCGAACTTTTTCACGCAGGTCATTGGCACGCAATGTCTGGTGAGTTTCGGTCAAACCAAGTTCCCAAGGGGATCCGGCATGACGAATCGAGCTTATCGGGCTTGCGGCAGTACCACCATCATAACCAGAGATGGTAATCAAATCGGCATAGGCCTTGGCCACACCGGCGGCGATTGTCCCTACACCGGGACGTGATACTAGTTTTACTGAAATCAGGGCGCTGGGATTAACCTGCTTAAGGTCAAAAATCAGCTGCGCCAGATCTTCAATCGAGTAAATATCATGGTGCGGTGGCGGTGAGATCAATGTCACGCCCGGAACCGAATAGCGCAGCCTAGCAATTAGAGCATTGACCTTTCCACCCGGCAGCTGACCACCCTCACCTGGTTTGGCACCCTGGGCTACTTTAATTTGGATTACTTCAGCGCTGGAGAGATAGGCTGGTGTCACGCCAAATCGGCCCGATGCCACCTGCTTAATTTTTGATGACCTTATGGTGCCATAACGGGCGGGATCTTCGCCGCCTTCACCGGAATTTGAGCGTCCCCCAAGAGTATTCATGGCTTCTGCCAAGGATTCATGGGCTTCGGGAGACAGGGCACCCAAGGACATACCCGCGGAATCAAAGCGTTTCAAAATCGACTCTATAGGTTCGACAGCGTCCAAGTCTATGGCACTGGCCTTATCGCTGATGGAGAGCAAGTCGCGCAAGGTCGCTGCAGGTCTGGTATTGACCAGAAGTGCATAGTCCTTCCACAACTTGTAATTATCAGTCTGCACCGCCTCGTGCATAGTCTGCACAACATCCGGGTTGTAGGCATGGTATTCCTGACCATGGACATATTTCAGTAACCCACCCGGACTGATTGGTTTGCGTACCTTCCAAGCTATGGCGGCAAGTTCAGTTTGATCCTGCTCTAGGTCGGCAAAAGTTGCACCCTCAAGACGACTTGTCAGCCCTGGGAAACACAGCTCGATAATTTCTGAGTTTAAGCCAATAGCTTCGAATAATAGTGCACCACGATAGGAGGCAACCGTTGAAATCCCCATTTTCGAGAGAATTTTCAACAGGCCTTTATTGATGCCTTTGCGATACTGTTTAAACGCAGTGTCTACGTCTACCAGCAACTCGCCACTGCCTATAAGGTCACAGAGCACATGATAGCTAAGATAGGGATAAACCAGCGAGGCACCACAGCCGATCAATGTGGCTATCTGGTGTGAATCACGGGCATAGCCCGTGCTAACTACAATATTTGTATCACAGCGCAGGCCCTGTTCGATCAGATAGTTATGCACTGCACCACAGGCTAACAGCGAGTGAATCGGCTGCTTGCCTTCAGCAATATTGTGGTCAGAGAGAATACAGATAACTGTACCCTCACGAACAGCGTCGGCGACCTCTTTACAGATACGCCGGATCGCCTCCTTGAGGCTTTCCTCCTTGATGTCATAGTTAAGAGCAAACTTCTTGACAGGAAAATCATCGAATTCATTGCGTTTGAGCGCATAGTATTTACGTGGCGAAAGCACTGGGCTGGACAGACCAATACGCTGTCCCACAAAGGGGTTTTCCTGGAACATACTCTGTTCGCGGCCCAGTTCAACACCCAGAGACATCACAACTGCTTCACGCAATGGATCTATCGGCGGATTGGTTACCTGGGCAAACTGCTGCCGGAAATAATCAAATGGGTTGCGATGCTTGGCCGACAGCACAGCCATTGGCGTATCATCACCCATGGAGGCAACAGCTTCTTGGCCGCCTTCGGCCAATGGACGCAGAACCTGGTCGCGCTCTTCAAAAGACACCTGAAACATCTTCATATAGGTCTTTATCTGTTCGCGGCTCAACGTACCTTCCAGCTCAATACTGTCCATATCAAAGCTTGATTCAACCGCATAGCGGCCTTCCCGCAACCACTGTTTATAGGGATGACGAGCGGCAAGTTCGTCTTCCACTTCGTCGCGGAACATAATGCGACCCTCTTGGGTATCGATAGAGAGGATATCTCCGGGTCCAAGGCGACCTTTAGAAACTACATTTTCCGGTTCATAATCATAGACGCCGACCTCTGATGCCACGGTAATCATATCGTCGCTGGTCATGACCCAGCGCGACGGGCGCAGACCATTTCTATCCAGCGTACAGACAGCAAAACGGCCGTCGGTAATAACCAGCCCAGCTGGACCATCCCAGGGCTCCTGATGCATCGATAAGTAGTCATACAGCGCGCGATGATCAGGATTGCGATCCTCAACATTCTGCCAGGCCGGCGGTACCAGAGTGCGCACAGCCAAATGTAAATCCATTCCACCAGTCACTAGCATCTCAAGCATATTATCGAGGCTTGAAGAATCTGAACCGGTGCGATTAACCAGCGGAGCGGCTTCCTGTAAATCAGGCAATAGATCGGTTTTGTACTTGGGCGTGCGCGCCACAGACCAGTTGCGGTTGCCAACAATAGTATTGATCTCGCCATTGTGAGCCAGCATTCTAAAGGGCTGGGCCAATGGCCAGCGCGGCATGGTGTTGGTCGAGAAACGCTGGTGAAATACGCAGATTGCAGTCTCGAGACGCTCGTCTGCTAGATCCAGATAGAAACCAGGCAAATCCACCGGCATCATCAAGCCTTTATAGCTCAAAATATTGGTACCCAGACTGGCTATGTGAAAGCTGTTATCGCCCTCAAGCCTAATCTCAGCTTTACGCCGACCCATGTAGAGCCGAGCGCTAAATTGTTTTTGATCAGTGATCTCACCGGGGCCGACAAATACCTGCTCAAATGCCGGCAGTGATTCTATGGCGATAGGGCCAAGGCAATCTGTATCTGTGGGGACTTCTCGCCATCCTAATACCGCTAAGCCCTGATTATTAAGCTCTTGCTCAATAGTGGCTTTGGCTGCGCTGCGCTGCTCAGGGTCGGTATTTAACATTACCGCACCTACAGCATAGGACTCTGGCAGATCAATATTGAGAGACTCTTTTACCACGATACGTAAAAAGCTGTCTGGCTTTTGCATTAGCAATCCGCAGCCATCCCCGGTCTTACCGTCGGCAGCAACGCCACCGCGGTGAGTCATACAGGTCAGCGCCTGAATAGCATTTTGCAGCAGTTTATGGCTGGTTTTACCCTTTACTTGGGCAATAAGGCCAAAACCGCAGTTATCTTTAAAATCGTCAAGCCGACACAAGCTTTGAGTCATAATTAAACTCTAAAAGTTATAGTGGTGGGTACGCAAAGACGGAGTTGCTATCTTTGAAGGCACAAAGCCCGTTATTTTACACAGCGAAGTCGAATACGACAATCAGTTATATCCGACGATAGAAGCCACTAGCCTAATCGGGCTACGCTTCGACGCAAATAGAGCAAGTGGGGCTAGTAAATTACAGTCACTAAGATGTTACGTACCACTGACAGAGAATGGTTTACCGGTGGCACGCCTTGTCTAATGTTTCCTCAAGCAACTGCAGACGGAAATCCGCAGTCACAACTGCGCTACCGATCCCATTCAACAGCACCAGCCGCAACTGGCCATCTAGAACCTTCTTATCACGCACCATCAGCGCCATAAAATCATCGGCTTGCATAGCCTGCGGTGGGGCCACAGGCAGAGAAAATGAGGTGATCAACGCTTTGGTCCGATCCATATCCTGTTGTGAAAATGCGCCAGACAGCATTGACAACTGTGCCGCCATAGCCATTCCTACAGCAACGGCTTCACCATGCAAAAGACCTGTGTAGCGCTGGAATGTTTCTATCGCATGACCAAAGGTATGGCCCAAATTGAGGATAGCCCTAACACCCTGCTCAGTTTCGTCAGCACTGACAACCTTGGCTTTATTGAGGCAGGAGCGCTCAATCGCATAGGCTAGGGCCTGAGGATCGCGGTTTAGTAACGCCTCAACATTCTCCTCCAGCCAGAGGAAAAACGCATCATCAGAGATTAAACCATACTTGATAACCTCGGCCATACCAGCGCAAAACTCACGTTCAGGAAGCGTGGCCAGAGTATCGGTGTCAACAATGACAGCCCGAGGCTGATAAAAGGCGCCGATCATATTTTTACCCAGCGCGTGGTTGACCGCTGTTTTGCCCCCAACTGAGGAGTCCACCTGCGCCAACAGGGTCGTGGGAATTTGGATAAATGGCACGCCGCGCTGGTAGCTAGCGGCAGCAAAGCCCGTCATATCACCCACCACACCCCCACCGAGGGCAATCAGGGTCGTTTTGCGGTCATGCTGTTTTTCAATCAACTGAGTGAAGATAAGATTGAGATTATCCAGAGTTTTGTACTGCTCGCCATCTTTCAGAATAACCTGATCGACCTGCTTGTCCTGGAGCTGCTCCAAAATAGCCTGCAGATAGAGCGGCGCAATAGTTTCATTGCTGACAATCAGCGCTTTTTTTCCCTGCACATACTGGCCGATACCAGCCTGCAAAATCTGCTCTGAACCAATATGAATAGGATAACTACGCTCGCCCAGATCAACATTGATGGACTTGGCAGGGCTAGAAATGGTGCTATCGGCGACGCTCATGCAGGCTACAACTCTAGTTAACGGCTTAGTTGATCGACATTATGCTTAGACGTAGCGAATTATCAAAGCTCTGATAATGCTTCTGCGAGTTTTTTTGCAATTCTACTCGGCTGGGTGGAGCCAGAGGGAAATGTCAGATCTGCTATCTCGCGATACAGAGGATCACGCTTTTCGACTAACTGATCGATCACGGCGCGGCGATCGTCGACCTGCAGCAATGGTCGCTTCTTATCCCGCCTTGTACGTTCATATAGCTGTTCTTTAGTGGCGGATAGATAGACCACCTGACCGTTTTCCTGGAGTGTTTTGCGGTTTTCGCTGCGCAAAACAATACCACCGCCAGTGGCAATAATACTGGAGGGCGATGTTTCTATAATGGCCTTGAGTACCTTGGATTCTCGATCGCGAAAGCCCTGCTCGCCCTCCATATCAAATATCCACTGAATATCGGCGCCAGTGCGCGCTTCGATCTCATTGTCAACATCAATAAAGGGCCGACACAAAAAGTTGGCTAACTGTCTACCAATGGTGGTTTTTCCGGCTCCCATGGGGCCGACTAGAAAAATATGTTGTTCGCTCATCGATCCAGAAGATTATCATCAATTATTTTCGGGGTTACAAAGATGAGTATTTCACGTTTTTCAATATTTCGCAGGTCATTTCTGAAAAGCTTACCCAAATAAGGGATATCGCCCAGTAAAGGTATCTTTTTTGTACTATTTACTTCTTCAGTTTGGAAAATACCGCCTAATACTAGCGTCTGACCATCTCCAACCAGCGCCTGAGTCTCGACACGGGTCACGTCAATTGAGGGTTCACCACCTGATATAAGCGAGCCCACCGAATCCTGAGAGACCAATAGATCCATAATAATTCGATTATCTGGCGTAATTTGAGGGGTCACCTCGAGCTGCAGCACCGCCTCTTTAAATTCAACACTAGTGGCACCGCTGGACGTTTCTTTTTCATAGGCGATTTCGGTACCGGACTTAATCGTCGCCTGCTGTTTGTCGCCCGTTAATACTTTTGGCTGCGAGACAATTTCACCGTAACCATCAGACTCCAGAGCACTGAGCTCAAGGTCGATCAAGAAATTATCCGTCAGATAACCGAGGCTAAATGATCCAGTCGAGTTGGCTACGCCTAAATCTACAGCCAGACTGTCACCCAGACCAAAATCATAGTTCTTAGTGAATATCGTCGGCCCGTCATCCGCAGTGCCAGCGATACCATCAACCCCATCATCTCTTTCAATTTCATCCGCAGAATAGGTGAAGGTCTCAATCACACCCGCACCAGGTGTTAATCCTGATCTGCGTCCAGAAAATCCGAGACTACGGTCACCATTGGCACTTGCAATACGACTGCCAGCCAGTCTATCCAGCCCAGCTAACCCCCAGCTCACACCCAGCTCTTTTTTAAAGCCAGTATTGGCAATGACAATCCGCGCTTCGATCAAAACCTGTTTGATGGGCACATCAATCTCATCAATCAGGCGCTTAAACTCATTAATTTTGTCTTCGCTGTCAGTCAAAATAATGGTGTTGGTGCGCTCATCTACAACAGCACTGCCGCGTTCAGAGAGAATGCTATTGGTCGCATTGCCATCAGACTGACCGCTGCCCAACTGCCCGCCCTGATTACTCTTGGCGGTAAATAACTCAAATATCTCCGCGGCATCGGCATACCTAATTCGCACAAAGGCGGTTTCTAACGGTGCCAATTCCTGCAACTGCTTATTGGCTTCAACCTGAAGACGTTCCTGCTCCGCAATCTCCGCCGCTGGCGCAACCATCAACACATTGCCCTCTCGGCGCTTATCCAAACCCTTGGCCCTGAGTACAATTTCTAGAGCTTGATCCCAGGGCACCTTGTCCAAACGTAGGGTAATACTGCCCGTTACCGTATCGCTCGCAACCAGATTAAGAGATGTGAAGTCAGCAATTATCTGCAGTACTGAGCGCACATCAATATCCTGAAAATTTAATGACAGACGATCACCAGTAAAATTAAACTTTTTATTTTGCGCTTCAATGTCGACATCAGACAGCGGCTTTACACTTACAATATATTGACCTGTCTCTTATACACATCTGACGCTGCCGACGACTCCTTACGTGTA
>OJCJ01000319.1_pt1 | contig 10517 bp, 10 predicted proteins | sample 1591811 | NCBI WGS metagenome assembly OJCJ01 (sample SAMN05416758, study PRJEB24817) | seawater metagenome | isolation source: Sea water | place: Canada:Atlantic | collected 2013-07
ATCTACACGTAAGGAGTCGTCGGCAGCGTCAGATGTGTATAAGAGACAGCCGATAGCCAGCGTTGCTGGCCGGCACTCAGAGAGGCAATAAAATTATCTGCCTCATCTACAGCGCAAAAATATAGCAGACGGGATGTCTGCTCATCTGCAGTAAGCCCATTATCATAATCAAGTATTGGCATCTGGAATCCTTACCGGTTCGTGAATAACACAGGAAGTCGCGCTGCAAGGTAAACACCTCTTGCCCCAAGATAGAAAATAAAGGCAGTAAGGGCGGCGTCAAGGTCTGCAAAGGAAAACAGATAATGCGCCGCAATGAAAGAGATAAGCGCAAATGCCATACCGTTTCGCATTTCAGCACTATTTGTTGCGCCAACAAATACGCCGTCCATCTGAAACGCAAGAAAAGAGACAAGTGGTATCACGCTTACATAAATCCAAATAGCGGTGGTCGCTTCTATCAGGTCAGGCTGGCTGGTGAGCATGCTCAGAATAGGGAGCCGACAGAAAAATAGAACAGCTGATAAAACAACCGAGCTATAGAACGCGAGAAGCGTACTGCGCCAGATAATATATTTCATATCAGCAAAGTCGCGTTTGCCAAGACGGTCTCCAACAAGCGCTTCTGCGGCATGGGCAAAGCCATCTAGGCCAAAGGCAATAAAGCCAAAAATAACCAGAACGATTTGCATCGAGGCAAGAGACAGGTCGCCTGTTTTGGCCGCATGCCCCAGCAGAATGGCTTCCACCGCCCAAATCATCACAGTGCGTAAACATAAATCCCGGCTAACAGTCATAAAGGCGCGCCAGCTAGGGTGGGTAAAAAGCGCCCGTGGCGAAAGCTGGAACGAGGTGAGCTGGTAATGCCGTCGCCGCAGAAAGACAAAGTATAGCATTATTATCAGTCCAGCCCATTGGGCAAGAACTGATGCAAGGGCAACCCCTGTTACGCCAAGCTCCAGGCTTGTCACAAACAAGATATTTAGCCCAATATTGCTAAGATTTATGATAAAGAGCTGGACCATCCCCATCCGCATTGATTGCATCCCGAATAACCATCCCAACAGCGCAATATTGCAAAGCGCTGCCGGTATTGCCCAGATTCGGATGGATATATAATGCGCCATATGGCCCTCAACAGCAGGGCTTGCATCAAGCATGTTTGCTGCTAGCCAGATAAGAATAGGGTGGAGAATAATAAGAGCTGTGCTGCATAAAATTGCTAACATCAGGCCGCGGATAAGAAGCGATGTGACTTCGGGCATATTGCCTTCGCCGCGTGCGCGTGCGGTAAAGCCGGTGGTCCCCATCCGCAGAAAACCAAAGCCAAAATAAAGCAGGTTGAAGACCAGCATCCCAAGTCCCACGCCGCCAATATAGGCTGGGTCGTTCAGGTGCCCCATCATCGCAACATCAACAGCACCAACCAATGGAAGCGAAATATTGGAGAGCATAACAGGCCATGAAAGCTGCCAGATGTGACGATAGGATGAGCGCAAATGGCGCGCTGGAGGGGGCATAGGCGTAAAATCTTTCGGCCATTATAGGGATAGGAATAATGTCTATATCTGACTGAAATAGGGTGTCAGATCTTACCTAAGGTGACAGTCTATAAATATTTCGGTTTTACGTCTAGCAGGCTGATGATGTAGGAAAGGAGGAAGAGAAAAGATGATGCCGGAGTAATGCCGGGTCACAGCAATGTTTTCTGCTGGTAGTCAAGGACAGTATACTCCATGTTATTTCCCTGGATGAAGCACAATAATCTCAACTGGCATCAGACTATTGCCCAGTTTATGATGAGCCGTCGTGCTTTATGGCTATTACTTGCCATTATGACGGGATTTGTTCTTATCACCCATCAGGCAGTGCCAATGCTTGACAGGGATGAAGCGCGCTTCTCGCAGGCAAGCCGCCAGATGGCCGAAACAGGTGATGTTATCACCATCAGGTTTTTGGATGAATTACGCGCCAAGAAACCAGCTGGCATTTATTGGCTACAGGCAAGTTCAGCTGCCCTATTCGGCATAGATGATGTAGCGTCTTACAGATTGCCGTCTTTGATTGGATTTTTGGCAACACTTACCCTTACCTATTTTTTCACCCAAAGCCTGTTTCCCTCCCCTGCGGCCCCGCTTCATGGTGTGCTGGCGGGGCTTATGCTAGCCAGTGGACCGCTATTACAGGCAGAAGCGCTGCTTGCAAAAACTGATTCTCTGCTTCTGGCGACCATTTTGTGCCAGCAAATTATGCTCTGGCGTATTTACCGCGATAGTGACCTTAAATCGCCAGCATCACACTGGGGCGCTTTTTGGATAGCCTTATCTGCCTCTATTCTCCTGAAAGGCCCGATTGGGCCGCTTGTCTCGTTTGTGACCATTGCAGGCCTTTGCGCACTAGACAGAAATATCAGTTGGCTAAAGCGGTTATGCTGGGGGCGTGGCTTGTTGATTGTTGGATTTATCACATTGCCATGGGCGCTGGCTGTCACGATTGCAACAGACGGCGCTTTTTTGAAAACAGCTATCTCAGCAGATTTTCTGGCTAAGGTGCAATCTGGTCAGGAATCACATGGTGCACCGTTTGGCACTTATTTCCTGCTGATGTTTTTGATGTTTTTCCCTGCCAGTGCCTTTCTCTGTTTTGTTCCTTTGCTCGGCAAGAGCCTGCTCACCGACAAAGCAAGTAAGTTCTGTCTTGTCTGGCTTGTTGGATATTGGTTTGTTATTGAATGTGTGCCAACCAAATTGCCACATTATATCCTGCCATTATTACCGGCTCTGGCGCTGCTGACCTCTTTGGCATTAACGCGCTCCTTGCCTGTTGCAGGCCGGAAACTGGCACGGCTGATTGACGCTGGATATATCGTTGCGGCACTTAGTGGCACCTTATTGTGCGGCGTGCTTTTCTGGGTTGCGATAAAATATGGCGGGATTACGGGTGGGCGTGCCTTTGTAAGTGTACTGCTTATCTTTATGCTGGCAGCGCTTATTCTATGGCATCTCTGGCTGTGGCGGGCGGGCCGTAAAATCGGCGACCTTGTTGTTATTCTCTGTGCTGGTGCTGTGCTTCATTTTATGGCGATTGGCGGTGTGATTGCCCATCTAGATAGCGTGCATATTGCGCCCCATATCTCCCGCTCAATTGACCAGCTCGAGAAGAAGCCATCTTTAATTGCGCTTGCTGGATATCATGAGCCGTCGGCTGTCTTTGAAATCGGACGCGATGTGCTGCTGCTGACAGCTGATGAAGCGGCACTATTTTTAGCTGAAGCCAAAGATGCACTCGTTATCATAGAGGAGCGCGCATTACCTGATTTTCAGAAAATAGCAGATGAGCTTGCGCTTCGATTACAGGAGGTGGCGCGGGTTGACGGCTTTAACCATTCGCGCGGTCAGGATGTATCGTTACGGTTCTTTCAAGTCATCCGCTAGCCCGTAGTCAGCCAAGCTGGCAGGCCATCATGTTTGCTCATAAAAGCGGCGTTGATTGACGGCACGGAATCAGACCGGTAAAGATAAGGCCGCTTTCGGGAAAAAGGGTCGGATAGATGAGCGTTGCAGATGCATCAGAAAAGGTTGAAATTTCAGTCTTGGTGCCCGTGATGAATGAAGCTGGTAATATCCGTCCGTTAATGAACGAGATAGCCGCTGTGTTCGCAGGGCGTTCATTCGAAATCCTCTACATCAATGATGGCAGCACAGATAATACCGCAAAGGAGCTTGCAGAAGCAGGCGCTGCCATACCTCAATTACGCATCCTGAACCATGAGAATCGCTCGGGCCAGTCTGCAGCATTACGGTCCGGATTATTTGCTTCCCGCGGCGACATCATTGCCGTGCTTGATGGTGATGGCCAGAATATTCCGGCTGATTTTGCGCAGATAGAAAAAGCTTTGATAGGCGCGCGCCCTGCGTTGGGTATGGCAGGCGGCGTGCGTACAAAGCGCCAAGATAGCTGGATAAAATTGCGGGCGTCGCACTGTGCAAAATGGATCCGTGCCAGCCTGCTTGGTGACAGTCATCCTGATTCAGGGTGCGGCATTAAAATGGTTGATAGAGATATTTTCCTGAAACTTCCCTACTTTAATCATATGCACCGTTTTATGCCTGTTTTGGTGCGGCGTGAGGGGGGTGTTGTTCTACCTGTGGCCGTTGGGCATCGTGCGCGGGAACGCGGCATATCCAAATATGGTGTCATTGACAGGCTCGTTGTTGGCATAACCGATATATTAGGGGTTATCTGGCTGATGAAGAGATCAGCTCACCCAGGCCATGTTAGTGAAACTGGTGTAACGTCGCGCGCCGACATGACCAAAAATAACGAGGATTGAGATGCTGTCACTTACGTCTGACCTAATCGGTCAGGGAGCATTATTTATCGGGTCATTATTGGTGGCGCTTCTGCCATTTCTGCCAGAGAGCATTGCGACGGACCCGGGCCAAATTATGATTATCATCGGGTTTTCAGGCCAAGGCCTGTTTGCGATGCGGTTTATTATTCAGTGGCTGAAATCCGAGACACAGAAAAAATCTGTTATTCCGATAGCCTTCTGGTATTTTTCAATTGGTGGCGGCCTTGTGCTGTTGCTTTATGCCCTCTGGCGCAAAGACCCTGTCATCATTTGTGGGCAAGGGCTTGGGCTGTTTATCTATTTGCGGAATCTTTATCTTATTTTCCGCAGTAAGGATGCTTAGGCCTATCTGCTAAAGAGCTGTCCTGCCCATGTTAAGGATATAGCCCCATTCTTCTGCAGAAATAGGCACCACAGATAAGCGTGCCTGACGCACCAGAGCAAGCTGAGCCAGAGGCTGCTCTGCCTTAATTTCAGCAAGCGTAACCGGCCGCACCATAGGCGCGATAGCCCGGACAGTCACCATCCCGAACCGGCCAGACGCATCGGTGGGATCTGGATGATAGGGGGCAATCACATCAACAATCCCAACAATCTGTTTTTCCGCAACAGAGTGGTAGAAAAAACCGAGATCGCCAATATTCATAGCCTTCATATTATTGGCAGCTTGATAATTGCGGACACCATCCCAGCCTTCGCCCGTGTCGCCTTTTTGAACCTGCTGGTCCCATGACCATGCGCCTGGTTCTGATTTAAAAAGCCAATATGCCATTTAGGGCCTTTCTTTTGGATAACGGCACTGCCAGCCCGCGTTATTCAGTTCCTGTCTCACGGGCAAGAAGGCCAGCTATTGTCTGGGGGATGTCAGCCCCATGATTCACAATTAGATTAACAGCTTCGCAAATCGGCATTGTTATGCCGAGCTGTTCTGCACGCTTCACAAGCCGGGCAGCTGAATGGCGTCCTTCAGCAAGTTGATTGCCGATAGCCGCGCCACTGCCAAGCGCAAATCCATATGCCATATTACGCGAATGCTGATTACTGCAGGACAGGACAAGATCGCCCATACCGGCAAGTCCCATGATTGTGGCTGGTTGCGCGCCAAGCTGGGAGGCAAGACGGGCTGTTTCGGCCAAGCCGCGCGTGACAAGGCCGGCGCGGGCATTATCACCAAGGGACTGACCAGCAGCAATGCCAGCAGCAATGGCGATGATATTTTTGATAGCGCCTCCAAGGGCTGCCCCTACGACGTCATTCCCGTGATAAACGCGTAATGAGGGAGCGCTGAAATGGGCTGAAATTTGGCCACTAAGCGCATCATCAGCGCTGGCAGCAAGAAGGGCGGTTGGTTTATCCTGAAGAACTTCATCAGCAAAAGAAGGTCCTGTTAGGATAGCAAATCGGCGGTTTGGATAATGCTGGGCCATATATTCGGGCAGAAACAGCCCGCCTCCATTACCATCAGGAACCAGCCCTTTTGCACAGAGAATAACCGGAACATCTGCTGCAGCATGCTCGTTGATAAGCGCGAGCGCATCTTCATAACCAGATATTGGCACAGCAAGATAAATAAAATCGGCGCCAGTCAAACAGGATGTATCTGATGTTGCTGTCAGCGAGGCGCGCAGGCGGATATCCTGAAGCTGGCGAATGTGACCGCGCTGGAGCGCGCTTGCTGTGTCCGCCGAGCGGGTCAGAACACAGCAATCCTGTCCATCAGTCTGGCGGAGTTTGTCAGCAAGGGCTGCCCCCCAACTTCCGCCGCCCATCATGACAAGTGAGGGATGTGTGCTCATATCATATCTCGCATTCTACCGGCAGGTCTTCTGGTCATTAGCTTATCCTGTTAGGAGCGAATACCGCGTCCCGGCGGCGGCGGCGCTTCATCATCAAGCGGCCAGCGTGGTCTGGGAGCAAAGGTAAGTGGGCTTGTCCTGTTTAGCTGAAAATATTCGCATCCAACCCATGCAATCATAGCCCCATTATCGGTACAGAGCGATAGCGGCGGTGTCGACAAGGTAAAACCCTCGGCTGTTGCAAGCTCTTGCAGAGCATGCCGGACTGTCTGATTGGCGGCAACCCCGCCAGCAACAACCAGCTGACGGCTTCCTGTTTCGTCATAAAACCGATGTAGGGCGCGTTTGGTGCGGGCAACAAGGCTATCGGCTATCGCTTGTTGAAGGGAGGCTGCGAAATCTGCAACTGATGGTGCATCCTGCCGGCCCTCTTTATGGGCATCATTTGCTGCCTGCCAGCGGGTCGCAACAGCTGTTTTAAGGCCAGAGAACGAGAAATGACAATCGGCGGCATTGCGGCGGGGGCGCGGCAGCTGGATAGCGTTTGGCTGTCCGCCAATCGCAGCTTTTTCAATTGCTGGCCCGCCAGGATAGCCAAGGCCAAGTACAGAAGCTGATTTATCAAACGCCTCACCGGCGGCATCATCCATTGTTGTGCCGTAGCGGGCATAAAGACCGGGACCTCTGACACATAACAGCTGGGTATGACCGCCCGAGACAAGCAGCAGCAGATACGGAAATGCCAGCCCATCTGTGAGCCGGGCAGTCAGCGCGTGCCCCTCAAGGTGATTAACAGCGAAATAGGGCAGCCCTCTTGCCGCTGCTATCGCCTTTGCGCTCATCGTGCCAACAAGGACGCCGCCAATAAGCCCCGGGCCGCCGGTGGCTGCTATGCCATCAATATCATCAAAGCTGCAGCCTGCTTCTGATAAAGCTTGTTCGATAACCGGCCGGATAACATCTAGATGTTGGCGCGCTGCAATCTCAGGAACGACCCCGCCATAGCGGGCGTGAAGCTCAGCAGAGGACGCAATAATATTCGCATGCACGGTTCGGTCAGACGATACAATAGCAGCAGCTGTTTCATCACAGCTACTCTCAATGCCAAGAATGGTGCAGGCAGTGCTCAACGTGCAAGGTTCCTTATCAAAGCGTTTTATGAGGGCTCTTTTTTAGGGTAAGCCTATCAGTTTTATCGTCTGTGACTACTCTGATCTGCTCACCTATTCAAGCGCCGCCGAAATAAAGCAGTTGATTATTCTGGTGCTGCCAAAAAGTGACAGATATACAGCATAAAAATTTTAATATTCCACCTATGGAAAAACATTGTTGCAAAAACCAGAACAACATCACAAATTTATTGATATGACCTAGCATTTTGTGAAATTATTTCAGGAGCGGCATAGCAGGATTAGGGTCTTTCATGCTGTCTGCTACTATCTTATGGCATTGCATCTGATGCTGCAGGTAAAGCCATAGCATTGATGCAGATAAAGGGGCGTTTTTATTATGTCGGAACAGACGATGCTTGCCAAAACTCCTCTGCATGCCTTTCATCTGAGCGAAGGCGCCAAAATGAGCGGTTTTGCCGGCTATGATATGCCGCTTTCCTATACGCAAGGCGCTATTGCAGAACATCATCTATGTCGGACGGGCGCAGCGATTTTTGATGTCTCGCATATGGGCCAGATTGAGCTACGTGATAACACAGGCTCTGCAGAGGCAATCTTAGCTCAGCTTGAGACGATTATTCCTGCTAATCTGATTGGCTTGAAGGCCGGACGGCAGCGCTACGGTCTTTTTCTAAATAAAGATGGCGGCATTCTTGATGATTTGATGGTGGCAAATTATGGCACTCATGTCAGGCTTGTTGTGAATGCTGCTTGTGTTGAGCAGGATATGGCGTGGATTTCAGGCCATTTGACGGATATGTCTATTACGCAGCTACAGCGCGCTCTTATTGCGCTTCAGGGACCATCTGCTGGCGCGGCTTTTGCCGCCCTTGTCCCGGCGTCGGCTGACATGAGTTTTATGGATGCCTGTTCTTTGCACTGGAATGGGGTAGAGATTGAGGCAACGCGGTCTGGCTATACTGGCGAGGACGGGTTTGAGATTAGCTGTCCTGATGCGGTTGCTGAAGACCTTGTCCGGGCGTTACTGGCGCATGATAATGTTGGCTGTGCCGGCCTGATTGCGCGCGATAGTTTGCGGCTTGAAGCTGGCTTGTGCCTTTATGGACAGGATATGGATGCCTCAACTAGTATTGTTGCGGCTAGTCTTGGCTGGGCCGTTCCCAAAATTCGGCGCACTGGCGGTGCCCGCATGGGAGGCTTTATTGGCGCAGATAGAACATTGGCTGAGTGTGATGCTGGGGCAGTATTCTGCCGGATAGGCGCTGTTGCCCCAAAAGGTGTGCCGCCACGCGCCGGTACTGAAATTTATACGAGCGAGACAGCGGAGGCGCCGGTTGGCAGAATAAGCTCAGGCATGCCCGGGCCGTCTGTTGGTCAGCCCGTTACAATGCTACAATTGCCGCATGATATTGCTGTATCCGAGCTGCCGCTTTTTGCAGATGTCAGGGGGAAGCGCATTTTGTTGAGCCGAGCCGACATGCCGTTTTTCCCGCACCGGTTTCACAGATGAGATAAAGCCAGTGGTGGCGCGATGGCGCATCAGGTAAGATAGATGAGTAAAACAAGATTATTTTTGAGGGATGAAGAATGCTAAAATATACCGAAGATCACGAATGGATTAGCCTTGAAGGAGATGTTGCAACGGTCGGGATTACAGACCATGCACAGGATGCTTTGGGTGATATTGTGTTTGTTGAATTACCCGATGTCGGCACAGCAGTTACGGCAGGCGGCGATATGGCAACAGTGGAAAGTTTTAAGGCAGCCTCGTCTGTTTATGCCCCGCTTTCAGGCGAAATAATCGAAATCAATGACAGCCTGAGTGATGATCCGGCGCAGGTGAATTCAGAACCCCTTGGTGCTGGCTGGTTTGTCAAAATTAAACTCGATAACCCGTCTGCTGCAGACGCCCTGATGGATGAAGATGCCTATAAGGCTCTGATTGCTTAGGCCATAAGACTTCACTCACCAGTAAGACTTCACTTAATTCAATGAGACGTGGGTATAAAGTTTAGAAGAGTAGGACGCATCACTAATGACATATTCAGACCTTTTTGATCAGACGCAGCGTGATTTCATCAGCCGGCATATCGGTCCTGATAAGCGTGAATGCGCTGATATGTTAGCCCAGATTGGAATGACGTCGCTGGATGCCCTTATTGGTCAGACGGTGCCGGACAGCATCCGCTCAACCGCGCCCTTAGCGCTAGATGCGCCATTGTCAGAAGCAGCGCTCCTCTCTCACATGCATGACCTTGCTGGCAAAAACAAAGTGATGACGTCACTTATCGGCATGGGGTATTATGACTGCTACACGCCGCCTGTTCTGCAGCGTAACATTCTGGAAAATCCAGGATGGTACACAGCCTACACGCCGTATCAGCCTGAAATTGCACAAGGCCGGCTTGAAGCGCTGTTAAACTTCCAGACAATGATTTGCGAGATGACTGGCCTAGATATGGCAAATGCGTCATTGCTGGATGAAGCAACCGCAGCAGCCGAAGCAATGGCTGTTGCGCATCGCGTTTCAAAATCAAAAGCGGTGAGCTTTTTTGTTGATGAAGATTGTCATCCGCAAACAGTTGCGGTGCTGAAGACACGCGCTGAGCCGCTTGGCTGGCAGGTGATAATAGGCGATCCGGTCGCTGATATGAATCCCGATGAGGTGTTTGGCGCGCTGTTCCATTATCCGGGCTCCTCTGGTGTTGTGCGGGATTATCGTTCGGCTATTGAGGGCCTAAAGGCAGCTGGCGGGTTTGCTGTGATGGCGTGTGATTTGCTGGCATTATGTTTGCTAACACCGCCTGGCGAGCTTGGCGCTGATATGGCGATAGGGTCTGCCCAGCGCTTTGGCGTGCCGATGGGTTATGGCGGGCCGCACGCAGCTTTTATGGCAACCGCTGATAAGCATAAACGTGCGTTGCCAGGCCGGATTATTGGGGTATCTGTGGACGCCTCTGGCGCGCCGGCTTACCGGCTTGCCCTGCAGACCAGAGAGCAGCATATTCGCCGCGAAAAGGCGACATCCAATATCTGTACCGCACAGGCATTACTTGCTATCATGGCATCTATGTATGCTGTCTGGCACGGACCGGACGGGCTAACCCTGATTGCCCGCCGCATTCATCATCTCACATCTATTCTTGCAACTGGATTACGCGCTGCTGGCCTTAGCGTAACCGCGCCGGGTTTTGATACTGTCTCTTATACACATCTGACGCTGCCGACGACTCC
>OJCJ01000323.1_pt1 | contig 10514 bp, 5 predicted proteins | sample 1591811 | NCBI WGS metagenome assembly OJCJ01 (sample SAMN05416758, study PRJEB24817) | seawater metagenome | isolation source: Sea water | place: Canada:Atlantic | collected 2013-07
CTACACGTAAGGAGTCGTCGGCAGCTTCAGATGTGTATAAGAGACAGACCTTGGGAAACGGCGGGTTACTCTACTTTTATTGCCGAAACTGCTTCTATTATGAATGAAATGCTGTTGCAAGATATGATGATAGAGGACGCAACAACTGATGATGAAAAATTATTTTATTTGGGTATTGGCTTAGAAGCATTAAGAGGGACTTTCTTCAGGCAGACCATGTTTGCTGAATTTGAATTAAAGATCAATGAAGAAGTCGAATCCGGCAATGTATTAACTGGCTCCAAGCTAACCAGCCTCTACTTACAGCTTTTAAAGCGCTATCACGGGCATGATCAAGGCGTGGTAAATATAGATGATTTATATGGCATTGAATGGGCCTATATCCCGCATTTTTACTATGATTTTTATGTGTTCCAGTATGCTACCTCAATTGCCGCTGCAAGTGATCTTGCGCAAAAAATTAGAAGCGGTGATACTCAGGCACAAGACAATTTTATTGATTTGTTAAAGGCAGGAGGATCAGATTATCCTTACGAGTTGATGAAAAATGCCGGCATTGATATGGCAACGACAGCACCCTATCGAGCCTTGGTTAAACGCATGAACAATATTATGGATAAGATGGAAACTATCTTGGCTAATCGCTAAAACAGTTATCCACTTGCCACTGGAATTCTTTAATCAGCCCCTATTCTTTCAAAGGCGGAATATTGACGCTCTTTAAAAGGGTATTTCGATCGCCACCATAAGTTTTACCCAGCGGCTTACCTCCGCGAGTTAGACCCTCAAATACTCGTTGATCGATCAAATCCCAAAGTGCATATTTCACATTATTATCAAGGCCAATTAGACCAAAATGGTTTTCTGATCCATTAACATCATGGGGGTCTTTCCATTGCTCATCAAATGCTTCGAAATGAAAAACTGACATGCCAGATTCTTTTTCCCAGTCGCGCATGTGATGATAATACAATCCCTGCTTTAACTCGTCAGCTGCCTTAGAGCCGGATGCACCATATAGCGTTGCCGCAACTGAAGACCATCCCGTCTCACCAATATGAATGGGTTTATCTAGCTTGAGGCTTGTGACATAGTCTGCTACAGCCTGATACTGAGAAATTGCATACTGCTTAGCGCGCAGCATAGTTGCTTCAGCCATTTCACTTTTAGATAAACTGGCCTCTGTTTTTAAAACCCCCCAATAGTTGGGATTATAGTGAGAATCATGAAAGGGATAGGTATGCACTGAAAGAAAATCAACCGCTTTAATGAGCGCTGTCAGATCTTCTGTATGGTAGTTCTTATGGCCACCACCCCATGACTCATAATTATCTGAACTGGTAATCCAAATATCACTGGATAACTGATTATTTTTTTTAAGATTTTGTAAATAGTTGACCCATCGCAAAATTGTTTTTGGATAGACAAAATATTTAGTAGCCCAATGCACCATCGCTTCATTACCCACGGCAATAAATTTAACAATATCTGGGTATTCGTTGGCTAATGCGACCGCCATATCAATTTCAGCGCGGTTGTTCTCTTCATTTTCTTCCTCGTGAATGGGTGGAATATCCATCCATGCATTTTTACAGTCAATCCACGCACCCAACATGACGTACATTTCAAAATTAGGGTCTGCATGCTTCAGTTGCTTTATTGCTTCAAGGATTCGCTGCGCCTGTGGAAGTTGCGATGTATTATAAGTGCGAAGAATTCTCACCCCCATTGCTGAAAGTATTTGCATATCTTCTTTTAAATCATCCACCGTAGGCACATCATCGCGGGTTTTTTCTCGATAACCGCCGTAGGAAATTGCTGGGTAATCTGGATTACCTAGAATCTCCGCAGCTGAAGGACTAGCAGACTGATTAGATTGGGAGGCATTGTCACAACCAGAAACCACTAAAACCATAAGCGAAAGGAGAATAGAGACAGAGAATATTTTCACTAGTAGAAACCTTTTATTGTTATAGGCAAATTAAGCGGCAATTATATTACTCATTGAGCAATTTTGCCTAGTTACAATAAGCCTTGTTTTGTATGACACCCAGAAATAGAATACGACCCACATTAAACCTAAGAGTTTTTTTCATGACCCCTGCTAACGTCAAATTGCACCAGATTGATAATACATTCCAATTGAAAGTGAATGGCCAACCTTTTTATATCAATGGGGCTGGTGTTGATTTCGGTAGTATTAAAAGTCTTGCAGATTTTGGTGGCAATGCTTTTCGCACTTGGCGCGTTAATAATGGTGAAAAAACTGGACGTGAAATTCTTGATGAAGCCTATCAACATGGGCTTATGGTTTGTATGGGCCTCGAGGTTGAACGCGAGCGTCATGGTTTTGATTACGATGATGAGGCATCAGTGGCCAAGCAAATGGCTGAAATCAAAAAAGATATCCTCGCGCTTAAAGATCATCCAGCGTTGCTAATATGGGGAATTGGCAATGAACTTAATCTTCGCCATAAAAACCCTAAGGTATGGGATGCGGTGAATGATCTTTCCAAAATGATTCATAAAATAGACCCTAACCACCCTACCACCACTATGCTTGCCGGCGCTGAACCCGATGAGATTAAGTTGGTTGCGGCGCGCTGCCCCGATCTGGATCTGCTGTCTTTTCAGATATATGGCGAAATAGATAAGCTACCTAGTTTTTTGCAGAAAAGTCGTTATAAGGGCGCTTATATGATTACCGAATGGGGTGCCACAGGCCATTGGGAATGTACCCAAACGGATTGGGAGCGACCCATTGAATCCAATAGTACCGAGAAGGCCGCTGACTATCATTCGCGTTTTTCAAATGTTATTGCCGTAGATAAAGCCCGGTGCATTGGCTCCTTTGTTTTTCTATGGGGACAAAAGCAAGAGCGAACTCCCACCTGGTATGGCTTATTTTTAGAAGATAATAATAGTACCGAGGCGGCTCAAGTCATGCAGTACCTTTGGACGGGACATTGGCCCGCTCACAGAATTCCACAAATAGGTAAGCTTAGAGTAAATAACATGCTTGCCGAGGAAAGCGTTCATTTACAAGCCAACCAAACCTACAGCGCAACCATCGATATAGAAAGCACAGATAAAAACCTCAGCTATCGATGGGAAATTATGGAAGAAGTTGATCGTGACATGGAAAGTGATGGTGGCGATTTTGAGCCTACGCCAGCGATTGTATGGCAGCAATGCGGATCATCTAGCCTGAAACAGGTAACATTTGTAGTCCCTGACAAAGGCGAATATCGTCTATTTATTTATGTGGATGACTGTTATGGTGGCTCAGCTACCGCAAATATCCCCATTTTGATCGAATAGTCGCTACTTAGCGTTTAAAGCTAACTTATACTCAATCGATTAAACATTTAAAGATGTTAGACTCTTTTTATACGGCTAGTGGGTGAGAACCTCACTCAAAAACTAAAAATAACAGTAGAAGATTTGGACCATGGATAACGCAAAAGAAGTATCAATATCTAATCAGGTACCCTTAAACCAAAAAATTGCTTTTGGCATAGGTATGCTAGCCAATCAAATGTTCCCTGCAGCATTGGGCATATTTATGGTAATTTTGGTTCAGGGCCTTGGTATGAGTCCAATTCTATGGGCACTTATTTTCTTTATTCCCAAGCTAATTGATGCAATCACAGACCCTTTAATGGGTTATATCTCTGACCATACAACCTCAAGATGGGGTAAACGCCGACCCTATGTATTTGTCGGCGCTATTATTTCAGGCCTATCATTTATGATGATGTGGCAGCTGTATGCCACCAATACTGAGATGTATAACTTTTACTATTTTCTTTTCTGGGCCTGCGTATTCTGGATTGGTATGACTATTTTTGGTGTTCCTTACGTGGCGATGGGCTATGAAATGAGCACTGACTTCCACGAGCGCACACGCATTATGGCAGTCGCCCAATGGATTGGTCAGTGGGCCTGGGTAATTGCACCCTGGTTCTGGATTATTCTGTATGACCCTGACTGGTATGCATCAGCTACTGAAGGGGCTAGAACCCTCTCACTATGGGTTGGCGGTGGCTGTATGATAATGGCATTAGTACCCGCTATTTTTTGTACTCATACAACGCCTGCCTCAGCTAAACAGTATGAAGATGACGGGAAATCATTAAAGGAAACTATGCATGACTTTTGGCGTGGCATTGTTGTCACTTTGCGCAATAAGCCTTTCCAGAAAATCTGTATCGCCACCTTCTTTATCTTCAATGCTTTCCAAGTAGTCGCTGCATTCTCTTGGTTTATTGTTGTGTACTACATGAATGAAGGCGACCCAGCGGCTGCCGGTGTATGGCCGACATTATTTGGTTCTATTGGTGCATTATTCACCACCTTTATGGTGATACCGATCGTCAATTACATGGCGCAAAAATACGGTAAAAAGACAACATTCCTATACTCACAGGCTATATCTTTGTTGGGCTATGTCCTTTTCTGGTGGGGATTCTCTCCAGAAAACCCATGGATGATGTTTATTCCATTACCGCTGTTTGCGTTTGGTATTGGCGGTCTCTTTACTATCATGATGTCAATGACGGCTGATGTCTGTGACCTAGACGAACTAGAAACCAATCAGCGAAGAGAAGGCACCTTTGGTGCTATCTACTGGTGGATGGTTAAGTTTGGTGGTGCCTTTGCAGGTGCTGCGAGTGGTTTGATTTTAAGCGTAATTGGCTTTGATCAGTCGGTGGCATTACAGAGCGAAGAAACACTCACCCTGCTTCGACTGAGCTATATTATTATTCCTTGTGTTGGAACCTTGATTGCGATCTTTGCCATGCGTAACTATGATTTGGACGAAGAGCGTTCTCAAGAAATTCGCACTCAGCTAGAAGCTCGATAATGTCGATTTAATTATCTGCAGAAACAAAAAAGCCGTCTTTCTAGACGGCTTTTTTGTTTGTTCTAAAAGCTACGGACTATTCTAATCCTGGCTCCAATGCAACCTTGATTGAGACCACATCGCCAGTCTTATCAAAGATTAACAGTGAAGTCTCAGCATCAATAGCATCACCCGTAATGGCTTTTTCACTGCCATCAGCATAGCTCACCACAATAGAGGTCTGCTTGGCTAAACTATAAACCACTGGAATCTGACAGTAGGTAAAGCCAAGCTGTCCAGCTGCAAGCTCAACGCTTTGCTGCTCACCAGAAATATCAAAGTAGCTGAGATTAGCAGATGAAGATAGGAACTCTGACTTTCTAAGAATGAAAGGTCTGAAGCAGATAGTACCCTGAGAAACCGAAACACCAAGTTCCATAAGACGTGTAATCACTTCTTCTTTCACCTGACCAGTCATACCCGGCTGTTTAGCGCCGGCAAAACCTGGTGTATGTGAATATGGATCCGTAGGGAAGGCACCATAATTTTCTGGTGTTTTATTAAAGCCAATACCCGCACGAATATCGAAGTAACAGTCTGCTAACTTTCCTACCACAACCGGATCAGAATCCTGCTCAAGTGCTTTACGGAAGTTTTCTAGCGCGGCTAGCAATAGCTTAGACACCATATGCCAGTAGATTGAACCCAACCCTTCATAGGCATACATACCGCCTGAGCGGCCTGTAAACTGACGATGGTTGAAGACAGATTCAAATATTTCTTCAATTAACGGCTGCTCTTTTTGCACTAATGCGTCATAACCGCTTGACTTCAGCGTCTCCAAAACGGCCTTAGCACTATCAACATTGTTAAAAGCACCGCTAAAGTGGTAGCCACCCTGCGAATCTTTTTCAACAAGTGAGGTATCACCAGAAGATACTAATGTTTGCAGTAGTTCTGAACGCTTCAATTGGTCTGCAGGGATAATATTCTTATCCACATAGCGCGTAAGCTCACGATCTGGGTATAACAGATAAGAGTGCTGACGGGCAGTATATACAGCTGACTGTCTCAGAGATGTTAGCACCTCAAGAGCCTGCTCAGGGCTTAAATAGCCTGAACTCAATACCGCAACCTGACCCTCTAGCATCTCATACAAATAATTTACTTCAACAGCATTATCCGTTGCAGTCATTAGGTTATAAGCGTGATATAGGCCATCTTCACGACGGTTAGCCTCAATTGTATGATCAATATACTCAAGTGATAGATTTAGGAATGCAATCAGGTCTGCTGTTTTAAGCATAACGCGATTACCACTAAAGTCATTGGCATACACATCACTTCTAAACTGACTGCCTGCTTCACCTAGGGCATCAACCACAAGCTTTCTATCAGCATCGTTAATTTTTCCTGCCAATAGTTGCTTGTTATCTTCGAAAGTACTGTTGATTGATCTTAGTAGCGCATCAATTTCTTCTGAAATAGCCACTTCTTCAAGTTCAGTATTAGCAAATAAATCCACAAGATACTGTTGATAACGACGAGTGTAATACAGTGTTACCATCGATACGCCGTAGCCAACCAATGCGTTATTCGCATCATTCCATTCCGGACGCTGGGTGTTCATCCAGATTCCGCCTTCAGGAATAAAGTTTGATAATTTAGATAGCATGGTCGCAAGCAACTTCTCAGTCAGGTTTACATAGTAAACTGAGCCGTTTTTGTCCCATATAAGACGACCATCAGCACCTACCTGTGATACACGCTGTTCGATAAGCTCGTCAGTAGCCTCATCAAAATCAATCGTATTATGCGGATCATCCAAGAGATCCTGATAAGGTTTGATTTTGTATGGCACATTGGCATAACAAAATAAATCACGGGTCAGGAAGTCGCGAAGCGTACCTGGGTGGTGATCATTTGAAAATTCTAAGAATTTAAGCAAATAAATAATTTGGTGATCACCCCAATACCCGATATTCGCCCAAGGATCAGTTGGTTCTGGCTTTTCCCAATCGATACCTGCTTTGGTAATTCTATAAGGGTTGTAACCATCGGCGGTAGAAGCATTAACAAACTTACAAATCATACTTTCGATGTAGTTTGGAATAGAGAAACTCAGCGCTTCCCAGTTCTGGAAGATGTCTCGCCAGTTGCCCTCAAAGTTAAGCAGCTGTGAACCATCATCTTGCTTCACTTTAATATTAAACTTATTCCAGGGTCGCGAAGGATCACCATGACGACGACTAAAGCTTAATGGTAGATATTCAAAACAAATACGCTGAACGCCAGCATCATTTTGTTTTGCAGCAGCCTTGATAAGATCGCTGTAATGGAAGCTATCCTCTAAGCCATCAAAAAAGCTTTGGAAATTACTGTATACATCGCGATTAAAGCCTTTAACAAACTCAATAAAGTCAGCTTTAGGAACCGAATAGTTGTCAACAAAGAGTCCACCACGCATAACATTAAACAGCACGTTGGCAAAATGATGATTGGCACTCAGCTCATCTTCAGTGACCTGTAAACCATCAGAAATACCTACAATACGCGCCAGATTTTCTGAACCTAAGGCAATATCGTCTTCAATCTCTTGTTTGATATTTTGATTGGAATGTAAGTCTGCAATTAAATCTTTAACTTTAGCAGGGCCTTGATTGATTTCAGCTACGATACTCCAGCTTGATTCTGCAGATGCCGCCAGCTCAATAGTATCGCTGACAAAATAAGCACCGCGACGGCCTCTCACATCGAGCTCTTGCTCGATAGATTCACCCTGACGGAAGTTGTCTAGCTGTAGTGATGAAACCAGTTTTTTCGAATTAGGTAAGCCAACAGACCATACAGTGGTAGTTGATAGCGCTTCACTTGGTTCAGCACGATCCACCAGAATAGAACTCATACTATAAAGGCCAAGACCAGAATCTGCTTCAAGCTCATTCTTTTTATAAGCATCCACCAAACAGCTTAGGGAACCCTGAACATCAGGTTCAACACCGTAAGGAATCAAATTCTCGATACCATCAACAATCTCTACCTGAGCAGATGCATCACCATTGTTAACTAAGGTAGATGTCTTAACAAAACCAAACTTATCAGAGGTGCGCCATGCGTAACGGAAGGTAAGTGACAGATCATGGTTAACTTCTTCAAAAACTAACTTGTCACCGAAAACGTTTTTGTAGAGATTGCGCGTGATGTTATAGATACCATTATATTGCTCAGAGAATGGTTCCCATAATGAGGTTTTATCACCTCGGGTTGCTAAAGCAACGGTTCTGCTACCGGTATAGGGTGAACCATCACTAATTTTGTCATCAGTGTAATAAGGAAAGAGTGCACTTTCAGAATTGACTCGACCTGCGGTAAGGCCACCTCGAGTAGAGATAAACATCCAGTGGTCTGAATCACTGACCACACTGATGAAGAAATCCTTCATCTGGTCGTAGTTCTCAATTTTATAGAACGTTTCACCTTCTATATTGATGTACTGCCCGCCAACCCCAACATTGCTTGTTTGACGCAGGTGTTCGCCTATATGAATTTGCTTATGAGTCATTTGTAACCTTGCTAATTATCTTATTAAAGTACGGACTGGGATCCTTGTTGAAAGATACCCTCTGGCAAATCCTTTTTCGTATTAAGAGCCTTATTTGCCCTAATACAATTCAATAAAGCTCAAAAGGCCGATATTCTAAGGCCAGTATTTTAATTTCGCTAGGTTATCGGTCGTCTAAAAAGACCCTTTTAACGAAAAATGGCAAATTTATTGCTCTTTTCTCTCTATTTTTTCCTAATAACACTTTAAACTTGCCAAATACATGTTGAGTCGTTGTAACCTTTCATTTTGACTATTGGGGGGCTACTCCGACAAAATTTAGCCCAAAACTAATTAACTCTATAAATATCCACACTAAAAATTGGGCTAAACTTACAGTAAATAATGTAAATTTTTTGTTATTCTAAAATCACTCTGAGGTCTAATTAACCCATGTCAAAAAGAGAAGGTAAAATTCTATCCCTGACGGGTATAGATATTTCTCAGCTTAGCCAAGTGCAAATGCAGGCGTATTTTAAAGGCTGCCTTGACTCTAAGGTTCATGGTATAGGCTTTAGTGCCTATCGCGAGGGTCAAGCGCCTGGTGATCAACTAACCATTAAACAAGTCAAAGAGCGCATGACCATCCTGAAACCTCATACTGCGTGGGTGCGATCATTTTCCTGCTGTGTAGGCAATGAACATATTCCTGTGGTTGCAAAAGAAATGGGGATCAAGACGCTCGTCGGTGCTTGGCTTGGTGATGATCTTGAAAAAAATGAATTAGAAATTGAGGCCTTGATCAAACTCGCCAAACAAGGCTATGTCGATATTTGCGCAGTGGGTAACGAAGTTTTATACCGCGACGACCTATCTGAAGAGCAGTTACTTGAATATATTGCCAGAGTGAAGAAAGCTGTTCCCAATTTGCCAGTAGGCTATGTCGATGCTTACTATGAATTTGAAGATCGTCCTGCAGTAACAGAAATTTGCGATATTATTCTAGCCAACTGTTATCCTTTCTGGGAAGGTTGCCCAATTGAATATTCTTTGCTGTATATGAAAGATATGTATAGGCGCACAGTAAAAGTCGCTGGCGGCAAGAAAGTGATTATTACAGAAACTGGCTGGCCCAATCGAGGCCAAAGCTTCCACGGTGCAGTGCCTTCGGAAGAAAATGCCATTCGTTATTTTTTGAATAGTCAGCAATGGACCAAATCAGATAATATAGATATGTTCTATTTTTCATCCTTTGATGAATCATGGAAAATTGGTGCTGAAGGCGATGTCGGGGCCTACTGGGGTGTGTGGGATAAAAATGAACATTTAAAATATGCAAAATAATAATTATGATTAAAAATAGACTACCTTTTGTACAAGCGATTTGTTACTCGGGATATCGCGATGGACAAAGTCCAGATAGCGGTGAATTTCCTTCTTATGATCAGGTTAAACAAGACTTGTTAATTCTGAAAGAAGATTGGAAATCATTGCGGCTCTATGGCAGTGACAGCCACTCAAAAACCATTTTGCATGTTATTGAAAATGAACAACTTCCGTTCGATGTTATGCTAGGCGCCTATATTACGGGTGAAGTGTGTAATGAGAATTGTCCATGGGGTGGCCTTTATTCCGAAGAGCAATTACGCGCTAACAAGCAACATAATGAACAGCAAATTGCTGAGCTTATTGCATTGGCCAACAGATACCCAACCATTATCAGCTCTGTTTCCATCGGTAATGAAGCTGCCGTGGCTTGGACAGACCATTTGGTGCCAATAGAAAGTTTAATCAATTACGCCCAGCAGACTAAATCTCTCGTCGCGCAACCTGTTACATTTTGCGAAAATTACGTTCCTTGGCTTGAAAACCTGAGACCTCTTGCTGATGAGCTTGATGTTATTTCAATTCATACCTATCCCGTATGGGAATTCAAGAGTATTGATGAAGGTTTGGCTTACACTATAGCTAACTATCAAGCGGTACAAGATGCTTATCCCGATAAACAAATTATTATTACAGAGGCAGGCTGGGCTACTAACTCAAATGGCCACGGCATTGAAAGCCATAATGTTAATGAAACTTTTCAACAGCAATATTTTGAGCAGCTAATGCACTGGGCTCAGG
>OJCJ01000324.1_pt1 | contig 10495 bp, 10 predicted proteins | sample 1591811 | NCBI WGS metagenome assembly OJCJ01 (sample SAMN05416758, study PRJEB24817) | seawater metagenome | isolation source: Sea water | place: Canada:Atlantic | collected 2013-07
ACACGTAAGGAGTCGTCGGCAGCGTCAGATGTGTATAAGAGACAGATTTAATTCATGAACTTATGCCACCTAAAGGTGACGGCATGCGTTGGGCTAATTCAGATCCAATTACTGGACAGGCTGCGTGGTTTGATTTGAAAGTTGCAATTGAAAAAGTGGGTGCACCAAGTGAATGTGAGCCAAATATACCGGCACAGAAATCACCAGTTGGTAAAGGCCCTAAGAACTTAACTTGGAAGGTGGGAACATGACCGCATTACCCCCTAAATCTGATGTAAAACTTGGATTAGTAATTGATCTAGATACATGTGTAGGCTGCCATGCGTGCGTTATTTCGTGTAAAGGCTGGAATACAGAAAATTATGGAGCGCCATTATCTGATCAAGATGCTTATGGTGAAAATCCATCTGGTACTTTTTTAAATCGTGTGCATTCTTACGAAGTTCAGCCAGAGCAGGGCGCAGCTCAAACAATACACTTTCCAAAGTCTTGCCTTCATTGTGAAGATGCACCTTGCGTAACTGTGTGCCCAACTGGGGCAAGCTACAAGCGAGCTGAAGATGGTATCGTTTTAGTGAATGAAGACGCATGCATCGGGTGTGGTCTTTGCGCATGGGCGTGTCCATATGGGGCTCGTGAACTTGATCAGGCTGCAGGTGTAATGAAGAAATGTACACTTTGTGTTGATCGAATTTATAATGAAAATTTACCGGAAGAAGATCGTGAGCCTGCATGTGTTCGTACATGTCCATCGGGTGCACGTCATTTTGGAGATTTGGGCGATGCAGATAGTGCTGTGTCAAAATTAGTTGAAGAGCGTGGTGGTATGGACTTAATGCCAGAGCTTGGAACTAAACCAGTAAATAAATATTTGCCACCACGTCCAAAAGACCAGGGTAATGAAATTGATATTTTGGCGCCATTATTAGCACCTATTGCTACCGAAACTTCTGGCTTTCTTGGATGGCTTGATCGTAATTTGGAGAAAATCTAATGCATCCAGCACCATCCGTCATTCTTTTTTCTGTCTTATCTGGCTTAGGCTTTGGTATGTTGGCTTGGTTAGGAATTGGAAAACCACCAATGACTGGCTTTTCGGCATTTATATTTTTCTTTGTGGCATATGCGCTTTCTGTAGGTGGCCTATTGTCTGCAACATTTCACCTAGGCAATCCAAAAAATTCTTTAAAAGCATTTAGCCAATGGCGAACAAGTTGGCTTAGCCGTGAGGGCTGCTGTGCAGTAGCTGCATTAACTGTCATGGGTGTATATGCAATTGGAGCAATTTTCTTTGAAACACACTGGATGTTTGTGGGTGTAATTGGCGCAATGTTATCAGTAGTAACTGTATTCACTACATCAATGATTTATGCACAACTAAAAACTGTTCCTAGGTGGAATCACTGGTCAACACCAGTTTTGTTTGTAAGCTTATCCATATTTGGTGGGGCACTTATGACAGGCCAAGTTACTGTAGCAATGTATGGATTTGTAGCTGTTGGTTTAATTCAAATTTTTGCCTGGTTTATAAGTGATAGTAGTTTTTCAAAAAGTGGAACTACAATAGAAACGGCTACTGGCCTAGGAAATATTGGTAAGGTGAGAATGTTTGAACCACCACATACTGGCACTAACTATCTTTTAAAAGAAATGGTATATGTAATAGGTCGTAAGCACGCGGCAAAGTTAAGGTTAATAGCAATAATTTTGATGATTGTTATTCCAATACTAATGATAGGAATGGGTGCTCAACATGGAATTAAAGCAATTATTGCAGTATTGTCTCACGTAGTTGGTGTTTTTGCGTCACGCTGGTTATTCTTTGCTCAAGCTGAACATGTTGTGGGTTTATACTACGGCAAACGTGGTTAATATAACTCGGCTAAAAACTATAAAAGAGGCAGCTATAATTAGTAACGGCCTCTTTTATATTTAGCAGAAAAAATATTATATTGTTTTAATAAAAATATATCAAATTAAGATATATGTTGTGCTGATAATTCTACGGCATGTAAAAATGAAAATGCTGAGGAGCTAGCGGACATTAATAAAAATGTGTCTTTTGATGTACGCACAATGATTGCAGACATATGTTCCATGCTAGTACGTGCCATTGAATTTAATTTAAAAGCATCTTTGTTTAAATCAATCTGACAAATACGCTCTAATGCTTCACGAGAAGATGCACCACTAAGTTCTAAAACAACCCAAGCATCAGTTTGATCTGTAATATATGCAGAGCTTTCAAATTTTTCTGCCATATCTTTTTCAGGATCGATTGAGTTTTCTGTTAAGGCAAAGATTTGATCTGGTTGAGTAAAAAGCAAGCGTGTTTCTTTATTAGATATTGTTTCAATTGGTGATGGCATATTTAAGCCAAATGTATCTTTGATTTTTTTCTTAAATAAAGTTTCTTTATCTTGTGGAATTGCAAGGGAAATTAAAGAATAATTAGAAATTTCACGTAATCGCATCGTGCCAATTTCTTTATCATATCCACCCAAAGAGTCAGTTGCTGATAATTTAACCACGTTGTAGCCCTCCCTCTGGATCATACATATGAGATGATACAATTTCTACTAATACGTCTGTTCCTCTGATGCCATCCCATGCTCGAAGAACTTCACCATGTCGTTCATGGCCACGCTCAAGAAAGCCAAGCCCTATATGCTGTTCAAAGTGTGGTGAATAACAAACAGATGTAATCCAGCCTTGATCATTTTGAGTTGTTGGCTTGTCATTTTCTGCAAGGAAATGAGCGCCTGATGATAGACTATCAGATTTTTTAATAGTTTTTACTCCAACTAATCGAACTTGATCATCTGCAACCATTACTTCTCTTCGTGAAAGTACAGATCCAATGCTGTCTTTTTTAGTCGAAATCATGTTATTCATATTAATGTTGAAAGCAGTCATTTGGCCATTAAGTTCAGCGCCAGTTACATGACCTTTTTCTATTCTCATCACACCAAGAGCCTCTGTCCCGTAGGGGGTGATATTGAACTCTTCTCCAGCTGAAATGATTTCACGAATTAATGCATCCCCATACCTTGCTGGCACAGCTACTTCGTATGCTAATTCACCAGAAAAACTTATACGAAATAATCGCCCTGGCGTTCCGCCACAAACTGTTACGTCTGAGCAGGCCATGAAAGGAAAGCCATCATTTGACATGTCAACATTATCAATTATTTTTGATAGAACAGCCCGACTATTTGGTCCAGCAACTGCAAATTGAGCCCACTGATCTGTTGTGGAAATGATATGTACATCAAGATCAGGAAATAAACATTGTCGTGCAAATTCCATATTCCTGTAAACAAGTACTGCGTTAGCTGTGGTGGTTGTCATAACAAAATGATTTTCTGCTAAACGAGCAGTTGTGCCATCATCATAGCAAATTCCATCTTCACGTAGCATCAGGCCATAACGAACTCTGCCAACAGGAACCTTTGCAAAAGGATTGGAGTAAATTTTGTTTAAAAATTCAGCAGCATCTTTACCTTTTATATCAATTTTACCAAGTGTTGATACATCACACACACCTACAGATTGGCGTGTCTTTGTAACTTCGCGGTCTACACTATCACGCCATGTTTTATCACCTGCTTTAGGGAACCATTGGGCTCGCATCCAATTGCCTACTTCAACAAATTCTGCACCTTGTTCATCCGCCCATTTATGACTTGGAGTTAGGCGTGTTGGATGGAAGTGCTGGCCACGTTCTCTGCCACCAAATGCTCCAATAGCTACGGGTGAATAAGGTGGTCGAAAAATAGTTGTTCCCGTCTCAGGAATAGTTTTCCCTGTAGCTTCTGCCATTACTGCAAGGCCTAAGATATTTGAAGTTTTACCTTGATCTGTCGCCATTCCAAGTGTGGTATAACGCTTCAAATGTTCAACTGATTTAAAACCTTCTGCTTGTGATTGTTTGACATCTTTTGTTGTGACGTCATTTTGCAAATCAATCCATGCACGTTGTTTGTAACCTGCAACATGCCAATATTGTTTTATTGCAAAACTTTCATCGTCAGCTTTTGCGGCTTGAGCTCGCGATGGTGTAAAACCTAATTCTTTGACAATAGTATTAGCAATTTTATGACCTGATTTAATTGCTAATCCAAGTGTCATTTCACCATTTGCAGCTCCTGCAATTGACTGGCCAACAGGTAAATCTCCCCCTGGAACAAAGCCGGCAATTTCATCATTCCAAATAGGCCGCCCTCTTTGGTGACAGGTGAGATGTACGTTTGGTGACCAACCACCAGAAACTGCTAAACAATCAACATTTAATACTTGCCCGTTAGTCAGCGTAATTCGATTTAAAGCTTTGCGACCTTGAGTATCACAAACGCTGGCGCCCATTATCATTGCCACATTAGGAATGTGCGCTCTAGGTGCAGTATCTCTTGGGTCAATTACTGCAATAACATTTATACCTTTTTCTACCAACTCTACTGCAGTCTGCCAACCGCTATCGTTGTTTGTGAAAATAGCAACTTTAGTACCTGCTGCTACGCCGTATCTTGTGGCGTATGCTCTAACAGACCCTGCAAGCATTATGCCTGGCCGATCATTATTTGGAAATGCAATCGAACGTTCAGTTGCACCCCCACATATCATAGCTTTTTTTGAGTAAATTCGCCATAATACTTGACGTGGTTTATCTCCACTGTCTGCTAAGTGATCAGTTTTTCTTTCAAGAGCACCATAGATGCCATGATCATAAGCACCGTAAACTGTTGTTCGTGATAAAATACGAACGTTTGGCATTGCCTCTAATTCACTTTGCGTGTTTAGAACCCAATCACGTCCCGGAATTCCTGCAACTGCGTGGTCTTCTTCTAATAATCGACCGCCAAGGAGAAAGTCTTCATCAGCAATAATTACTCGTGCACCTGATCGTCCAGCTGCAAGTGCTGCAGTCAATCCTGATGGGCCAGCACCTGCGATTAATAAATCACAATGTAAGAAACCTTTGTCATATTTGTCTGGGTCTTCTAATTTAGATAAACTACCCAGCCCTGCACTTGATCTGATAATTGGTTCATAAATTTTTTCCCAAAATGCTTTGGGCCACATAAATGTCTTGTAATAAAAACCTGCGCCCAGAAATGGTGATAATAAATCAGTAGCAGACATTAAATCAAATTCTAGGGAACCGCGATGATTTTGGCTTTCTGAAGTTAAACCATCAAAAAGTTCCACGACAGTTGCTCGAGTATTTGGTTCTTGGTGTGCCCCTGAACGTAATTGGATTAAAGCATTTGGCTCTTCTGAGCCTGAACTAAATATACCACGAGGTCTGTGATATTTGAATGATCTTCCTACTAATCTTTGGCCATTTGCTAATAAAGCTGATGCAAGTGTATCACCTTCATATCCAGTCATTTTCTTATTGTTAAAAGTAAAATTGATTGGTTTATCTCTATTAATTAAACCACCATTAATTCTAAAGTCTTGGCTCATTTTGAACGCCCCCGTGAACGGGCAACGTCACGTGCCAACTCAACTTTGAAAATTTCGTGAGTTACAGTATCGCGTGTGACCACTAGCCATGATCTATCACCTGCCTCATGGTACCAAAGTTCGCGATACTTTCCTGCAGGATTGTCTCGAAGATATAAATAGTCATGGAATTTTTCAGCAGCACCTTCGTTCATACCATCAGGGCGATCAATCATAGATTCATCTCCAAGATGTGTAAATTCACTAGCGTCTCGTGGCCCCAATAAGGGGTGGTTAATAATCATTTCAATATTCCCCTAATGTAAGTTTGGTTGGGCGCCTACACCCTTTTCATCAATCATATTACCGCGAATAAAACGATCTAAACGCATTTGGCTTGCATTTTCATGAGGAGTATCAGTTGCGAGTAAGTGTGCGTAACAATATCCAGATGCAGGAGTTGCTTTAAAGCCTCCATAGCACCATCCACCGTTAAAATATAATCCTTCAATACCAGTCTTATCAATGAAAGGTGAGCCGTCCATGGACATGTCCATGACGCCTCCCCACATCCTTAATAAACGGGCTCTCCCAATCATAGGCATTATTGACATGCCCCCAGAGCAAACATCCTCTACAACTGGTAGGTTACCTCTTTGAGCATAAGAGTTATATCCGTCAAGGTCGCCTCCAAATACCAAACCACCTTTATCAGACTGACTAACATAAAAATGTCCAGCTCCGTATGTAATGACACCTGGGATTGTAGGCTTTAATCCTTCTGAAACGAAGGCTTGAAGTACGTGACTTTCAATTGGTAGCCGCATGCCGGCTTTTTCCATTACACGACTAGAGGCACCTGCTACACAAACTGCTGTTTTCTTTGCTTTAATTAAGCCTTGATTGGTTTGCACTCCTAAGCATTTGCCATTCTTCATTTGAAAGCCAGTTACTTCACAGTTTTGAATAATATCAACCCCGTGTAAGTCGGCTGAACGAGCATACCCCCATGCGACTGCATCATGCCTTGCTGTACCAGCTCTACGCTGTAACAATCCTGCTTTTATTGGAAAGCGCTCGTTGTCAAAGTTTAAAAACGGGCACATTTTCTCTATCGCACTTCTATCAAGCAATTCTGCATCTGCACCTGACATTAGCATTGCATTGCCACGGCGTGCATATGCATCTCGCTGACCATCTGAATGTGCTAAGTTTAATATACCACGTTGTGACATCATGGCATTGTAATTAAGATCTTGCTCAAGACCTTCCCACAATTTTAAGGACATTTCATAAAACGGCTGGTTGCCATCAAGGCCATAATTAGATCGCACAATAGTTGTATTTCTGCCTATATTGCCTGAACCAATCCAACCTTTTTCTAAAACAGCTATATTTTTCCCACCAAAAACTTTTGCTAGATAGTGTGCTGTAGCCAATCCATGGCCACCTCCACCAACTATTATGTAGTCATAAGATTTTTTTGGCTCTGGTTCACGCCAAACAGGTTTCCAGCCTTTATTGCCGGTTAATCCCTGCTTTAATATACCAAATGCTGAATATCGCATGTAAAAATTCCCTAATATATTAAGAGAATGAGCTATTTGTGGTAGTTAAAGCATAAAAAAATCGACATTTTTATGAGTTTTTATCGTTAGAAACAGCAATGAATTCATAAAAAAACACCTAGATATTATAAATTAAGATATTATTTATTTATTTTAGCTGTTGCTAGAATGGTTTCTATAGGTTTTTATAAAAATATGACAGATTCGGGAGGAATCGCCTGCCATTACTTTTTGGCATGTTTTATTTTTTTAGGAGGAAATTAATGGAAAGACGTAAGTTTCTAACAGGCGCAGCAGTTGCTGGCGCTGCAACATCATTGGCTGCACCATCAGTCGCTCAGGGTAAAATTGAAATGGCTATTGTTGCGACATGGCCAAGAGATTTTCCAGGCTTAGGTTTGCCGGCACAGCGTTTAGCTGCGCGTATCCAAGAACTAACTGATGGAGAAATCCAAGTAACATATTTCGCAGCAGGGGAAAAAGTTGGTGCTTTTGACTCATTTGACGAAGTTGCTTCAGGTAATTCGCAAGCATATATTGGTGCGGATTATTACTGGAAGGGTAAACATCCAGGTTGGGCTCCATTTACAGCAATTCCATTTGGATTAACGGCTGGTGAAATGGACGCATGGACAAAATATGCTGGTGGCCAACAGTTGTGGGATGAATTAGCAGGCGAATTTGGTCTGAAAAACTTTGCTATGGGTAATACAGGCGTTCAAATGGGCGGTTGGTTCAACAAAGAAATTAATTCAGCTGATGATCTTCAAGGCCTTAAAATGCGTATACCAGGCTTGGGCGGTGACGTTTTGGCAAAATTAGGTGGATCACCTATTTCTGTTCCAGGTGGTCAAATATACGAAAACCTTATTTCAGGTGCAATTGATGCAACAGAATGGGTTGGACCTTATAATGATTACTTCATGAAGTTTTATGAAGCGGCAAAATATTACTATTTCCCAGGTATGCATGAGCCAGGTTCACAGCTTGCATTAGGCATGAATGCATCATGGTGGGGTAGCTTATCTAGCTTGCACCAACAAATCATTGAAGCAGCATGTAATGAAGAGAATGCGCGTACATTAGCAGAAACTAATGCTAACAACGGTGCATATCTTACTAAACTGATTAATGATCATGGTGTGCAACTTCGTGAGTTTAATGATGATATTTATGACAGCTTTGGTGATGCTGCATCTGAGGTCATCGAAGAAGCACGTGATCATTCAGATTTGTCAGCAAGAATCTACGATAGCCACTTAAAAGCTAGAGAAGAAATTGGTGCATGGACTGCGTTATCAGATACAGCTTATGTTGTTAAGCGTAACAATGTTTTAAACCGCTAATAAAATTTTACATAAGGCCAAAGCAGATATCTGCTTTGGCCTTTTTATTTTTGAAAAGGAAATGCAATGGCTTCGACAACAGTCCAAAAGAGTAATGGTTTGTTTTCAAATCCCTTGTTTATAAGATCCCTTGGTTGGTCAAATTTATGGGTAATGTTCGCATATTTGTTTAATAATTTTGCTACATTCTGGGGAGGACTTCCAGGTGCGTCTTTGCAAAATGGCCCAATAGGCTTTTTGCAATTATTACTTTATCCTGCTGCTGTAGTTTTGGCAGTCGTTTGGACTTTAAGGAGGCGGGATGCAACATTGCGTCAAGACAGCTTCAAGATTTCCAATATGAATGCTTTCGTAATTCGCGCTGCATTTTGGATAGTAGTTTTAATGGGCTGTGTAGACAGCTTAATATCATTTCTTAGAGTTGAAGATATGTTGTCGAGCTTGGTAGGAGAAGCGATGGATAAAAACCTTGGCCGATCGCAATTCCGAGGTCCATATGTACACGTACCATTGATGATTATGGGAATACTGCTCGCAACAAGAACTAAAACTCTAGGGTTTCATTGGTTAGCACTATTAATAGTGGTTGGAGAACTGATGATTGTAATTTTCCGTTTTATTTTTTCTTATGAGCAGGCATTTATGTCAGATCTTGTTCGTTTTTGGTATGGAGCTTTGTTTCTTTTTGCTTCTGCCCATACATTATTAGAAGAAGGTCATGTACGTGTTGATATTGTTTACGCAGGCTTAAAGGAAAAATCTAAAGGACGCATTAACGCAATTGGAACAATCTTTCTTGGAATTTCATTGTGCTGGATGATTATTTTAACTGGGATGGCACAAAAAACTTCAATTATTAATAGTCCACTTTTAAACTTTGAAACTACTCAATCTGGATTTGGGTTATACGTAAAATATATGATGGCAGGATTTTTAGGAATATTTGCCATATCTATGATGATCCAGTTTGTCAGTTATTTAATGGCTGCTGTTGCAGATTACCGAGGTGAAGATGGTAAATATGTACCAACAGGTTCGGGAGCTCACTGATGGAACTGTTTTTTCTAATTCTTCTTATAGTTCTAATGGCTGGGGCACTTGGCTCTGGTTACCCTGTTGCTTTTGCATTGCCAGGTGCTTCAATAATTACATTGGTGCTAGCGGGTGTCTCAGGCTATTTGGTTACGGGTGACCAAGGCGCATATTTTAGTCAAGGAGATGCTTGGACATGGCTCAGTTCTGGTAATGCAAATCTCAGGGGGACATACTGGGTTCCAGAACGTGATACTCTTATAGCTATCCCATTGTTTATTTTTATGGGTATCATGTTGCAGCGCTCAAAAATTGCTGAAGATTTATTGTTAACAATGGCAAACTTATTTGGGCCTGTTCGGGGTGGTTTAGGTGTCTCTGTTGTGTTCGTGGGTGCCTTATTAGCAGCAACGACAGGTATTGTTGGTGCAACCGTTGTTGCAATGGGGCTCATATCATTACCTGCAATGTTGCGTAATAATTATTCTCAATCTTTGGCGACTGGTACTATAGCTGCTTCAGGAACATTGGGTCAAATTATTCCCCCATCAATTGTGTTAATAATTCTTGCAGACCAGTTGGCTTCTGCTGCGGATCAAGGCTCAAGTATTCGCAAGGCGCTTCATAAAGAAACAACTGGCGAACTCTCAATGCCATCAACATTTGATGTAACTTCAACATCTGCGGGTGAAATGTTTCTTGGCGCATTTATACCAGGATTAGTTCTTGTCTGTTTATACATAATTTATATCTTGGTATTTGCTTTTTTAAAGCCATCGGCGGCTCCATCTGTTCCATACAAAGGGAAATATGATCGAGCGTTCGCTAATAAAGTTTTCTTAGCGTTAGTTCCGCCACTCTTACTTATATTCATAGTTCTTGGGTCTATTATGTCTGGAATAGCTACTGTTAATCAAGCTGGTGCTATAGGGGCGGCTGGTGCGTTAATAATGGCTGGCTATAGATTAACAGAAGGTCAAAAAGGGTGTTATCATCCTGCAATATTATGCCTAGCTAGTCTATTGGCTGTAGGTTTAATTTTATCAAATTTTGACACAAATATTAAGCTGTCTCTTATACACATCTGACGCTGCCGACGAC
>OJCJ01000334.1_pt1 | contig 10284 bp, 8 predicted proteins | sample 1591811 | NCBI WGS metagenome assembly OJCJ01 (sample SAMN05416758, study PRJEB24817) | seawater metagenome | isolation source: Sea water | place: Canada:Atlantic | collected 2013-07
AGATGTAGAGAGGTCTCGTGGGCTCGGAGATGTGTATAAGAGACAGATGTAATGATGGTTACTTACGGCGACTCGATTAAAAAGGAAGGTCGCCCACCGCTCCGCGAGCTAAATAACTTTATGGTCAGCCAGCTTAAAAATACCATGAGCGGCGTACATATTCTTCCATTCAATCCTTACAGTTCAGACGACGGGTTTTCTGTCATTGACTACACTACAGTCAATTCTGGGCTTGGTTCTTGGGATGATATCACTGCGATCGGAAACGAGTTTTCGGTGATGGCTGACCTCGTAATTAATCATTGTTCGCGAGAGTCCCTCTGGTTTAAAAATTACGAGAAGAACAAAGCGCCAGGGCGTGGCTACTTTATTAACGGTTTGGAATTTGAAGACCTCTCTCAAGTCGTCCGCCCACGCAGCACTCCCTTACTTACCGAGGTACATGCCGTCGATGGGGTTAAACAAGTTTGGTGCACTTTCGGCGAAGATCAGGTCGACCTGAATTACCGTAATCCAGATGTCCTTTTAGAGATTGTTCGCATCATCCGCCAATATGTAGAGCAAGGTATCCGTTTCTTCCGCTTAGATGCCATCGCCTTTCTCTGGAAAGAATCTGGCACCAGTTGCGTACACTTACCTCAGACGCATGAATTGATTAAGTTGCTACGTTTGATTATTGAAAATCTCGACCCAAGCGCAGTCATTATTACTGAGACAAATGTGCCGAACCGTGAGAATCTCAGTTACTTTGGTAACGATAACGAAGCGCATTTAATCTATAATTTCTCGCTGCCTCCTTTGCTACTACACTCCATTCTTAGCGGTGACTGTAAGCACTTAAAAACATGGATGACCTCCATGCCGCCTGCACGTAGTGGGCGCGCCTATTTGAACTTTATTGCATCGCACGATGGCATCGGCCTTAGACCCACTGAGGGTTTGCTCTCAGGAAGAGAACTCGACGGCTTGATCGAAAATATACGCGAGTCGGGAGGCGAAATCTCGATGCGCCGAACACCGCAAGGCGATTTGACCCCCTACGAGGCCAATATTTCTCTCTACAGTGCAATGGAGCGTCCAATTGGCGGCGAGGCAGATGATTTTCAAATGGCGCGTTTCATCTGTGCGCACACCATCATGCTCGCGCTCGAAGGCCTACCTGCGATTTATATCCATAGTCTACTAGGCACGGAGAACAATCGCGAGGGCATGGCGCAGTCTGGTCGCGCCCGCACAATTAATCGTTACCACTGGGAAGCTGACGATCTTTATGCCGCGCTAGACGATGATGGGCGCCACCACAAGGCGGTCTTCACTGAAATGAAGCGCCTCATTCAAATACGTATAGCACAAGACGCCTTCCACCCCAACGCCACACAGTATACGCTACACTTTTCCGATCAAATCTTCGCTTTTTGGCGCGAGAGTCTGGACCGTAAGCAATCACTCTTTGCCCTGCATAATGTTTCTTCTGAAAGGCAAACGATTCCGCTCGTTGAACTCAACCTTATCGCCACCGAGGCATGGGTCGATCTGATCAGCGGCGCTGTCTACGAGGACCTTGCCGGCGAGATTGTGCTCGAACCTTACGCCTGCCTCTGGATCACGAATAAAGGGTGATTCCAGCCGTGTGTGTTCGCGGGTGTGTATAAGCCTTCACACGATGTGTCACATTACAGGCAGATCACCTAGAGCAAGAAAGCTCGCTTGGCAAGATAGCGATTGCTTTTCGGTCCATTCGCTAGACGCTTCGTCGTGCTATGAAAAAACTATTTCCGCTTACGCATCCTAAGATTCAACCCGCTCGCCTCGTCGACTCGATCCGTGCGGAGATGAACAAATACATCAAACGTGAGCGTAATAAGAAGCTGCCCGACGGCGTCGACTTCTGGGACTTCGATTGCAAAGTCGGAGGTAGTATGGAAACAGCTAAGGATACTCACGTCTCTGCCTTATCAAAGGCCATTGGTGACATTCTAGATGCGGGAAATGAGGCGGTCTATATTGAGATAAAGTCTAAGCCGGTGAAGCGGACGAAGAAGCCAAGCGCTTAATTAAAATAAGCCTAGATCAAGCTATACGCAGCGACCCTACTTGGGAACATTTTTTGAGTATAATGTGATCAAAGTCATAACTTGTATTTGAGCATCTCGATCTCGATTGATGCTTGAAGATATGGTTCAATATTTCTTCTAAAGCCGTGAGCTGAATGGATGACCGCATGATCATCAATATAAACAGTCGGAAATCCTTATTCCTGTTCGTTTGCCATGGCCAAGCCTGCGAGTCTTCCACCTGTCCAAGCAGCTTGGAAGTTGAAGCCGCCAGTGATGCCGTCGATGTCTAGACATTCGCCTGCGAAGTGGAGTCCAGGCACCAGACGGCTCTCCATAGTTTGGAAATCAATCTCCTTAAGGCTGACGCCCCCGCAGGTCACGAATTCGTCTTTGTTGGTGGTCTTACCTTGGACCTTGTAGCGACCTGCGATGAGTTCTTGGATGAGGGCGGTCTCTTTGTCTTTGGGGAGTTGAGCCCATTTGAGATTTTGTGGGATGCCGGCGAATTCGACAAGTCGCTCCCAGAAGCGACGAGGAATCTGTTCGAAGACTTTAGTTTTAACCTCTGTCTTACCATTGCGGAGCCTGTTAAACTGTTCTCTTAATTGATCTTTGGATACCTGGCCTAGCCAATTAATTTGGATTTCGAAATGGTAGTTCTCATCCTGGAAAGCACGGGCTTGCCAGGCGGAGAGCCGGAGGATGGCGGGACCACTGAGGCCGCGATGAGTGATAAGAATGGGACCTGTTTGGGGAAGGGGTTTGGGTTTGCGCGAAGCGGTCTTTACGGGCGACGGCAGCACGTGTGAGACTATGGCGTTCTGTATGGCAAGGCCGGAGAGGCCTTGGGTGCGTTTGTCGGACAAGTTGAAGGCGAAGAGTGAGGGCGCAAGCGAGGCGATGGTGTGACCGAGGGCTTCAAGTGAGTGGGTCAGCGATGAGGCTTTTAAGGAACCACTGGCGACTAATACTTTATTGGTAGTCTCTTGTGTCCCATCTGGTAGATGAATGATGAATCTGCCTTGCGAATGGCTGATGCTTTTTATGCCGCATTCTTTGCGTAGCTGGACGCCTGCGGATTGGGCGGCCTTGTGGAAGCAGTCGATAATGGTCTGTGAGTCGTCGGTGGTCGGGAACATGCGGCCATCTGGCTCGGCTTTAGTCGCGACGCCGCGCGCGGCGAACCAGTCGATCGTGTCTTGTGGTTGCCAGCGGTGGAAGGCGCCGCGTAATTCATGCGCGCCTCGTGGGTAGCGAGTGGCGAGCTCCTTGGGGTCGAGGCAGTTGTGCGTGACGTTGCAACGGCCACCACCGGAGATTTTGACTTTGGTTAAGGTCCGCTTACTCTGCTCGTAGATGGTGACCTGTGCCGAAGGGTTGGCTTCGGCTGCAGTGATGGCGGCGAAGTAACCCGCAGCGCCACCGCCGATGATAGCTATCTTAAAACCGGTCATTTAAAATCAGTATATTTAAGTCTCCACGAACGAATTAAATTGGCGCGAATCTTGGAGTCTTCGTTTATTGGTTATAATTCGTGTTAGAAGTATTTGTATTAGAAATCTCTTAATTTGTTTCCAGCCCTTCGAGCTGTTCGTAGGATCTGAGGATTTCGACTTCTAGGGCTTCTACTTTTTTGGCGTCACCAGTGAGATCGCTTTGCGGGTCTTGATAGTAGTCGGCTGAGGCCATTAGGCTGGAGAGTTTTTCTAGATCGGTTTCTAAGTTCTCAATTTTTGAGGGTAGGGTTTTGAGGACTTCGCGCTCTTTGTTGTTCAAACTACGCTTAGGTGGTTCGTCGAGTGTGGGGAGTGGTGAAGCTGTTGCCTGTCCTTTTCCTTTTTTGGGAGTATTTTTAAGTTCTTCTTTTTTGAGCCATTCTTCGCAGCCGCCTACGTATTCTTCAATTGCGCCCTTGCCTTCGAGGGCGATGGTGCTGGTGACTACGTTGTCGAGGAAGCTACGGTCGTGGCTGACTAGTAAGAGTGTGCCGCTGTATTCAAGAAGGCGCTCCTCGAGGAGTTCAACGGTTTCGATGTCTAGGTCGTTGGTTGGCTCGTCGAGTACGAGGACGTTGGCGGGCTGAAGAAAGAGCTTGGCCAAGAGCAGGCGCGCGCGCTCACCGCCTGATAGCTTCGTGATGGGGGAGCGGGAGGTGTGTGGGGTGAAGAGGAAGTCCTGCAGATAACTGATGATGTGGCGGGGCTTGCCGTTGACGTTCACCATCTCGCCAGCGGGGTGGACGTTTTCGGCGACGCTTAGTTTGTCGTTGAGTTGGTCGCGGTGCTGATCGAAGTAGGCGACTTCGAGCTTGGTGCCATGCGTGATACTGCCGCTCTTGGGCTCGAGTTTTTTGAGTAGCAGGTTGAGCAGGGTGGTCTTACCAGAACCGTTGAGGCCAACCATGCCGATTTTGTCGCCGCGCCAGATGGTAGTGCTGAAGTTCTCGATCAGTGTTTGTTCGCCCCATGCGTAGGAGATCTCGTCAACGGTAATGACTTTACGGCCAGATTGTTGTGCATCGCTGAGGTCGAGCTTGGTCTTGCCTTGGATATTACGGCGCATGGCACGCTCTTCGCGCATTTTCTTGAGTGCGCGAACGCGGCCTTCGTTGCGGGTGCGTCGAGCCTGGATCCCTTTGCGAATCCAGACCTCTTCTTCGGCGAGTTTTTTATCGAAGACGGCTTGTTGTTTAGCCTCGCCAGCAAGGAGTTCAGCTTTGCGGATTAAATAGGTGTCGTAGTCGCATTCCCAGCGGGTGAGTTGGCCTCGGTCGAGGTCGAGTGTCTTATTGGCGACGCGTTGGATGAAGGCACGGTCGTGCGAGACGAAAAGTAGTGCGATGTCGGCTTTACGTAGGAACTCTTCGAGCCAGCGGATACCCGGGATGTCGAGGTGATTGGTTGGCTCGTCGAGCAGTAGAATGTGTGGTTCGGCGATGAGAGCGCGGGCAAGGAGGACACGGCGTTTGTTTCCGCCAGAGAGTGAGGTGAACTCTTGGTCGCCGTCGAGGTCGACGCGCTGCAGTATGTTTTCGACTTTATTTTCGATGTCCCAACCACCGGTCTGGTCGAGCTGATGCTGTAGCTCGTCGAGTTGTTCGCCGATGCTTTCGTCTTCGGGGTGCTCACCAATTTCGTGAAGCAGGTGATGGTATTGGGCAATGGCCTTCGCCGCCTTACCGAGGCCTTGGGCGACGATTTCGAAGACGGTGCCTTCGAGGGTAGCCGGAACTTCTTGGTCGAGTTTGCCGACTCGAAGGCCTGGGATTGCCTCGATCTCACCTGAATCGGGTTCAATTTCCCCGTTTAGGATACGCAGCAGGGTGGACTTGCCCTCACCATTACGACCGAGTAGGCAGATACGCTCTCGCTTTGCGATCGTGAGACCAGCGTCGTCAAGGAGTTTAGGACCGCCGAAGGAGACGGTAAGATTGCGGTAGGAGAGAAGCACTTTTTTAAATTATGAGTTACGAATTAGGAATCTTTAGTAAGTGCTCGATGTAGGCTAGGTCGGTGGGGGTGGTTAGTTTGGGGTTTGGGTGTTTGTTTGGGATAAGCGTGGTTTTGAGGCCAATGGTGGCTGCGGCTGCAGAATCGTCTGTGATGGTGAGCTTCTTTTTAATGACGTTTTGATAGGCTGTAAGGATTCCTTTGAAGGCGAAGGCTTGGGGGGTTTCCATTGCCCAGAGGCGGCTGCGATCAAGGTCTTCGAGAGTTATCTTACGTAATACGCCGACTGTTTCGATTCGCTTGATTGTATCGGCGACGGGGTGTGCGAGGGAGGCGGCTTGGTCTTCTTGAACCGCTGAGTAGACATCTTTGATGGCTTCAGTGTGGATGCAGGGACGGGCGCAGTCGTGGATAAAGACGTAATCGCAATTTCCGTCGATGGCGTTCAGGGCGTTGATGACGGAGAGTTGCCGCTCGGCGCCGCCTAATACGACTTGAATTTTCAAATGGCTGAAGCCATGAGCTGCGATAATGGCTTCGATCGCTTTTTTTTGCGCCTCATCGCGGTAGACGATGAGGTAGCTATCGATGACGCGGGAGCGAGCAAAGGCTTTCAAGCTGTAGACGAGTGCAGGCAGGCCATTAATGGAAGCGAGTATCTTGTCTTCTACCTGACCCTGCATGCGTTGTCCGCTACCGGCGGCGAGTAATATAGCAATCGAGGGCATCTTAGCTAAGTTCACCTTGGATGGCTTGGGCTGCTGCGGCGGGGTCTTCGGCTTTTAAGATGGGGCGGCCGACTACGATAAAGCTGGAGCCCGCTGCTGCAGCAGCGGCGGGTGCCATGACCCGCTTTTGTTCGTCGTCGGCGCTACCTGCCGGGCGGATACCAGGGGTGACGATGATGGGGTCATGCCCGAAGCGGGTGCGCAAAGGTGCAAGTTCGAGTGAGGAGCATACGAGGCCTTGCACGCCCGACTTGAGGGTGATGTCGGCGAGGTGGAGGACTTGGTCTTCGGGAGTGCCGTCGATGTTGAGTGAGCGGAGTTGAACTTCGTTCATCGAAGTGAGCACGGTAACGGCGAGGAGATTGAGATGGGGTGCGTGATCGTTACGGCTTTTGTTAGCCCACTCGAGCATTTCGCCACCGCCACTGGCATGGAGTGTGAGCAGCTCGACGGGAAGGGTGGCGATACTTTGTACGGCTTTGGCCACGGTGTTGGGGATGTCGTGCAACTTGAGGTCGAGAAAGACCTTATATCCGCGGTCGGCAATCTCGCGGACGAAGTCTGGCCCGTATGCGGTGAATAGCTGCAGGCCGATTTTGACCCACTTGAGTGAGTCGCCAAGATGGTCGAGCATGGCTAGGGCTTCTTCGCGGGTTTCGAGATCGAGTGCTAAAATGAGTTGGCAGGGCGCTTGTTTGGACATGATTTCGATATAGTGAGCGATTTTAGCCGATGGCAAAGTGCAAAAGTGGAAAATTTCATGGTAGAGCACTGGAGGAGTCTTCTTAATAGCTGAATTGCTATGAAATCCGTAAAACTTGAATCGCCTGCTAAGATTAATCTCATGCTGTCTGTGCATGGGGAGCGTGGCGATGGCTTTCACGCTTTGACCTCGGTGATGGTGCCTTTGGTTTTTGGTGACACTTTAACTGTTTCGATCAATGAAGCAGGTTTAGATTTTTTAAAGTGCAGTAATTCCACAGTGCCTACGGGCGGGGCAAACTTGATTTTGCAGGCAGCAGATGCGTTCCGCGAAGAGCTTGGAGAGAGCATCTACTTCGACTTCGATTTAGATAAGCATATACCTATGGGTGCAGGTTTAGGTGGTGGCAGTAGCAATGCTGCTGTGGCTCTGTGCGCTATGAACCAATTGGCGGGCAATTGCATGACCAAAGAGCGGTTAATAGCAATTGCTGGAGAGCTTGGCTCGGATTGTCCGTTTTTTATCGATTCGATACCTGCAACGATGTCTGGGCGTGGTGAGGTGTTGGAAGCCTTGCCCGACAAATTGTCCAAGTCACTGCGAGGACAGAGGGTTGTTTTGTTTCGACCAGATTTTGCAATCAATACGGCTAGCGCCTACAGTCGGCTTATTGAATCGAGACCTTCTGCTTATGAATCTTTGGCGCTGGCTGCTAATCGACTGGCTCTGTTCAAAGACTCTGAAAAGCTGGAAGGGCTGCTGTATAACACCTTCGAGGAATATATGGGCCTCAAGTATCTAGCCATCCCCTGTTTGTTAGCGGAACTTCGAGCAGCAGGCTTTGCTTGTTTGATGAGCGGAAGTGGCAGTTGCTGTTTTGCGCTGGCTCAGGATGCATGCGAAGTTTCGAAGATTCGATGCATCTGTGAAGAGGCTTGGGGCTCTAGCATATTTTTTGTTGAAACTTCAATTCGCTGAGGAGACCCTATTACTTTCAGCGACTCGCGCTGCATCCTGAACATTACTATCTGTGTCCGAACCACATAACAAAGATGAGTTGATACTCGAAGGCATCGCTGCGTCTCCAGGTGTCGCGCATGGGCGTGCCGTGGTTTACCTGCAAAAGCAGTTGGATGTTCCCTGTTTCGAGATTAATGAGGATCAAGTCGACGCTGAGCTCGAACGTTTCGATAAAGCTATTTTAGAAACTCGGGCAGAGATTGCAGGCGTGCGTGATAAAATAGCTCAAAGCTTAGGCGAGGGCGAGGCTGGTATTTTTGATGCCCATTTACTCGTCCTAGAAGATAATGCTCTACTCGAAGAGGTGACAGCGGAGTTGAAGACTTCGAAGAAGAACATCGAATTTTGCTATAACAAGGTCGCGCAGCGCTATATTTCTTTCTTTCGCTCGATGGAGGATGATTATCTTCGCGAGCGCGTCGCTGACATCAGCGATGTTTCTCGCCGCCTTTTACATAATCTGATCGGTATGCAAAAGGTGAATCTCGGCGAGCTAGCTGCCGAGAGTATAATTATCTCGGAGGACATCTCGCCCTCGGATGCGGCAGATCTAGATCGTAACAAGCTGCTCGGCTTTGTCACAGATTGTGGTGGTAAGACTAGCCACTCGGTCATCATGGCCCGTTCATTGCGAATACCCGCAGTGGTCGGCACGCACGATGGCACCAAGAAGATACTCAGCGGTGACCACATTTTGGTCGATGGACATAAAGGGATTATTATCATCAATCCGACAGAGGATCGCCTCTTTAAATATGGCAAGTTCGCGACCGAACGGAAGCAGCGAGACGATACTTTCAATTCCTTTATTTCCGAACCTGCTCAGACGCTTGATGGTGCGTCGATCAGTCTAATGGCCAATGTCGAAGGTGCACAAGAGATGGAGCAGGTCAAAGCTATGCACGCCGAGGGTGTCGGACTCTTCCGCACGGAAGGTATTTTCCTTCGTCACCACGGCTATCCCCCTGAGTCAGTTCAGTATGAGGAGTATCGCGCAGTAGTCGAAGCGTCGGGAGATCATCCAGTCATTATACGGACTTTAGACGTAGGTGGCGATAAAACCATTGGCGACGAAAACGTAAAGGACGACAACTCCTTCATGGGCTTTCGTGCTATCCGCTTTTGCCTTGGTAACGAAGCTATTTTTAAGACTCAACTCCGAGCCATATTGCGTTCTAGCGCCCACGGGAATGTGAAGATTATGTATCCCATGATTAGCGGCATTATGGAGCTACGCATGGCCAATAAAGTATTCGATGCAGTCAAACAAGAATTGCGTGACGAAGGGCAAGCCTTTGACGAGGCCATCGAGGTCGGCGCAATGGTCGAAGTTCCCAGTGCGGCTGTAATTATTGACCTACTCGCCGCTGAGACAGATTTTTTGAGTATAGGCACGAATGACTTAATTCAATACCTGATCGCTGTGGACCGTCTTAATGACCAAGTCGCTCACCTCTACGATCCCGCCCACCCAGCTGTGCTGCGGACTCTCAAGGCGATTATCGATGGCGGAAAAGCAGCCAATACACCGGTGAGTATTTGTGGAGAGATCGCGGGTGACCCGATCTTCGCGGGGCTCCTCTTGGGTATGGGCGCGGATTCTTTAAGTCTGACTTCAAGCCTTTTGCCAGAGGTTAAATATTTCATCCGCCACATCAAAAAAGCGGATGCGGAGGCACTCGTCACCGAAGTCACGCAGCTTAGCGATTCGACCGAAATCGTTCGAAAGCTCGAAGCCTTCCGCCAAAAGGCACTGGGTGAACTGGCCTAGCTTACTGGGTAAAGCTATCAGGCGGTATTTCTGTAGGCACTTGCTACTTATGCTGTATAATGTGGAACTTAAGCTACACGCCAATGGCCACCCGCGACTTGATCCAATCTTTAATCGGTTCGATTGCTTCGACCCCCTGCGTTAAAACGATGTAGACAATGCCCGCATAGAGTAGCAATGCGCAGCATCCGACTGTGAAAGCGCCGATAGCCAGCAAACCATCCTCTTCCGATAAACCGACGCCGATCATGAAGATCACCATCGCAGGAAAGGTGTTTGTCAAAGGGATCGGTAGCATCATAAGGCAGGCCATATTTAATACTACAAAGGCTAAGCTTACTTGCCCTGTCCGCCCGCGAATCCATTTTTGGCGTGGACGAATGCATCGCTCAATCTTGCTTAGGAATTTTGATGCAGTACCGAGCATCGTTTTAGCCAGCTTGGGTTTGATTCGAATAGTGCCGAGCCCCTGTGGCAGCCAAATGGCCTTTCGACCGCGTATCATTTGCAAAGCAATCAAAGCCATGACGCTGTCTCTTATACACATCTGACGCTG
>OJCJ01000340.1_pt1 | contig 10191 bp, 11 predicted proteins | sample 1591811 | NCBI WGS metagenome assembly OJCJ01 (sample SAMN05416758, study PRJEB24817) | seawater metagenome | isolation source: Sea water | place: Canada:Atlantic | collected 2013-07
CGAGATGTAGAGAGGTCTCGTGGGCTCGGAGATGTGTATAAGAGACAGGTTAAGTCAGCAACTAGCGCATTGGAAGCAACTCAAGTTGGATATAAAGTTGGAACTAGAAATGTAGTTGATCTTCTTCAGGCTGAAAAAAATCTTTATAGTGCTGAAAAAAATCTTTCTAATGCAAAGTATGATTACATACTTTCTAATCTCAAGCTTTTATTAGCATCTGGAACAATAAGTCCAAGCGAAATCCTTAGTATAAATAGCTTACTAGACTAGCAAATGCCAGAATTGCCAGAGGTTGAAACGACCGTTAGGGCTATTAATAAATTCAGCCAGTCCACTTTAAAAAGTACAAAAATTCATAATAGGAATCTGCGATGGAAAGTTGTTGAGAACTTTGAGTTATTAACAAAAAATCAATCTATAAATAAGATTAGTAGGAGAGCTAAGTACATAATCTTCCATTTAGATAAAATTAATATTATTCTTCATCTTGGAATGTCTGGGAGTCTTAGGATTTCAAAAAATAATGATAATTTTTTTTTAAAGCATGACCATGCTGAATTTATTTTTGAAGAAGAAAAAATTGTCTACAACGACCCTAGAAGGTTTGGATCGATTCATCTAGCAGATAAATTAGATGAGCATAGGTTAATAAAAAACCTTGGTCCGGAGCCGCTATCCAAAGATTTTAATCCTAAAAATCTTCATAAAATAACCGCTAAATCTAAAATAAATATTAAAAGTTTGTTAATGAACCAAAAGAATGTCGTTGGTATTGGAAATATATATGCATCTGAAAGTTTATATCTTGCTCAAATTAATCCTAATAGAATTGCATCTGATTTAAGTATTGAGGAATGTAAAAAGATTACTCAATCTGCAAAGAAAATTTTAAATGCCGCGATTAAGGTAGGAGGCACAACCCTAAAAGATTTTTATTCTGCAGATGGGAGTCCTGGTTATTTTAAATTTGAGCTTAATGCATACGGTAGAGAAGGACTTGAATGCAAAAAATGCAAAACATTAATCACAAAGGTAGTAATCAATACAAGAGCAACTTTTTTTTGTAGTAGCTGTCAGAGCTAGATGCTTTGCTTAGCCTTGAGCGCTTGTTCTACTATCGGATGAACAAATTTGGAAATATCTCCATTGAGTCCAGATATTTCTTTTATTAAACTAGAAGATACATATATTAAACTTTCTTTGGGTGTTAAAAAGATGCTTTCTATATCCGGAGCAAGAGATCTGTTCATTGTTGCAAGTTGAAATTCATACTCAAAATCAGAAACAGCTCTAAGACCTCTTATTATGGCACAAGCGTTATGATCTCTCGCTAGATCAACGGTTAGCTTTCTTGGGAATCCTAAGACCTCAACTTTATCATTATCTGCATATATTGATTGAGCTAAGTTGATTCTGTCCTCAACCGAAAATAAAGGATTTTTAGATTCACTTTTAGCTATTGCAACTATAACTTTGTCGAACAAGCCACAGCCACGATCAATAATATCCATGTGGCCAAATGTTATCGGATCAAAAGATCCTGGGTATATTCCTACTCTCATATCTAAATCATACTTAACATTAATTATTAAGCAAAACTTTATGTCCAAAGAATTTGATCTTTACGTAATTCTTAAAAGAGATCTTTGATAAACAAATGAGAATCATTCTCATTAAAAATTTGAAACATACATAAATATTGGTTAATATAAACGTTCATATAAAAAGGGGGGAAGCAATTTAGCTTCTTTTTCTGTTACAGGAGTTACGTATGAAATTATTATTAATCTTAGGTAGTGTTATTGCACTTCCTTCATTTGCTGCTAGTGGTGGCGACCTTCAGGCTAGTGACTTAACAGGTGTTTCGTTTTGGCTTGTGACTGCTGCTCTTCTTGCTGCTACTGTTTTCTTCTTTGTTGAAAGAGACCAAGTTAGCGCTAAGTGGAAAACATCACTTACAGTTTCTGGTTTAGTTACCGGTATAGCTTTTTGGCATTATCTCTATATGAGAGGTGTTTGGATTGAAACTGGTGAAACGCCAACAGTATTTAGATATATTGACTGGTTGTTAACTGTTCCATTACTAATGGTTGAGTTCTACTTAATTCTTGCTGCATGTACTAATGTTGCAGGTTCATTATTCAAAAAATTACTTGGCGGTTCGCTAGTAATGCTTTTATTTGGATACATGGGTGAAGCTGGAATTATGGGAGCATTACCTGCATTTGTTGTTGCAATGGCTGCATGGTTATACATGATCCACACTCTATACTTGGGTGAAGGAAAAGCTGCTGTAAGTACTGCAAGTCCTGCTGTTATGTCTGCATACAATACTATGATGCTAATTATAGTAGTTGGTTGGGCTATATACCCAGCTGGATATGCTGCTGGTTACCTAATGGGTGGCGAAGGCGTATATGCTGCTAACTTAAACATCGTATATAACCTTGCTGACTTTGTTAACAAGATTCTATTTGGTTTAGTTATCTGGCATGTTGCAGTTAAAGAATCTGCATCTGCATAATTAGCACAAGCTAAAATTAAAACCCGGTTTTATACCGGGTTTTTTTTGCTAATAAATAATATGAATGATGGATAGTATTAAACGAAAGTAGCCCAATCATCTATAGGTCTACGTTCACTTCTAAGTTGATTGATCGTTGCATCTGTATCTTTATAGCCTATAGCCATTCCACAAAAAACCATAGTTTCGCTATCTATCTTAAAGAAGTCACTAACGCTCTCTTGTTTCATTGACCAAGCCTCTTGAGCACAGGTATCAAGGCCAGCTTCTTGAGCAAGCAGCATAAAGGTTTGTAAAAACATTCCCAAATCTGACCACTGTGGTGGGCCCATTTGTTTATCGACAAAGCAAAAGATTGCAGCAGGAGCTCCAAAGAATTCAAAGTTTCTTAAGACTTGCATGAAACGGCCTTCTTTATCTTCACGCTCGATTCCAAGCAGAGAATACATTTGCTCACCTAACTCATATCTTGAAGTTCTGTAAGGTTCTTTTAATTTAGGGGGATAGATATCGTAGGCTGAAGTTTCAGGCTCAGTCCATTCTGATTGTTGTTTTAAAAAATCTTTCATGCTCTCTTTATTAATAACGCATATCTTCCATGGCTGAAGATTGCCACCATTAGCTGCTCTAGCAGATTTTTCTAAAATCTCTTTGATAATATTATTATCAACTGGTTTTTCTAAATATTCTCTGATGGATTGTCTTGATTCTACTGCTTCTGATACTTTCATAATATTAAAATTTAGTTAAAGGGTTATATGATACTTATAATTATTATGGCATGAGATAAATCAATAAATCTAGATATAATAAGGGGATAAATAATAGGACATAAATAAAATGCATTTAGATAATTTTAAAAATAAGACAGTATTAATAACAGGTGCAGCTAGCGGTATAGGTAGAGGATTAGCTCAATATGCAGCAACACTAGATATGAATATAGCCTTAATGGATTTAAATGTAGATGGTTTGAAAGAAACCCAAGCTTTAATCCCAGATGCATCTTCTTTAATTTTAGAATGTGATGTTTCAAATTTTGATCAATACAGTAAATGCAAAGCAGAAATTAACAGAGAATTTGGAGTAGTGCATGTCTTATTTAATAATGCAGGTATCTTTTTAGAAGGAAGAGGATGGAAAGTAACTACTAAAAATTGGGCAAGAATAATAGATGTAAATCTAATGAGTGTTATCAATGGACAGAACTTATTTGTTGAAGACATGATTCAAAGTGGTGAGAATTGTCATGTAGTAAATACAGCTTCAATGGCTGGTCTTATAGTAGCACCAGCATTATCTCCATATACAACAACAAAACATGCAGTTGTAGGGCTTACAAGAAGCTTATATTTAGACTTAGAGGATGAAAAAGTAACAGTTTCAGTGCTATGTCCAGGCTTTATTAAGACAAATATTACAGAAAGAGAGCATTCAGGACTAAATTTAAGTGAAAAAGCACTAGATAATCATGAAAGTGCACAAGCCAGCAGAGAATGGCTAGCTGAAAATGTTAAAGATGCTATGGATCCAAGGGATTTTGCTCAATTTGTCTTTAAAAACATGGATAAAAAGGCATTTTGGATAGTTAATGATCCAGAATTAGTTCATATGTACAAAGAATATTCTAAAGAAATAACTACATTATTATAAAAAAGTATAGAATTTAAGAAAGATCGATAAAATATGGGTACAAATACCAAAATGGGTACAATATATTGATAAAGAGCAAAAATTTATGTATATTGTGAGTACAAAAAATTTATATATGAGTACATTATGAGTACAAATGACGACAAATACTTAGTTTTAAGGGGTAAAAATAAAGATATTTACTTTATTCAGAAGAGGGTTTCTAAGAAAGTTTCTGATATTATTGGTAAAGAATTTATAAAAAAATCTTTAGAAACATCAGATATTCATATTGCAAGAGCTAAAAGAGATGAGATATTAAATAAGTTAGCTGCTCTAGAAGCAGAAAAAATAGATAATGAGTCAGAGAATAATTTACATCAGGAAAAAATGAAAGAAAATATAGATAATAATGACGTAAACCCAGCAAATCTAAGGAATAACACCCATATTCAAACTGAACATGAAGGAATAATAGATAAATACATAGATATGGAGGTAATTAGAGCTATAAAATTACCTACAAAAGATGATTTGGTAGCAATATTTGATAATAATCTTGGACTTATTATTACTATAGGTGTTTTGGTAATATTCTTTTCATTAAATTAATCTAAATAAGTTAAATATTAGAGAGATATTTTTCTAATTCATTAGTATTAATATCAGGATGATTCATATCAGAGAGCAGAATAATTGTTTTTTGCCAGAAATAGTCTAAATAATAGGTAAATTCAACCCACCTATCTAAAGTCTTAAGATTAGCTTTAGATTGGTTGATACCATATCCATTCAAAAAAACCTCTATCTGGCCCTGTTGTAATTTAAATGTCTGTATAACAGAAGCTAAATCAAAATATGGGTGATTTACACATGAGTATTCCCAATCTAAAAATTTGTAGTCCTGGTTATAAAGAATATTTTTATAATTTAAATCATTATGTGACAACACATGATCTAGACCATCTAAACTTAATTCATCAAATAGCAAAAATCCTTTATCAATAATTGTTTGGTTATCAAGATCTTTTAATTGATCTTTATAAAAATCTATTGAACTTTTAAAGTCTGCAGATGTGTTTTTATTAAGAGGATGTTGATGAAGTATTTTTATTTTTTTTCCTAATTCATAAAGCAGATTATGATTATTATTTTGTAAAAAATGTACCTCGTTACCTTCTATATAATTCCATATAAAAATTCCATTTAAACTATCTTTATACAAAATATTTGGAGCTATATCTAAGTAATTAATTTCAGTGATAACTTCGATTTCATTACTTCTATTGAGATTTAATTTTTTTGCTAAAGGAAGATCAATTCTAATAACGCATTTTTTATTATTAAAAAATCCAAAGCATATTTCTGAAACTGGCCCTGACTTTATAACTGATTCAATTTGGATATCTCCATCTACTGAATCAATTTTTTTAGAGAGATTTTGCATTATTATTATCTCTTATTTTAGACCATGATTTGTAGCCAACATAAATCATACATAGATAACCAGTGAATAATAATGAAGTTAAAATTAAACCACGTGAAGCAAATAGATAAACAGATATTGCATCAATTACAAACCAATATATCCAATTTTCTATTAATTTTTTTGCAACCATATAGGTAGCAATAATTGCTCCCCAGGTAGTTAACGCATCAATAAATGGGAGGGCTGCATTTGTATAAGTTTCTAATAATCTGCCAGATATAAATGCCAAAATAAATATTAATGAGATTGTATAAATGTGTTGATTGATACTCCACGTCTTTACTACAAAGTCTGTTTCAATTTTATTTGATCTTCTCCATTGATTCCATCCATATACTGCCATGCCTATATAAAATACTTGTAAATATGCCTCCATATAAAGATTAGCAGAGAGCATAACGAAGAAATATAGACTAGAACTAATTATTGCCGCATACCAGCACCTTATGTCTTTTTTTATAACTAGAAAAAGGTATATTATTGCAAATATTACTGCCAAAGCCTCTAACCAGTAGTCTTTAATTATTTCAAAAATCATACCTTACTGAAACTCCTAAATTTCGTGGATCACCATGTCGTTCATATAATGTTGTTTCAAAGTTTGGTGCTTCATTTCCAAAATAAAATCCTCGTACTGAATAGTAAGTATCAAAGATATTTCTTACCCATACATCGTAATTCCACTGCCCTACTTTATAGCCATAACTTACATTAGTTAACTTATAAGACTTTGATTTATTGTTATGAGAATCTGAATAATAAAAACTACTTTTACTCGTTACCTCTATTGATAAATAAGTCTGGTTGCTTGGCTTCCATTGTATTCCCATAGAGTAACTTCTTTCAGGAGCATGAGCTTGAGCTCGACCTTCAAGATCTGGTCTAGATTTCCAATTTTTTATTTTTGTTTTAAGAATTCCTAGGTTAGCAAATATATTTATGCTCTCTGACAAATCCATTGTTGCACTTCCTTCAAAACCATAATTTTCTCCTTCTGCTGCATTTTGAGTCAGAAATGAAAACGTATTTGGGTCGCTAGGGTCTACCTGTGTTGATATTAAAACTTGTTGATCTTTTCTGTCTGAATAAAATATTACTCCCTCTAAATTTAATCTTGAATTTAGAAATAATGACTTCAAGCCCACCTCATAATTTGTAAGAAATTCTGGTTCATAAGTTAGATCACTTGAAGGTACATCTGGACCTAAGCCTAACCCTAAATTAAAGCCACCTTGCTTATAACCTTTAGCAACACTTATAAAAATATTTGAGTTGTTTGGCATGTTCTTAATCAAAGATATTTTGCCTCCAGACATATCATTTGATGGATTAAATGATTCTCCATATGAGTCAGAGTATTTAGATTTCCAATCTTCTAATCGCATCCCTAAAGAAATTCTAATTGTTTCATTAAGTAGGTAATCAATATTTCCGAAATATGCTAAATTTTCTGATTTATATGTGCTTGATGATGAAGACTCACTAGCATATGGTCCGTAAGGATCTTCAGGATCGCCATAAAGACCATCATCATTCTTAATATTGGTCTCTTTTAGCTCTAAATAATTCATTCCAACCACCCATTCAATAGGATTTTTGGCTAATAAGTCAGCTGGATTAGAAATTAATCTAAATTCTTGGCTAAATGAGCTTCTATCTCTCAGAGTTTCTGAAAAATAATCATATGTATAAGGAGAATGTGAATCTGCATTACCCCAATCGGCATCATAGCTAAAAATAACATCTGTATCAGTAGAGCTAGTTAGACTTTGAAGCTCAAAGTTATCTAGTTGATGAAATATTTTTATTCCGTATGCATTGGTTTTTTGGGAATCCATTCCAGGCCTATCTGAAAGAGTATTTAAACTTCCATCTAATGTCCAAATATCAGCTGGGTCATCCATATCTATTTGGGTGACTAAAAATTTAGCTGATGTTTTTTCGCTTAATTCCCAGTTAATTTTTAGACGAAAAGTACTTTCATCTTTTTTAGACGTATCAGATTTATTTGAATATAGATTTTTTCTAAAACCGTCTGACTGATCTTTTCTTAATACAAGTCTGTATGAAATATCTTTGTTGTCTTTAAGAGGCCCGCCAAAAGCTATACCAAAATTAGTTGTCCCATAGTCACCTATAGTTAGTTCGCTAGTACCTTCGAACTCTTCTGTTGGATCTTTTGTTTTAATATAAATTAATCCTGCCAATGCATTTGCGCCTATTCTTGAACCTTGAGGCCCTCTATGAATTTCAACTTGATCTAAATCAAAGGTTGTTGCAATTCCTCCTTGTCCTGAATAATCAATATCATCTATAAGAAAACCAACTGAAGAATTAGGAGTTCCTTGGTAACCAGATCTTTCACCAATCCCTCGAATTTGAAAATAACGTGCTCTTGAATCACTTGCTGAAAAATTTAGATTTGGTACTAAATATGTAAGCTGCTCAAAATGTTTTATTGGTTGGGATTTAATAGTTTCAGAGTCGAGCAAGGCGACACTAGAGTCTTCTTGGTCTGCTGAGGTTTGGCGCCAATCGCCCTTGATAATCATTTCTTCAATAGTCTCAGAAAAAATCTGAGAACTAAATGAAATTAGAAATAAAGAAATAAATAGACTATTTTTAATGGTATTCATGCAATTCCTCCGCCATTATTGTATGGATCAGGTTCAAAGGGTTTCCGTTAAGATCTCAGGCCCGAATGGCCACCCCTTTGCAGTTGTAGGTATATTAAAACAGTTTTAGTTTAGATTAAACTCCTAATTTATTTTTTATATTCAGCGGCCTCTTCAGAACCATCTGTAGCTGTACCTTTGCTATATGAATGAGCTCCCATTCCTGCTAAATCACCATTTTGAACAATTAAATATGGATCTCTAATAGGCTCTCCTGCGAAGAAACATTCAAGAATCTCTCTAACACCTGCTGCATATCTAGTCTGAGCTGAAAGTGAAGTCCCAGAGGTATGTGGCGTCATTCCGTGATTAGGCATTGTTCTCCATACATGGTCATTTGGTGCTGGTTGAGGGAACCAAACATCACCTGCATAACCACTTAGTTGTCCTGATTCTAAGGCTCTTGCAACAGCATCTTTATCGCAGATTTTTCCTCTAGCAGTATTAATTAATGTAGCACCCCTTTTCATCTTACTAATCAGCTCATCATCAAAGAGATTTTCAGTTTCAGGATGAAGTGGGCAATTAATAGTAACAACATCACAAGCCGCAACTAAAGACTCAACTGAATCATGAAATGTAAGGTTTAGCTCTTGCTCAACTTCATTAGACAATCTATGTCTATCAAAATAGTGAAGGTGGGTATCAAAAGGCTTCATCTTTCTTAAAACATCTAGGCCTATTCTTCCAGCAGCAACAGTTCCGATATGCATACCTTCAACGTCATATGATCTTTGAACTGCATCTGCGATATTCCAGCCGCCTTCATTAACAATTCTATGTTGAGTGTGATAGTCACGAACCATCGATAGGATCATCATTACAATGTGCTCAGCTACTGATCTTGAATTACAGTATGTAACTTCAACTACATCAACGTTATGGTCCATAGCTGCTTGAAGATCAACGTGATCTGAACCAATACCAGCTGTTATTGCCATCTTAAGATTTGGAGCTGACTCTATGCCTTTTCTTGTTAAATAGTATGGGAAGAAAGGTTGCGATATAACAATATCAGCATCAACCAATTCTCTATCAGCCTCACACCCTTCTCCATCTTTATCTGAAGTTACTACTAAAGTATGTCCCGCATCTTCAAGAAATTTTCTCAGCCCCAGCTCACCAGAAACGCAACCTAGTAATTCACCTGGATTGAAATCTATAGCTTTTGGAGATGGGAGGGTCATTCCATCTGGGTATTTATCTAACTTAGGTAAGTCATCTCTTGCATACCTTTCGGGCATACCTGTTTTTGGATCGTCATATAATATGCATAATATTTTCATTTTTCTCTCCCGGAATAAATAATTGGTTACCAAATCATAATTCAATAATTATCATTAGCACAAGTTATAAAAATTAATTATTTTATTAGCTGGAAAGCATTGTAGATATAGCTCTTTCTATAGAGCTAATGACGATATAAATATATTCAGACCACTGAAAGAAAGTGACTGTGCATGCCCAATAAAATGGACAAATTTGCTCTTATTTTATAAAAGCGTTATTTCTTTTTTTCTTTTTTTGCAGCTCTTTTTTCTTTAAGAGTTTTGCCTTTTTTCTTATCATTCTTTTGTTTGTCTAGACCTTTAGCCATGATACTTTCGTTATTTATTTAAATATAAGTATAAAGGAAAAGAAAGTTAATGTTCAAAGAATGGTGGGTCTGGGTGGACTCGAACCACCGACCTCACCCTTATCAGAGTGATGTGCTTATGCCGACAACCCCTATAGTAAGGCCTTTTTACGAGTATGGGAAATTAAGTTCCCAGATAGTTCCCAAGTTAATATGCCTATTTTACATACACGTCTAAGACCCTCTTTTTGCCATATCCTTAATTGCTAGACTGGTTCTTAATAGGTGTTTTATA
>OJCJ01000342.1_pt1 | contig 10154 bp, 11 predicted proteins | sample 1591811 | NCBI WGS metagenome assembly OJCJ01 (sample SAMN05416758, study PRJEB24817) | seawater metagenome | isolation source: Sea water | place: Canada:Atlantic | collected 2013-07
GAGATGTAGAGAGGTCTCGTGGGCTCGGAGATGTGTATAAGAGACAGGAATTATGAAGACTGGTTTGCATCAACATCTACAACAAGAATTGGACATATGGAATACTATGAAGATACAACAGGTAGCCCATATTTCGATACTAATATAAGTGTTGGTTATGACATTACAGATGACGCATATGTAGCTATTACAGCTACTAACGTTTTTGATTCTTTCCCAGATAAAGATGCAGGATTGGGTGGATCATCTTCGAATCCTTTCTATGTAAACGCACGTATATATCCAATTATGGGACCGGCGGTAAGCATAGTATTACAAGCTAGTTTCTAAATAGAAACTTTACAAAAAAAGGCAGTTTTTTAAACTGCCTTTTTTTCTTCATTTACTTTTGTATATGATTTTTTTTAATTTCAATTATAATAACTCGCATGAAAATCAACTCAAAATACACTTTATTATTAATGCTAGGAATATCTTCCTCAGTATTTGCTCAAGATAACACTGATAATACATCAGATGATTTAATAGACTCGGTTGCTATTGCAACTAATTCGCTGGAAGCAGCTTCTGTGAATCAGAAACAAATAAATAAAATTGATAGACAAACTCGTGAACTAGAGTTTGAATATATTGATACTTTTAAAGAATACGAGAATCTAAAACTTTACAATGACCAGTTGCAAAAAATTATAAATTCTCAGAACGAAGAGATAGCATCTATAATTTTGCAGATTAAAGAGCTTGATAATACTAATATTAATATTATTCCTCTAATGTTAAAAATGACCGCTTCTTTAGAACAATTTATAACCCTTGATATCCCTTTCTTGCTAGATGAAAGATTACAGAGAGTTCAAGGTATAAAAGAGGCTATGGATAGAGGTGACGTATCAACATCTGAGAAATTTAGAAAAGTCGCCGAAGCTTATCAAATTGAAACTGATTATGGTCGCACCATTGAAGCCTATAGAGGATCAGTTAACTATGAAAATAAAGACTTTAATGCAGACTTTTTAAGAATAGGGCGCGTAGCGTTAATGTTTATTACAACTAATGGAGATAAAGCAGGATATTGGGATATGAGTTCTAATTCTTGGGTAAAATCTACAGGTTCCATTAAAAGATCAACAGAAGAAGGTATAAAGATTGCTCTAAAACAATCTCCTCCTAAATTAATTCAAATCCCGGTTACAGCTTATGAAGAACTTAACTAAACTATTAATACTACCCCTTTTCTTTGTTTCAATTCTTGGTGTTCAATCCCAGGAAGTTTCTGAAGCAGAGGCTGTCGAAGTTACTGATATAGAACAACTTCTTGAGTTAGTGAAAGATAGCGCTACACTCAGATCTGAAGAAAACAAAACAAGACTAGCAGATTTTAATAAAAGCAAACAAAAACAGGCTAAATTATTAGCTGACGCTAGATGGTTATTAAAAAAAGAGAGTAATAGAGAAAAGAAATTAACAAAAAACTTTGAAGATAATGATTCACAATTATCAGATCTTGAAGAGCAACTTAATCTTAAAATTGGTACTCTTGGAGAGCTTTTTGGTGTTGTTCGCCAGTTAAGTGGAGATGCTAAGAGCACGTATAGTCTATCGCTTACTAACCTTGAATTTCCATCAAGAATAGAATTTTTAGGTGATCTAGCAGAACGAAAAGCACTCCCTAAAGTTCCAGAATTAGAACAGCTTTGGTATGAGTTGCTAAATGAAATGAATGCTTCTGGAAAGATTTCTAAATTTAGATCTGAAGTCTTAGATACTAGCGGAAATGCTTCTATGCAAGATGTTATCCGTATTGGACAGTTTAATGCTATAGCTAATTCGAATTACCTAAGATTTATTCCAGAAGAGCAATCTTTAGAGTTTTTATCAAAAAATCCTGATGGCACGAGATCTTCATTAAAAAAGATGTCCAATTTTGAGAATGGTGATTATGTAGAATTTTTAATTGATCCCTCAAGAGGCTCCCTACTTAATCTTTTTCTTCAAAACCCTAGTGTTATAGAAAGGATTAATCAGGGCGGCATAGTTGCTTATATTATTTTAATAATTTTATTTAGCGGCTTAGGTCTTGGATTCTTTAGATTTGCATTTTTATATACTAGCCAAAAATCACTTATAGAAGAATTAGAATCTGGTTCATATAAAGCAGGATCTCCTCTTAAAGATATTGATGATGTTATAAGCCAAAAGGATAAATTAAATCAAGATCAATTAGAGACAAAAATTGAAGCAATTCTGTCTAGCACCGGCCCTATTTATGAAAAAAGTATTAGCACTATTAAATTACTAGCAGCCGTTGCACCTCTTCTAGGTCTTCTGGGTACTGTTATAGGAATGATTGGTACATTCCAAGCAATTACGTTATTTGGTACTGGAGATCCTAAACTGATGGCTGGTGGAATCTCCCAAGCCCTAGTTACTACAATGCTTGGTTTGATAGCAGCAGTCCCATTATTATTTATGCATAATCAGCTTGATACAAGAAGTAGAGAAATTATTCAAATAATAGAAGAAGAAGCTATTGGTAAAATAGCCTCAAAATAATTAATGCTTTACTACCTACTATTACCTTTTAATCTCGTAAGTGATTTTATTAATTTAGGTGGAACTGTTCTGCTTGTTTTATTTTTTGTAGCAGCTTATATGTGGGTTTTAATTTCTGAAAGAATTTTTTTCTATAAATTTGTTTTAGATGATATTGTAGATTCTACATATACCTCATATAAGAATTTGACTGGAAAAGATGAATGGACAAATAATAAAATTAAAAGTATGTCCTTGGCAGATATTAATCTTCAAAAAAATAAGAATCTAAATCAAATAAAAGGACTTGTAGCAATTTGTCCGCTACTAGGTTTATTAGGAACAGTGACAGGAATGATTGAAGTATTTGACGTAATGGCTTTCACCGGCACCAGTAATCCTAGGCTTATGGCTGGCGGAATATCTAAAGCTACTTTACCAACCATGACCGGTCTAGTAATATCAATTACTGGTTTATTTGCCATTACTTTTCTAGAGAGATTTATTAACGATAGAGTTACATATAAAACTGTAGTATTTGAAAAATGATAAGAAGAAAAAAAAGAATACCTGAAGATTCAACCATAGACATTACCCCTATGCTGGATATTGTCTTTATTATGCTTATATTTTTTATTGTCACTACTACTTTTATAAAAGAAACAGGTGTTGAGGTGAATAGACCCAATGCTTCAACCGCTGTAGCAGATGAGAAGGGTAATATTTTAATTGCTATCTCTGAGAATAACGAAATATGGATTGATAAAAGAATGATTGATATCAGAGCTGTAAGAGCAAACGTTGAAAGATTAAAAGCAGAAAATCCAGAAGGTTCGGTAATTATTCAAGCTGATGAAAATTCTAAAACAGGTCTTTTAGTAGAAACAATGGATCAAGTTAGGCTTGCAGGTGTTCAGAATGTATCTATTGCAGCAGATAAAGACTAATAAAAATACCTTTTTTATAGCAGGTGGGCTTAGCTCAGCTTTTGTGTTATTTCTTTTTATGTATCTATTAATACTTCCTGGTGATCTAGATATAAACGCTCTCAAAGATAGGCAGATGGTAGATTTTATCAGAATGAAGAAAGACGATACCTTAAATGAAAGAGATAGACGTCTTCCAGATAAACCTCCACCTCCAAAAAGACCGCCACCACCAGAGTTAGAAACTCCAGATGTTCAGGCCTTACCCACACCAAAGTTGGATATAAAGTTTCCAGACATAAAAATGCCAATAGATACTGATGGAGCTTTTGTTGGTGGAGGAAAATATTTGGGCGATGGTGGGTTAGTCCCACTGGTAAGAATTACACCTCGATACCCAAGAAATGCTCTTCTTAAAAATCAAGAAGGAGTTGTAGTTATTGAGCTTTTAGTTGATGAGGGAGGTTCAGTTGTAACAGCTAAGATAGTAAATGCTAATCCTCCAGGAGTCTTTAATGCCGCTGCTATCCAAGCTGTTTTAAAATGGAAATTTAAACCAAGAGTTCTCAATGGTATTGCTATTCAGCAAAGAGGTCTCACAACTATAGAGTTTATAATATGAAAAATATTTTATATATTCTAATCTTCATTAGCTCGGCGTCATTATATGCTGTTCCACAATCTTCGAATAACACGCTTTCCACATATTATTATTATGAATTAATTAAGATTGATAAAAAGTTACTGGAGGGTAGATATGTTGAAGTTGAGGCTTCGTTATTAGATTTACTAGATGATAATTTTGAATCAAGATCTTATAACCACGCTGTAATTCTAAAAAAGTATGCATTTTTTCTTATTACCCAAGATAGAGCTGATGAAGGATTATCGTTTTTAAAGGCTGCATTAAATAAAAGAGCTTTAGAGGCCATTGATACTCATAATATTACATATGTCATTGCTCAAATAACAGCTAGTAAGGGAAATTATACTGAAGCTATTGATTATCTTCTTGAGTGGAAAGAGCTTGGAATTAATAGAAGGTTTCCTCTTAACCCAAAGGGTATTGCTCTAATTGGTATTAGTTATGCTCAATTAGAAGATTATGAAAATGCTATTTTTCATATATCTGATGCGATAGAAAGATCTAATTACTTTGTAGAGGGCTGGCATGAACTTAAATTTGCCTTACATTACCGTCTTGAAGAGTACGAGCTTGCTTTAGGTGTATCTCAAGATTTAGTAAGAAATGCCCCTAAAAAGAAAAAATATCTAGATCAAATGGGCGGCATGTATAACATTCTTAAATTTGAGATTGAGTCATTATCCTCTCTTGAGTTTGGCTTGGCTCAGAACCTGATAAAAAAAGAAAGAGACTATCTTCTTTTAGCTAATTTTTATATGTATAAAGAAGTGCCATTCGATGCAACCAAAACGCTTGAGTTAGGATTTAAAAGAAAAGTTATCAAAAGAACTTCTAAAAATCTTGAAACTTTATCTAATGCCTATATTGCTTCTAAAGATAAGGTTAAAGCAGCTAATACATTACGTGAAGCATCTAAACTTTCTGACAAATCTGATCTTTCTTTCCGATTAGGCCAAGTTGAAATGAGTCTTAGTAGGTGGGATAAGGCTATAGAGGCCTTTAATCTTGCAAAAGAAAAGGGCTGGGATAAAGAAGAAGGTAAAATTGAGTACTTTATTGGAATTTCATTAATTGAGCTTGAAAAATATAATGAAGCGTCTAAATACCTGTCACAATCTATAAAATTGGGACAAGAGACTATTGCAAAACCCTGGCTTGAATATATAGATTATCTAAAAAAAACAGCTGGTTAATTTCGCTTTTCTTCTATTAAATTTAATTAAAATATTTTAATTAAATGTAAAGTGAACTTTACATAGTGTAAAATGTCAAAACATCATGAGCATTATAAAAACTGAAAATTTAAAAAGATCTTTTGAGATGGGTACTCAAACTATTGAAGCCTTAAAAGGTATTGATCTTAATGTTAATGCTGGTGAATTTATCGCAATAATGGGCCCATCAGGTTCTGGTAAAACAACTTTAATGAATATTATTGGTTGTCTTGATACACCAACAACTGGCCAGTACTTTTTAAATAACCAGGAAGTCAGCACTCTCAAGGATGATGATCTTGCAAGAATTAGAAATAAGGAGATTGGTTTTGTATTTCAGTCTTTTCATTTATTAGCAAGAAGTTCTGCGCTTGATAATGTAATGCTTCCATTAAAATATGCTGGTGAAAAGAGAGATATTGCAATTGAGAGATCGATACAGGCTCTTAAAGATGTAGGTCTAGAGGATAGGATGGACCATGCTCCATCTGAATTATCAGGAGGCCAACAGCAACGTGTTGCTATTGCTAGAGCTCTAGTAAATTCTCCAAGTATATTATTTGCAGATGAACCAACCGGGAACTTAGACTCTCAAACTGGAACAGATGTTATGAATCTTTTTAAGGACCTTCATCGAAATGGACAAACTATAATTATCATCACTCACGAAGAAGAGGTTGCTATGCAAGCTCAACGAGTTATAACTATTCGAGATGGTGTAATTGAATCAGATAAATTAGTATAGGAATATTATGAAAAACATTTATATAACACTTTTAACTTTAGTTATTTTAATATCATGCGGCGGAGACGCCCCTGAATCAGCTGATGAAAATTTTAAATATTATTCAAAAGAAGAAGCTACCAATAAAAGCTTAGAGCTATCAATTGAAGCTTCAGGCGAGATTGAGGCTATTGCAACTGTTGAAATAAAATCAAAAGCTTCTGGAGAAGTTTTATTTCTTGGTGCCGAAGTAGGAGACTACATAACAAAAGGCTTTATCTTAGCTAAAATTGATCAAAGAACTCCAAATAACATGTTATCGCAGGCTGAAGCTGACTTAGAATTATCAAAAGTTCGTTTAGCAAATACAAAATCTCAACTTACCAGAGGGCAAGCCTTGCACAAAAAAGGCAGTATTGCAGATAAAGCATTTGAAGATTATCAAGAAAGCTTCGCATCAGCTCAATCTTCTTTAGTGAGAACACAAGTTAATTTAGAAAATTCTAAAATTTCTTTAGATGACACTATTGTTAGATCACCAACAGCAGGTACTATTATAAAAAGAAATGTAGAGGTTGGTCAGGTTATTTCATCTCCAAGTGTAGCTGTAGGCGGTGGAACAGTCCTTATGCAGATGGCTGATCTAAGTAAAGTCAGAGTAAGAGCTCTGGTTGATGAAATTGATGTTGGTAAAGTGGTTGTAGGTCAGGAAGTTTCAATCAAAGTATCAGCATATAGAGATAGACAATTTTTTGGTAGAGTAGCGAAAATCGAACCCTTAGCTAAAGTCGAGCAAAATGTAACAACTTTCCCAATCTTAATTGATATAGAAAATGAAGATAATTTATTGCTGCTTGGAATGAATACAGATGTTGTAATTCAGATATTAAATGAAGATGTATCAATTGGTGTACCTACAGGTTCATTACGTACAAGAAAAGATATTAAGTCAGCTGCAGCACTTTTAGAAATGCCTGAAGAGCAAGTTAAAATTTTCCTTACAAATAAAGTGAAGGGTGAAAGTTTTAATAAATTTATAGTTATAAAAGAATCAAAAAATGGGCCTGAGTTAGCATGGGTTCAGATAGGAAAATCAGATTTAAGTAATGTAGAAGTTTTAAGCGGCCTTTTAGATGGAGATCAGGTTTTTGTATTACCCAGTCAAAGTCTGGTTGATTACCAAGAAAAATTTAGAAAAAGAGTTTCCTCTGCATTTGGCGGATAATTATGCTTTTTATTGAGTCTCTTCATTCAGCAGTTAGTTCAATAAAAGCTAATGCCACTCGATCATTTTTAACATCCCTAGCCATTATTATTGGAACTGCATCAGTTATTGCTATGATTGGTATTACTTCTGGAGCTCAGCAAAGTCTTGATGAAGAGATTAATGAATTAGGAGGAAGAACTCTTTCAATCTATGCAAGTCAAAGAAAAAGAGGTGGAGTAAGTTCCGGCACGAACCCCTTGGTAATAAAAGATGCTGAAGCTTTACTAAGAGATAAAAAGATCGATTGGAAGATTTCTCCTACGATAGATGGCAGCAAACAATTAAAGTTTGGCAATAATAATATGAGTGCAGGAATTAGCGGTCATTGGACGAATTATTTTGAAACCCAAGGATACACAATTTCTATGGGACGTAACTTTACTGATAATGAAAACCTTGCAAGAAAAAGAGTTGCTGTTCTTGGCGCTAAAGTTGCTCAAGAATTAAAGACCTCACCTAAGCAAATGCTTGATAATGAATTATTAATAGCAGGAGTGCCCTATAAAGTTGTTGGAATTATGGAAAGTGAAGGCTCTAGCGGATGGAGATCTCCTGATGACAAGGTCTACGTACCACTATTAACAGCTAGTGACAGGTTGTATGGAAGGAAAACCGTTAACTCAATTGGCGTCAGCATATCAAATGATCAAAATATAGAAGAAGCAATGGTTGCTATTGAGCAAGTTCTTAGAAGACAGCATGATATCGGCCCAGGTGCTGATAATGATTTTAGGATTAATGATTGGAGTCAATATTCTGACCTAAGAAAGCAAGCTACAGCTATTTTTACATCTTTACTAATTGGTATTGCAGGGATCAGCTTATTAGTCGGTGGTATTGGTGTTATGAATATAATGCTTGTATCTGTTACAGAGAGAACAAGGGAAATAGGTTTAAGAAAAGCTTTAGGTGCTACTCATAAAGCAATCATGATGCAATTTATTGTTGAAGCAGTTCTTTTATGTGTTCTTGGAGGCCTAGTTGGTGTTATTTTAGGTGCGAGTATTTTTTATGCATTTGCATATGTCCAAGAGTGGCCATTTTTTATCCCTTTTGATGCTATTGTGGGTTCTATAACTTTCTCTGCTGCAGTTGGGCTTTTCTTTGGTATATGGCCCGCTCGAAGAGCAGCAAAATTAGATCCAGCCCTATCGCTTAGGTACGAATAGGATGAAGATCCTGCAGATACTGCCAGAATTGAATATTGGTGGTGTTGAAAGGGGAGTTTTGGACCTCTCTAAGGCTTTAGTTGCCCAAGGACATGAGTCATATGTGATTTCAAATGGAGGCAAGCTAGAAGCTTCTCTGATAGCCTCAGGCGGCAAGCATATAAGCATGCCAATTCATAAAAAACGCCTTAAAACACTTAAATTATCTGATGATTTGTACAATGTTATGGTTGATATTAATCCAGATGTTGTTCACGTTAGATCTAGAATGCCTGCTTGGGTAACATATAGAGCGTTTAAAAACTTTACAAAAAAAAGACCTGTTTATATATCTACATTCCATGGGCTCTATAGCTTTCCTATATATAGCAGGGTTATGGCTAAAGTTGATCATGTAATCAGCATTTCAAAAACAGTGGAAGAATATATTAAATCTACATATCAAGTTTCTTCAGATAACATATCTGTAATTCCAAGAGGCTGTGATCTTCATGAATTTAATCAAGAGCCTCTTAGCGATCAATGGAAGCAAAGTTGGTATGAGGAATTTCCTCAAACTCTCAATAAAAAAATTCTAACTATTCCAGCAAGAATAACTAAATGGAAGGGAGTAGATGATTTTATTGATTTAATAAAAATAATTAATGACGACAATATTCATGGATTAGTAGTCGGGCCTGTTTCTAAGAGTAAAGAGAAATATTTTAAAAAACTCCAAGCAAAAGTTAAGTTAGCTAATCTAGAATCTAGAGTAACATTTTGTGGATCTAGATCTGATATCGTAAATATTTATAAACTATCAGACATTGTTTTTAACTTATCGAAAACACCAGAACCCTTTGGGAGAACAACTATTGAAGCAGCTAGCGTTGGGACTAAAATAATGGGCTGGAATCATGGCGGCACTAAAGAAATCTTAAATGAGCTTTTTCCTCAAGGCCTTGTAGAACTTGGTAATCTTAATGGTTTAAAAGAAAAGACAATGGATTTGGTTTATAGAGATGAAGTTAAACCCAAAACAAACACTTTTACTTCAGAAAGAATGATATCCAGCACTCTTCAAGTTTATAGAGATCTCTTAAGTAAACCATCATAGACTTGAATTACTTTAATGCTTTGTTTTTCAAGAGAAAACTCTTCTCTTACAAACTTAAATATTGCTGATTGATTTATAGTTTCAATAGTATCAACGTATGTTTGTAGTAAATTTTCTAAAGAAGTTAGGTCATTGGGTTGAGCTAATAATTCGTTAGGTATAATTACATTCATATGGCCAACATCTGTTGATAAAACTGGTAAGTTATTGGCAAGAGCTTCAAGAGCAACTCTTGGACCACCTTCACGTAATGAAGAAATAACTAATACCGAAGCTTTAGAATATATTTCATCCAATTTTTCCTGAGAAACCCAGTCTAGTATTGTAATTTTGTGAGTCAGATCAAGTTCTTGAATTAAGTTAGTTAAATGCTCTCTCTCTTTTCCAGAACCTACAATAAGAAGAGGTGACTCAATCCTTACCCAAGCTTTAATAAGTAAATCAAAACCTTTAACTTTTTCTAATCTTCCTACCGCTAAAGCATAGTCGCTTGATTGTTTTACATAAGATGAAGATCTATACCAGTTATAAACCTGTCTCTTATACACATCTGACGCTGCCGACGACTCCTTACGTGTAG
>OJCJ01000347.1_pt1 | contig 10106 bp, 7 predicted proteins | sample 1591811 | NCBI WGS metagenome assembly OJCJ01 (sample SAMN05416758, study PRJEB24817) | seawater metagenome | isolation source: Sea water | place: Canada:Atlantic | collected 2013-07
GAATAACTCTTTAGAAAGACTAAATAAATTAAATGAATCAACCTCTGGTCATGATGTTGCTTCGGTCAAGAAACAATTACAAACTTGTATGCAAAATTATTTTGGTGTTTTTAGACGTGGTGAGTTTATGGAAAAAGGCGTAGCGGAGTTAGAAGAGATCAGAGAAAAGACAGAGAATATTTACTTAGAAGACAAGAGCTCAGCTTTTAATACAAGCAGAGTAGAAGCATTAGAGCTTCAAAATCTTTTAGAGGTTGCTGATGCTACTGCTATATCAGCCTTAAATAGAGATGAAAGCAGGGGAGCACATGCTAGAGATGATTTTCCAGAAAGAGATGATGAGAACTGGTTATGTCATTCAATATTTGATCCGAATGATAAATCTTTATCAAAAAGAGTGGTTAATTTCGCACCTAAAACAATGGAAGCATTTCCTCCAAAAGTAAGAGTTTATTAGAATAATATTATGTTAAAAATAAATATCTATAGATACAATCCTGAGCAAGATAAATTTCCTTATATGAAGAATTATGAAGTTGAGAAACCTCAAAAGGATATTATGGTCCTAGATTTACTTCACTTATTAAAAGAAACTGATTCCTCTTTATCATTCAGAAGATCATGCAGAGAGGGTGTTTGTGGTTCAGATGGAATGAATATTAATGGCAAAAATGGATTAGCATGTATTACTCCGCTGTCAGATGTTCTAAAAGGCGATAGACTTGATATAAGACCATTGCCCGGACTTCCTGTAATTAGAGATCTCGTTGTAGATATGACCCAGTTTTATAATCAGTATGAAAAGATAAAACCATTTCTTCAAAATGATACTGCTCCCCCAGCTCAAGAGCGCCTCCAATCACCTGCAGACAGAGATAAACTTGATGGTCTTTATGAATGCATACTCTGCGCTTGTTGCTCTACAAGTTGTCCTTCTTTCTGGTGGAATCCTGATAAATTTGTAGGCCCAGCAGCGTTATTACAAGCATATAGATTTCTTGCTGATTCAAGAGATTTAGAGAAAGACAGCAGATTAGATGACTTAACAGATCCATTTAGCGTATACAGATGTCATGGAATTATGAATTGTGTTGCTGCATGCCCTAAAGGATTAAACCCTAATAAAGCAATTGGTGAAATTAAAACAATGTTACTTAAAGGCAATAAATCAAAAAATTTAATTACATCAGATGGAGTTACTGCTCAGACATAACATGAATTATGATATGGAAAAATTTTGGCAAGATTCACATGCATCTGTAGGCCACTCATCTTATCTTGAAAATCTATACGAATTATATTTAGATAATCCAGCTAGCATCCCTTTAGAATGGAAAAGTTTTTTTGATGATTTGCAAGATCAAAACAAAGGCCAAAAAGATGTATCACATCAAAATATTATCAATTCATTTAAAAATCACACAAGAAGTTCAGCAACTCCAAAAATCGTTACTAAATCAAATGATAAGCAAGTAAAAGTAATTCAGTTAATCCAATCTTATAGAAACAGAGGGCATCAAGCAGCAAAACTAGATCCATTAGGAATGATGGAAAGAGAACAAGTTGCTGATTTAGAGATTGAGTACCACGGTTTATCAAAAGATGATCTCCAGTCTTTTTTTAAAACAGACACTTTGGAAATTGGTAAAGAAGAAGCTACTTTGCAAGAAATACTTGATTCTTTAAAGGCAATTTATTGTGGCGGGTTAGGAATTGAATATAACTATATTGTTAGTACCGAAGAGAGAAAATGGTTTCAACAAAAGCTAGAACCAGCACTAGGAAAATGTAGTTTTAAAGATGATGAAAAGGAGTATATTTTTAATCGATTAAATTCTGCAGAAGGTCTTGCAAAATTTCTTGCTGCAAAATATCCAGGCATGAAGCGTTTTGGAATTGATGGATGTGAATCCCTTATACCTCTAGTAGATGCGCTTATTCAAAATTGTGGAATTCTTGGAGCTAAACAGATATGTTTTGGCATGGCTCATAGAGGTCGATTAAACCTATTAGTTAATGTTCTTGGTAAAACTCCTGCTGAACTATTTTCTGCTTTTGAAGAAGATGTTGAGTTAACAGGGGCAAATACAGGTGACGTTAAATATCATCTTGGCTTCTCTTCAAATCTACTTACTCCTGACGGGGAGGTCCATGTTTCTTTATTTAACAATCCATCTCATCTTGAAATAGTTGATCCAGTAGTTCTTGGGTCTGTGCGTGCAAGACAAGATAGATTATTTGATGAAGGCAGACAGCAAGTTATACCAATATTAATTCATGGAGATGCATCATTTTCAGGACAAGGCGTGGTAATGGAATCACTCCAAATGTCACAAACAAGAGGTTATGGAGTTGGCGGAACATTACACGTCATTGTAAATAATCAAATAGGATTTACGACCAGTTATAAATATGATGCAAGATCAACTGAGTATTCAACTGATGTTGCAAAAATGATAGAAGCACCAATTATTCATGTAAATGGTGATGATCCAGAAATGGTAGTTCATGCTGCAAAACTTGCATGTGAATATAGATATAAATTTGGAAAAGATATAGTTGTTGATTTATTTTGCTATAGAAGGAGAGGTCATAATGAAGCTGATGATCCCTCTGCAACTCAGCCCCTAATGTATGAAAAAATAGCAAAACATCCTTCTGTACTAAAAATTTATGAAGATAAATTAGTTAAAGAAGAAGTTATTACAAAATTAGATTCTACTAATTTCCAGAAAAATTATAGAGACTCTCTTGAAAAAGGAAGTTCAGTAGTTGGCAATCTTGCTTTAAAACCAAATGATAATCTTTGGTTTAATTGGGAGCCATATCTTAATCAAACATGGTGGCAAGAAACAGATACTACATTTGACTCTCTAAGTCTTTCAGCGCTTGCAGAGCAAGCAACATCAGCACCTAAAAACTTTACACTAGGAAGACAAGTTAAAAAAGTTTATGAAGATAGAAAAAAAATGTCTTCAGGTGAAATTCCAATAAATTGGGGTTATGCAGAAACTATGGCTTATGCAACTTTATTATCAGAAGGGTTTCCAATTCGTTTAACAGGACAAGATGTAAGAAGAGGAACTTTTTCTCATAGACACGCAGCTGTATATAACGCAGATGATGGTTTAGGTTACATACCCCTGGTAGATATAGCGCGAGAAAATTCTTCAAGAATAGATATATATGATTCATTCTTATCAGAAGAAGCTGTTCTAGGTTTTGAATATGGATATTCTGCAACATGGCCTTCAGGCTTAGTCATCTGGGAAGCTCAATTTGGTGATTTTGTTAATGGAGCCCAGGTAGTTATCGATCAATTTATAGTTTCAGCAGAACACAAATGGGAAAGATTATCAGGATTAGTGATGCTTCTTCCTCATGGATTTGAAGGACAAGGTCCAGAACATAGCAGTGCAAGACTGGAAAGGTTTTTACAATTATGCGCTGACGGAAATATTGAAGTTTGTGTTCCAAGTACCCCAGCTCAAATATTCCATTTATTAAGAAGACAAGCTATTCGAAAAATGAGAAGACCTTTAGTAGTTATTTCACCTAAAAGTCTTTTAAGAAATCCTTTAGTTACATCCACAATATCAGACCTTGCTGATGGAGAATTTAAGCGAGTTATTGATGACACAATACTTAAAAAAGAGACTATAAAAAGAGTTGTAATGTGTTCTGGTAAAGTTTATTACGATCTTGTACAGAAAAGAGATAAAGATAATATTTCTGAAATTGCTTTAGTAAGAATTGAGCAACTCTATTCATTTCCATATGATGATTTAGAACTTATTCTTCAAAAGTATTCAAATTCAACAGAATTTATATGGTGCCAAGAAGAGCCAGCTAATCAGGGTGCCTGGTTTAGTCATAGACACAGACTTCAGAGAGTTCTTGATAGGCTTGAAGGTAAATATGAAATTAATCTTATTAGTAGACCAGCAGCTGCAGCACCAGCTGTAGGCTTAATGAAATTACACTTAAAACAACAAGAAGAAATAGTATCAAAGGCTCTTATATTTGAGTCGAATGGAGAGAAAGAATGAGCATAAAAATAAAATCACCAACTTTTCCTGAATCAGTAGCTGATGGCACTGTTGCTAACTGGGTAAAAAAAGAGGGTGAAAGCGTTCAACAAGATGAGGTTATTGCTGAAATTGAAACTGATAAAGTAGTTTTAGAGGTTGTTGCTCCAGTAAGTGGAACCATTACAAAAATTGTAAAGCAAGAGGGTGAAATCGTTAATAGCTCAGAATTAATAGCAGAATTTCATGAAGGAGTTATTGAAGAAGATAGTTCAGATGAAGCTGCTGCGCCTGAGATAGACGTTGAAATACCTACTCCAAAGGTTAAAAAATTAGGGCCTGCAGCTAAAAGAATTATTGCTGAAGAAAATATAGATCCTTCGGTTATTAATAGTACTGGTAAAGATGGAAGAGTGACTAAAGCTGATCTAGTTAACCACATGAATAGCTCATCAGAACCTGTTCCAACTAAAACTTCATCACCTTTATCTGAAAATATTTCTTTCTCTAATTCAAGAGATGAGAAACGTGTTCCTATGTCTAGAATACGAACAACTATTGCGAAGAGACTATTAACTGTTAAACAAGAAACAGCAATGCTAACGACCTTTAATGAGGTTGATATGCAGCCTATTAAAGATCTTAGATCAAAATATGGTGTTGAATTTGAAAAAGAGCATGGCGTTAAGCTTGGTTTTATGGGGTTCTTTGTTATAGCTGCTATTCAGGCATTAAAAAAGTTTCCATTAGTAAATGCATCTATCGATAAGAGTGATATTGTTTATCACGGTTATCAAGATATTGGAGTAGCCGTTTCAACAGAAAGAGGTCTTGTAGTTCCAGTAATAAAAGATGCTGATATGCTTTCATTGCCAGAAATTGAAAAATCTATTTTAGAGTATTCAATTAAAGCAAGAGATGGAAAGCTTGCAATTGAAGATTTACAGGGAGGAACTTTTACTATTTCAAATGGAGGCGTTTTCGGTTCTCTACTTTCTACACCAATCTTAAATGCTCCTCAAACTGCTATTTTAGGAATGCATAGTATTCAAGATAGACCTGTTGCTGTTAATAAAGAAGTAGTAATTAGACCAATGATGTATTTAGCTATGAGTTACGATCATCGTTTATTAGATGGAAAAGAGGCAGTAACTTTTCTTGTTTCAATTAAAGATCAGCTTGAGTCACCAGAAAGACTGTTGCTAAATTTATAAGAGGTTAAATATGTATGATGTTGTAATTATCGGAGGAGGTCCAGCTGGATATGTGTCAGCAATAAGATGTTCTCAGCTTGGGCTTTCTGTTGCATGTGTAGAGTCTATGCAAGATGAAGATGGAATCCAAAAATATGGAGGAACCTGTCTAAATGTTGGATGTATTCCTTCAAAAGCATTATTAGAGTCATCTCAAAGATTTTATGATGTGAATAATAAAATAGATAAACATGGGATAAAAGCTAGTAATGTTGAGTTAGACATTCCTGCAATGATGAATAGAAAAGATAAAATAGTCTCTCAATTAGTTGGTGGAGTAAGCGGCCTATTTAAAGCAAATAAAGTTACACCTATTCAAGGCCATGGAAAACTACTTTCAGGAATGAAGGTTGAAGTTACTAATGGAGAATCTATTAAAATTTTAGAAGCAAAGAATATTATTTTAGCCTCCGGATCAGCGCCAATTGAAATCAGCGCAGCGACCTTTGATGGCCTTAATATTGTTGACTCAACTGGGGCATTAGAATTTAATTCTGTACCTAAAAAACTTGGAGTTATAGGTGCTGGAGTTATTGGTTTAGAGCTTGGAAGTGTCTGGGCTAGATTAGGCTCTGAAGTTACTATGTTAGAAGCAATGCCAGAATTTTTACCTATGGCTGATAAAAAAATAGCAAAAGAAGTTTTTAAAGAATTTACAAAACAAGGACTTAATATAAAACTCGGATGCAAAGTAGTAAATGCTAAAGCTGGAAAAAATAATGTAACAGTTGAGTATGAAGAAGAAGGCTCAGTAAAAAATGAGATATTTGAAAAATTAATAGTAGCAGTAGGAAGAGCGCCTAATACATCCAACCTATTATCAGAAGATAGTCAGATTGATCTAGATGATAGAGGTTTTATTAAAGTAGATGATTTTTGCCAAACTAATCAATCAGGAGTTTGGGCTATAGGAGATGTTGTTAGAGGACCAATGCTTGCTCATAAAGGAAGTGAAGAGGGTATTATGGTTGCTGAAAGAATTGCCGGAAAGCATACAGCGGTAAATTATGATCTAGTACCTTCAGTTATTTACACTCATCCAGAAGTAGCATGGGTTGGAAAAAACGAAGAAGAGCTTAAAAATGAGGGAATTGATTACAAAGTAGGATCTTTTCCTTTTGCAGCAAGCGGAAGAGCTTTAGCAATCGATGAATCTGTTGGTTCTGTTAAAATACTCGCTGACAAAGTAACAGATACCATACTGGGAATACATGTTTTTGGTCCTTCTGCAGCAGAACTAGTTCAACAAGGCTTAATTGCTATGGAATTTGGCTCAAGCTCAGAAGATATAGGCCTAACTATGTTTAGCCATCCCACAGTATCAGAAGCATTGCATGAGGCAGCATTGGCTGTTAACGGACATGCTATCCATATAGGAAATAGAAAAAGATGAACCTTCATGAATACCAAGGCAAAGGATTATTTGCTAAATACGACTTACCCGTTTCCCTTGGTAAAGTTATTTCAAGACCTGAAGATGCAGTAAATGCATGCAGAGATATTGGAGGAAGTAAATGGGTTGTTAAAGCTCAAGTACATGCCGGAGGTAGAGGAAAAGCAGGAGGTGTCCTTTTAGTTAATTCGCCTGAGGAAGCTGTTGATTTTGCAAAAAAGTGGCTTGGTAAAAAGTTAGTGACATATCAGACCGATAAATCAGGACAGCTTGTAAGTTCAATTCTTATTGAAGAATGTACAGATATTGCTGATGAATTATATTTAAGCGCAGTAGTTGATCGCGCTTCACAAAGAGTAGTTTTTATAGCATCTTCAGAGGGTGGAGTTAATATCGAAGAGGTTGCAAAAAATTCTCCAGAAAAAGTTATTTATGAATCCATTGATCCTTTAACAGGAGCTCAACCATTTCAAGCTAGAAAAATTGCAAAAGTTCTTGGATTAAACCCTCAACAAACAAAACAATTCTCTAAAATGTTACCAAATCTAATGACATTATTTGTTGAACGTGATCTTAGCTTGCTTGAGATTAATCCATTGGTAATAACTGCGGGTGGAAACCTTCATTGCCTAGATGCAAAAATAAATATTGATTCAAATGCAATTTTTAGACAGCCAGAGATTGCTGAAATGCATGACCCATCTCAAGAAGATGAAAGAGAGTCAGAGGCTGCTAAAAATGATCTTAGTTATGTATCGCTAGATGGAAATATAGGATGTATGGTTAATGGAGCTGGTTTAGCAATGGGCACTATGGATACAATTAAGTATTTTGGAGGCTCTCCAGCTAACTTTCTTGATGTTGGCGGAACAGCAACTCAGGAAAGAGTAGCAAAGGCTTTTAAATTAATTTTAGCTGATCCAGAAGTAAAAGTTGTTTTAGTAAATATTTTTGGTGGGATTGTGCGATGTGACCTTATTGCTGAAGGCGTTTTAGCAGCAATTGAAGAGGTTGGAGTAAGTGTTCCAGTTGTTGTTAGACTGGAGGGCAATAACGCCGAAAAGGGATCAGAGATTCTTGCAAACGCTGACGTTAAAATTGAAAGTTTAAATAATCTAAAAGATGCTGCAAAAAAAGCAGTGGAGCTAGCTTCATGAGTATACTAGTTAATAAAGATACAAGAGTTATAGTTCAAGGTTTTACTGGTTCACAAGCCACATTGCACTCTGAGCAATCTATAGCATACGGAACTAATATTGTTGGCGGTGTAACTCCTGGAAAAGGTGGACAGCTTCACCTAGAAAGACCAGTATTTAATACAATGAGCGAAGCAATGTTATCTGTTCAACCTAACGCAGCTTTAATTTTTGTTCCTGCCCCATTTTGCAAAGATTCAATTCTAGAAGCAGCTGAATCAGGTATTAAATTAGTTATATGTATAACTGAAGGTGTTCCAACTCTAGATATGCTGGTTGTTAAAAAAAGAGTTGATGAACTAGGAGTAACTTTGATTGGCCCTAATTGTCCTGGAGTAATAACCCCAGGAGAGGCAAAACTTGGAATTATGCCAGGAAGTATTCACATGCCTGGATCTGTAGGAATTATATCTAGATCTGGAACGCTTACCTATGAAGCAGTCAAACAAACTACTGATCTAGGCTTAGGTCAAAGCAGTTGTGTTGGTATAGGTGGAGATCCTATTCCAGGCTCATCATTTATTGATATCTTAAAATTATTCGAAGCTGATGATGAAACTAAAGCTATAGTTATGGTTGGTGAGATAGGTGGTTCAGCGGAAGAAGAGGCCGCAGAATATATTAAATCCTCAGTTACAAAACCAGTTATTTCTTATATTGCAGGCCAGACAGCGCCAGCTGGAAAAAGAATGGGTCATGCTGGGGCAATTATTGCTGGTGGAAAAGGTACTGCAGCTGATAAGATTTTAAAATTACAAGAATGTGGAGTGCATATTGCAGAAAATCTTCTCGAGATAGGATCAAAAACAGCAGAAGTTATTAAACTATAGCTCTATTAAATTTCTTTGTTATCCATTGAACTCTCAGGATAATTAGTACTGCAAAAATAGTTAAACCGCCAATCATAGCTATCCACATACCTGATGCTCCCAAGGGAGCACTTAAACCGTAGTATGTTAAATAATAACCAAATGGGATTGCTAAGAACCAATAGACTAATAGAGTTATTATCATTGGTGCAAAAGTATCCTTGTAACCCCTTAGAGCACCAATAGCACCAATTTGAGCACCATCTGGTATCTGAAATATTGCTGCAAATATTAAAAGATTACTTGCAATTAAAACTACAGCTTCCTCAGCTGAAAACATTGCACTTAATTGATCTTTAAATGAAAGAATAATAATTGTATTTACCAATGCGAACATAGTGCATAGAAGGATTGAAGAAATTGAAGCGAATCTAGCATCTAACATTCTTTTTGCACCTATTAAATTGCCTACTCTTGTTGCTGCAGCCAAGCCAACAGATAAAGATATAATAAAAAAGAAGCTAGCTATATTCATAGCTATCGCATGACCTGCTACAACTTCTGTGCCTAAAGGGGATATTATTATGGCTGCGCCTGAAAACATTGCTAACTCAATAAAAATACCTAATCCTATTGGAAAACCTAATTTAAAAATCTCTAAAAAAGTATCTCTTGATGGAAAAGGAAGTTGTTGAAAAGGCTTAGTATTTGAATAATATTTAGATTTAGCTATATAAATTATTAGGGCTAAAGTCATAAAAACAGAAACTATTGATGTTGCATAACCACAACCAACACCCCCCATTTTTGGCACACCAAAATATCCATATACAAAAATAATATCAAGTGGGATATTTATTAACATACCAGCTAACGAAATATAAAAAATAGGTAGTGTTAAAGTCATTCCTTCGCTGTAACAGCGTAGACATGTAAAAATTGTTATAGCAAACATACCTACAGATAAAGCCTTTAAGTACTCTCCTGAAATTCTAGCAACCTCTGGATCTAACTCAAGAAGATTCACTAGAAGATATAAATTTGGATAAATTATTAAAAACAAACTACCTAGCCCCAGAGCAATCCAGATTATCTCTCCTAATTTATATCCTATTTTGTTGTATTCTTTTGCTCCATATAACTGAGCAACTATTGGGGTGATAGCAAAGGTAATGCCGGCTATAAGAAGCCAAATAGGATGGGTGATAGCAGAACCTATTGCTAAAGCAGCTAGATCTATTGAGCTTGCTCTTCCGGCTACAAGTGTGTCGGTCGTACCCATAAAAACATAAGATACTTGAGAACCAAAAATAGGAAGCCCTATCTGAATTAAGCTCTTAAACTCCTTTTTGAATTTTGTTAACAAATTACACACTAAAAAATATTTTCGATACTTTATCATATTAAAATAGTAATTAAATTAGGAG
>OJCJ01000348.1_pt1 | contig 10105 bp, 9 predicted proteins | sample 1591811 | NCBI WGS metagenome assembly OJCJ01 (sample SAMN05416758, study PRJEB24817) | seawater metagenome | isolation source: Sea water | place: Canada:Atlantic | collected 2013-07
AGATGTAGAGAGGTCTCGTGGGCTCGGAGATGTGTATAAGAGACAGCTGCTGTTCGTTGCAACTGTCTGAGTACGGCGTTGACCAAGCCCTTCGCCCAGGGTTTACCCAAGACAACACAAGCGTTAACGCTCTCATTTATAATCGCATAGCTTGCTATACCGGTGTATTTTAGTTGGTAAGCACCCACTATCAAAAGTTGGAACAGATCCCTATCCTTGTCCCGCATTGGCTTTTTAAGCAGTTCGGTTACTGCTTGCTGCAACGAAAGATAGTGACGAGTGGTTCCGTAAATCAGTTCTCTATGCAGTGGCGTTGCGATCCACGCAGCTTTTTCTGCGCGTATCCAATCTATGGTTCGGCCACCTTCAACAATGTGCTGGAGGGCCTTGCATACCTCCATTCGTGTTCGTGCGCTTTCGTTTTTCTTATTCAGCCCCACCTTCGATTTGGGATCTTGAGCTGTTCCCTTTGTGTGCCAAGAAAAACTCATAGGTTAGGGTCAACTAGGTCGTTTGCGTCAAATTGCGCGCCCTCTGGTAGGAAGCGTTGAAAGCCATTAATTGCTGCGGCAGTATCCATCGGTAAACCTTTACCCTTATTTATTCGAAGTCGGTCAATTTGAATTTGCCCAGTCCCACATTGAACGATCAAGCGCCCTTTGCGCGCGATAAGCAAGGTGCCTGGCGCGGCTGTTGTCGGGGGCTCGTCCAGCACGCTGGCTGCTAAAAACTGAACCTCTACCTCGGGCAGTTTGGCAGTTACCGGCATTCTGTCGGCGAGCGCACGAATTTGCCGCTCAATGTCTATGGCAGAACTATGCCAATGAACCCGTCTGTCTTCTGCCGTGAGTTTAGACGCATAGGTCACACCCTCTTCATTTTGCGGCTGCGCATTCATGGGCAAATGACCCAGCACATCAATAAGCAGCTCTGCACCGCTGACGGCCAGTTGCTGCTCTAGTTGCAGCACCGAAGTTTGCGCTGAAATAGTTAATTCTCTTTCGGCAAATATGGGCCCGGTATCTAAACCTTTCTCCATTTGCATAATGCCAACCCCGGTTGCTGTATCGCCGGCCATGATGGCTCGCTCAATTGGTGCCGCGCCGCGCCAACGTGGTAGAAGTGACGCGTGAACATTGATGCACCCAAACTTTGGTAAGGCCAAAACAGATGGGGGCAAGATAAGTCCGTAGGCTGCAACAATTAGTACGTCCGGGTTAAATTCTGCAAGGGCCGCTAAGCTTTCTTGCGCCTTAAAATTGATAGGCTGCAAAACGGGAATATTGGCTTCTTGGGCCAGCGTTTTCACAGGATTTGCTTGTAATTTGCGCCCTCTGCCCTTGGGTCTGTCAGGCTGGGTCAGTACAACTGTAGGGGCAAACGGAGAGTCCTGTAGGCGATGTAAAATATTCTTTGCGAATTCTGGGCTACCTGCAAATGCAGTGGTTAGGGTTGTCACGCCTCTTCTTTATTTTTCTTAAGTTTTTTGTTGATTCGGCTGCGTTTGAGGCTAGATAAGTAGTCAACGAACAGTTTGCCATCTAAATGATCACACTCGTGTTGTATGCAAATGGCAAGAATGCCCGAGGCTTGCATGGTGATTTCCTTGCCGGTTACGTCTTGGGCGGACACCTCAATATGCTCGGAACGCTGTACTGTCTCATATATGCCGGGCACCGAGAGGCAGCCCTCTTCCCATGGAATGTTTTCACCAATCAGTTTTAGCGTTGGGTTGATCAACACATAGGGTTCGTCGTTGTTTTCTGAAACATCCACAACAATGAGTCGCTGATGCACATTAACTTGCGTTGCTGCCAGGCCAATCCCCGGCGCTGCATACATTGTTTCCAGCATATCTGCCGCAAGGGTCGCCACTTCAGGTGGGAACTCGGTGATGGCTTTAGCTTTAGTGCGTAAGCGTGGGTCTGGGTGATGTAAAATGCGCAGCAGAGACATGTGTTAGCTAAAACCCTGTTGAATAAAGGCGGCAGTATAACGCCTCCACGGAAGGATACCGATACTTTGCTGGGCAATTACTGATGAGAAATAGGGTCAATTGCTTAACTGCTAATAGGAATGCGCTGATTTCCCCCTTTTATTCCATCGCGCAAGCTAATCCTCTAATGAGCGTTCAATAAAAAAACCGGCCAGTTAAAGATTTAGAGGTTCATTAGAGGTTCATTAGAGGTTCAAAAGGATTAAAGGATTAAAGGATTAAAGGATTAAAGGATTAAAGGTTTGGAGGCTAGAGGCTAGAGGCTAGTTGCAAAGAGCAAAAAACAAAAACAAAGGACAAAGGTCTTCAGACGAGTGCCTTCAGATGAAAGCCCTCAGATGAAAGCCTTCGGATAAATGCCTTCTGAAGAGGGGAGCAGAGGTTTGACAACTAATTCGGTAATGACAAACAGTGCGCTGCGCCTTTGTGAGCTTCTGGCGGGTTGGCCACGCCAAGTGATTCATACGTGGCTTTTTTCCGCAGTTTCCCCGGGACAACTGTTGGCTTCTACACAGACCCCTCCAGAATCGTTAAGGCGCCGAAGCAAATTAGAGGCCTTTGTATCACCACGTGGGCGGGGGAAAACGCAAATGGTGTGCATTTTAGATGGCGAATATCCAGCGCTGCTGAAGATGATACCGGACCCTCCATTAGTGCTCTTTTATTTGGGCTCGCTGAGCATGCTGGTGCAACAGACCATTGCCATCGTGGGTGCGCGCCAATGTACAACGGTGGGTAAGTTGGTTGCTGAAAAACTCGCCGCGGACCTAGCTGAGCAGGGCATTTGTACTATTAGCGGCCTAGCCTACGGTATAGATGCGGCCGCCCATAAGGGCGCGTTGTCAAAAACCGGCGGGTGCACGGCTGCTTTTCTTGGCGCGGGGCTGGGTAATATTTACCCCCGTCAAAACAAATACCTTGGGGAAAAAATAATTGCCGAAGGGGGTGTTTTGCTCAGCGAGTACCCTTACGAGATTCAGCCTCGGCCTTATCAATTTCCGGAAAGAAATCGACTAATCAGCGGTGCGGCTTTGGCAACAATTATGGTGGAAGGCGGTGAACGCAGCGGCTCCCTGATAACAGCGCGGATGGCATTAGAGCAAGGCCGAGAGGTTTTTGCTGTACCAGGTTCTCCGCTCAGTGAAGTGAGTAAGGGGTGCCACAGAATGATCAGACAAGGTGCAGCATTGGTAACGAGCGCCGATGAAGTTATGGAAGAAATGGGCTGGTTTGTGCCGTTAGAGGAAAATACTGCAGGCCTATCAACAGAGGGTGGCGACGAGCCAATAGCTGGCGCGGGCGCGGGACGAGGAAATTTGGCATTACCAGAAACTGGGTTTAATCAAAATTCAAAAGAAAATACGCAAAAAAAAGATCCCGCACTGCAGCGACAACCCGCATCGCAACTCAGCGCAGTAAATCAGCGGGTACTCGCAACTTTAAGTCCCTATGGTATGAGCTTGGATGAAATATCCCTAGTGAGTAGCGATGACTCCCAAGAAATCAGTCAAAGTTTAGTGGAATTACAGCTGGCAGGGTTTGTTCGCCAAGGCTTAGGCGGGTATATTCGCGTTTCATAATTTATAGGATAAAAACATGTCTTGGGTTGCAGTTTTAATGGGTTCCGAATCAGATTGGCCGGTCATGCAAGCGACTACTTCAATGCTAGAGACCTTGGGTATCAAGTTTGAAGTGCGTGTAACCAGCGCCCACCGTACGCCTCAGGGTACGGCAGATTACGTTGCAGACGCTGAAGCTCGTGGTTGTAGAGTTTTTATCTGCGCAGCAGGTATGGCCGCACATTTGGCTGGCGCAGTAGCTGCCCATACTCAACGACCGGTTATTGGCGTGCCTATCGACAGTGGACCACTTCAGGGTTTTGATGCGTTGTTGTCTACAGTACAAATGCCCGGTGGCATTCCCGTTGCAACAGTTGCGGTGGGCAAAGCGGGGGCAAAAAATGCCGCCTACTTAGCTGCGCAAATGTTGGCGATTGCTAATGACGATTTGCATAAGGTGGTTGTTGCTGATCGAAGCGCTAATAGAGAAAAAGTCGAAGCGCAAAACGCCTCTGTGCAGAAATCACTCGACTCTTGAGTGACCTCCATGATGCCGTCGACGTTTTACAACGCGGCGGCATTCTAGCTCACGCCACAGAAGGGGTCTGGGGTCTCGCCTGTGACCCGCTGAATTACGCAGCCGTGCAGCGAATTCTAGAAATTAAAACACGTTCCGAAGATAAGGGCTTGTTGCTCTTAGGCGGTTCGTCCGAAGCTTTTGCTGCGCAACTAAAAACACTGAGCGCTGCTGACCGACAACGTATAGAAGACAGTTGGCCCGGTCACGTGACGTGGATTTTGCCTGACACGGAATATCCGTCTTGGGTAAGTGGTAGTCGTGTAACGGTCGCATGCCGGGTGCCGGATCATGATCAGGCAAGGTCTATAGCAGAAAAAATGGGCCGCCCAATCGTCTCTACCTCGCTAAATCTAACCGGTGAACCTCCGCTTAAGACCTACGCTGACGCAGTGGCGCAATTTGCGCAGTGGGTTGATTTGGTTTTGCCCGGCGAAATTGGCAGCGCTCAAGGGCCGAGCAAAATATTGCAACTTGAAGGTGCTGGTACGCAAACACTCAGGTGAGCCGCGTACGAGAGTGGTCACCATGGCAGAGTCCCATTAAACAGTGTTTATCTTAGTTTTTGCACGAAGGCTTTACTCGCCGATAAGATAAGTTAGGTAAGCCTCGGTAATACCGATATGGTGGTCTCGACCGCTTCCCAATTTTTGTGCGAGGATGCAACGGCATGAAAATATTCGACCTAACTTAGATCCAGGCTCCGTATAGTCTAGTGGCCTCGGGTAGAAGACTTATAACCGTTTGGATATAGCACATGGATGCAAATCTTATAGCTCGTGTTTGTGAGACCTATGCCTACCATGGACAACTGGGCCTTCAGCAATTCAATCTTTCCCATTGCGCCATAGTGGTTGATAGCGCCAACCCTAACGTCTGGTCGTCAAACAAGGTGTATGCGGTTGTGGCCAGTAGGCCCGACGAAGTTGAACTGCTCTTCAGCGAGCTTTCTGAGCCCTTTCAACACACCGACTACCATCACTTTATAATCGACCCGCTGACACCGGCCCCATTTGAGGCGGCTTTAGTGGTTAGAGAATTTGTTGAGCTGGAGGCTACGCTACAAATGGTTCGGGCGAGTCCGGCGAAGTTGGCACCGCGATCAGATCTTGAGATTCTGCCGGTGCAAACGCACTCCGATTGGGATCTGCTTTTACAACTAGTCCTAGCAGATCATGCCGAAGGTGCACGTACTCTTGGCGCGCTGTCTAACACCGTTTCCGCTGGAATCGTTGCAGGCTATCGAGCTAAAGCGCCCAACTGCCAATTTTTTTTGGGTTACCATGACGCGCGAGCGGTGGCCTATGGATCAGGCACGGTATGCGACAATGGCATGGGCATGGTTGAGGACCTTTTTACTTTGGCGGCTCACAGGGGCCGAGGTATCGCTTCAAGTATTATCGAGCACTGTGTTGCCTACTGTGCTGAACGTGGAGCGAAGGATTTTCTTTTAGGCAGTCACGTTACTGCGCCACCGAAAAAGCTCTACCAAAAACTCGGATTCCAACCAGTATGCGTAACCCGCGAATACTTTAGGAAATACTCGTAATAAATGGACAGGTGCTGATGCAAGGCGCTTGAACCCCAAAAGAACAGGAACGCAAGTATATGGATCGCTACTGTGTGATCGGCAATCCCATCGAACATTCGCTGTCGCCGCAGATTCATCAAGAATTTGCAGCGCAGACCGGTGAGTTACTGACTTACGAAAAAGTGAAGGTAGAGCTGACGGGTTTTGCTGACTTCCTCAAGGACTTTGCCGACTCAGGCGGTAAAGGTCTAAACATCACCGTGCCCTTCAAAGTTGAAGCCTTTAACGGCGCAACGCAGTTACATGAACTTGCTGACATCGCCAACGCGGTGAATACACTTTCTATAGAGGGTGCCGACATTATTGGCTTCAATACAGATGGCCTTGGCTTTATTCGCGATTTAACCCAGCGACATGGTGTTCAGCTTGCGGGTAAATCTGTACTCGTTTTGGGTGCTGGTGGTGCCTGCCGTGGCATTATTGAACCGCTGCTGGGTACAAATCCCGCCCAAGTCACTATTGCAAACCGTACCCTTGCTAATGCTCAGGCCTTGTGTGGATTGTTCGCCGGTCGGCATGGTCATAACAGTCTAAGCTGTGTAGATCTTTCGGTGTTGGCTGAGGGCGACGCTGGAACCTATGATTTGGTGGTGAACACTACCTCTTTAGGGTTGTCCGCAGATGGCATCACGCTGCCGGCCAGTTTGGCGCAGGGGTCGTTTTGTTATGACATGAATTATGGCGACAAAGCGGCATTTGCCCGTTGGGCTGAAGAGCAAGGTGCGCTGAACAGCGTAGATGGATTAGGCATGTTGGTGGAACAGGCCGCTGAGAGTTTCAATATTTGGCGTGGTGTTAGGCCAAGAACGGATGAAATTTACCAAAGCTTGAGAAAGCGAGTAGGAGTTTAGGTGTGAAAACGACAAAGCGGTTTATCTCCGGGGCTGTTTGCCCGGAATGTCGAGAATTGGACCGTACAGTCCTCGAGTCGGTTCCACTTAACACCACACAAGGCGTTGAGGAAACAGCTGATGACCAAGTTCAGCGGCGCTGCGTGAGCTGTGGCTTTACCGAAATCATGGAGTCGGAGGCACCACCAAATGGTGTTGTTTTGCCTAGGGCAAGATTTGAACGAGCGAAAGTGCCTGCAGCAGAACCACAAGTGGTGCGGTTGATGGATCCCAATCCTCCTAAGGGTTGAGGTTGCCTCATTGTCCATTGCTCGGATCTTTTGCTTTTCATAGGCTTACATAGCTTTTGTCTAAGAACTTTTAGCTTGCTGTCACCATCAAAAACCAAAGTTCGAGTTGCTCTAAGGTAGCGAATTGCTATAATCTCGCCCCGTTTGCGGGACTCGCATTTAAGAGAGCAGCAGTATTACGCCCTAGCACCGTTTTAATACCGTTAAAAATCAGTGTCCCTCAGCCCTATGCAATTGGGAATGATGCTTGATTCATTTAGCCACTTACAAATTTATTGAGGCGCTTTAGCAGTATTTCGCTGCAGCCTAATTTGTGAATCACCTAGCTTTAAAAGTCGCTGTAGGCACTATGCAAGGCTCAGGCTTGTAGATAATTTTAAAAATTCGCTGTTAGGCCTATGCAGGTCACTCTGCCTAGAAAGTTAACGACGCGTTTATTACGTACTTTAGAAATAGAACTGAAAGTGAGACAGAGCAGAATGAAAAATCAGATTTTGCGGATGCTAACCGGCACCCTAGCGTTTTTAGCTTCAGGCGTGGCCTTGGCGGACGAACTGAATATGCGCGTCGGCGTGACAGACATCAGTCGCCAAGTGTACGACCTGCACATGACGATTTTTTATATCTGTGTGGCCATTGGTGTGGTCGTCTTCAGTGTGCTCTTCTGGTCAGTTTTTCAGCACCGTAAATCCAAGGGCGCTGTAGCGGCAACATTTCATGACAGCACCAAACTGGAATTGGCTTGGACCATCGTGCCAACGCTTATTCTGATTGTTATGGCTATTCCTGCAACACAGGTGCTCGTAGCGATGTACGACACTGGCGGCGAAGACATGAACATTGAAGTTCGCGGCTACCAGTGGAAGTGGCAGTACAAGTATCTCGACGAAGACTATAACAACTCGTTTTCATTCTTCTCTAACTTGGCGACACCTAAGTCGCAAATTGTTAACCGTTCCGCGAAAACCGATACTTATTTATTGGAAGTGGACGAGCACTTGAGAATTCCAATCAACCGCAAAGTGCGTTTCTTAGTGACCTCAGAAGACGTGATCCACGCATGGTGGGTGCCTGATTTTGGTATTAAGCGCGACGCAGTACCCGGCATGCTCAATGAGCTTTGGGCGATTGTAGAAGAACCCGGCATCTATCGCGGCCAATGCACCGAGCTTTGCGGTAAAGACCACGGCTTTATGCCAATTGTTGTAGAAGCAATGCCCGAGGCAGAATTCGATGCATGGTATGCAACCAAGGTGACTTCAGAGGTAGTGCGCCAAGAAAGCATGAGCAAAACCTTTACTCACGACGAGCTAATGGTGCAAGGCGAAGTAATTTACGGCACATATTGTTCTTCATGTCACATGGCGAACGGCGAAGGCGTGCCACCCGTATTTCCAGCCATTGCCAAGTCACCTGTTGCCTTAGGCCCACGGGACGATCACTTAAGCTTAGTAATCAACGGCGTGTCAGGCAGTGCAATGCAAGCGTTTGGCAAGCAGCTTGATGCGGTTCAGTTGGCATCAGTTGTGCATTATCAGCGCCACGCATTCGGAAATGATGTTGGGGATATTTCCCAGCCTCAAGACGTCATCAATTTATTTAACGGTCAGTAAGGAATAGGCATGAGCGAAGTTATTCACGCAGATCATCACGACGACCACGCACACGGCCCAGCTAAGGGCATGTTGCGATGGCTATATACCACCAACCATAAAGACATAGGTACGCTATACCTTTGGTTTAGTTTTGCTATGTTTTTAATTGGCGGTGCAATGGCTTTGGTTATTCGTACCGAGTTGTTCCAACCCGGTCTGCAATTTATAGAGCCAGAATTTTTCAATCAGATGACCACCAACCATGGTTTGATCATGGTCTTTGGCGCCATTATGCCGGCCTTCGTTGGCTTGGCGAACTGGTTGATTCCAATGCAAGTGGGCGCACCTGATATGGCGCTTCCTAGAATGAACAACCTGTCATTCTGGATACTGCCTTTTGCGTTTAGCATGATGATCTCCACATTGTTCATGGAAGGCGGCGGCCCTAATTTCGGTTGGACCTTCTATGCGCCGTTGTCCACAACCTATGCACCAGATTCAGTAACATACTTCATCTTCGCAGTTCACTTAATGGGCGCATCATCAATTATGGGTAGCATCAATATCATCGCTACCATTTTGAATATGCGTGCACCGGGTATGACCTTGATGAAAATGCCTATGTTCGTATGGACATGGTTGATCACAGCATATTTGTTGATTGCCGTAATGCCGGTATTGGCTGGCGCAGTAACCATGATGTTGTTCGACATTCACTTCAACACCAGCTTCTTTAATGCGGCAGGTGGTGGTGACCCAGTGATGTTCCAGCACATTTTCTGGTTCTTCGGCCACCCTGAAGTTTACATTATGATTTTGCCAGCATTTGGCATTGTCTCGCACATCATCCCAACCTTTGCGCGTAAGCAATTGTTCGGGTACACATCTATGGTTTATGCGGTTGCATCAATTGCGTTCTTGTCCTTCATCGTTTGGGCACACCACATGTTTACCGTAGGCATGCCGTTAGCAGGTCAGCTGTTCTTTATGTACTCCACCATGCTCATCGCAGTACCTACTGGCGTTAAAGTATTTAACTGGATTGCCACAATGTGGCGCGGCTCCATGACATTTGAAACACCAATGTTGTTCGCAATTGCGTTTGTTGTGCTCTTCACCATCGGTGGACTGTCTGGAATTATGTTGGCTATTACGCCCGCCGACTATCAGTATCACGACACATACTTTGTGGTTGCGCACTTCCACTACGTACTTGTGCCTGGCGCTCTGTTCTCAATTATCGCGGCCGTTTACTTCTGGATTCCAAAGTGGACCGGCAAGATGTACGACGAATCGCTGGGTAAGCTGCACTTTTGGCTGTCGTTTGTTGGGGTTAACGTAACGTTTTTCCCACAGCACTTCTCAGGTCTAGCGGGCATGCCTCGTCGTATTCCTGACTACGCGCTGCAGTTTGCTGACTTCAATATGATCTCGTCTGTTGGCGCGTTCATCTTTGGTTTCTCTCAGGTGTTCTTCCTCTACGTTTTGATCAAGACAATACGTAGCGGCGCGCCAGCCAAGGCTCGTTCATGGGAAGGCGCGAAAGGTTTAGAATGGACTCTGCCATCGCCTGCGCCCTATCACAGTTTCACTTACCCCTGTCTCTTATACACATCTGACGCTGCCGACGACTCCTTACGTGTAGA
>OJCJ01000350.1_pt1 | contig 10080 bp, 7 predicted proteins | sample 1591811 | NCBI WGS metagenome assembly OJCJ01 (sample SAMN05416758, study PRJEB24817) | seawater metagenome | isolation source: Sea water | place: Canada:Atlantic | collected 2013-07
GAGGTCTCGTGGGCTCGGAGATGTGTATAAGAGACAGGCTGAGGAGACATATCATGACGAAAGCAGACATGAATGATAATGGGATAAGCCGCGATAAAGCCTTGATGGCTGACTGGCTTGCAAGCCGGCCTGATACAAGCAAGGTAGCGCAGTTCACTGCTGGTCCTGGCATTCATAAACTCACCCTTCAGTTTGACAGCGAAGCATTAAAAGAAGCTCTTCAGCAAGTCTTAGCGCAACAGGCCTTTATGGGCGATATGCAGGATGAAGGTTTTGCCGCCCTGCCAATGACAAGACGCCCCGGACATGATGGTGTCAGCGCAAACGATTTATCAGGCCGTTACTGGTTAAGGCCTGATGATAGTTACGATGAAGTGCCGCGGGAGGATTTTGTCGATGAAGCTGCCTTTAATGAGCTATCACCAGAATTTTCAGGAACCTATTTTGAACATGTCTTTGATGAATTAACAGCACGCTTTTCTATTGGCCGTGTGCGCATCCTCTCCAAAGGTCTTTATAACTGCAATTCATGGCATCGTGACCCAGAACCGCGCCTGCATATTCCCATTATAACAAATCCGGGGTCGCTGTTCATTGTGAACCATCACGTCACACACCTGCCAGCAGATGGGTCTGTCTATTTCACAGATACAAGGGGCTATCATACAGCGCTGAATGGCGGCGAAAAGCACCGTGTCCACCTTGTGGCAGCGCTCCCTGATGGGTTTGTTTCAGATTAAGCTGCACCATCCTGAGACAGCGCAATCACCGGCTCCATGCGGCTAAGAATATCATCAGCAAGATGACATTTTATCTGATGGCCATTTGCAAGGTTACGTACAGGCGGTAATTCTGTATCGCACAATCCACCCGGCACCTCTGATTTATGGCTACACCGCGTTTGGAACGGACATCCCGGTGGCGGATTCATCGCTGAGGGGATATCACCTTCAAGCACAATCCGTTTCCGCTTAATGCGTGTATCGGCAATCGGAACAGCAGAAAGCAATGCTTCGGTATAGGGGTGATAAGGCGGTGAGAATACCTGATCGGTCGTTCCTGCCTCAACAATATGACCAAGATACATTACGATAACACGGTCCGAAAGATAGCGGACAATCGATAAATCATGACTGATGAACAGAAGCGTTGTGCGTGACTTATTCTGAATCTCCATCAGCAAGTCTGTCACAGCAGCTTGCACTGACACATCAAGGGCTGATACCGGCTCATCAGCAACAACGATATTGGCGTCGCCTGCAAAGGCGCGCGCAATCCCGACACGCTGTTTTTGCCCACCAGAGAGCTGGCGCGGCATGCGGTCTGCAAATTCACGCGGCAACTTAACAAGGTCAAGAAGCTCAAGCATACGCTCATGGCGCTCGCCTTGGTTATTGCCTATCTCGAATACTTCCAGCGCTCTGATAATCTGGCGCCCCACTGCCATCGAGGGATTCAATGTATCGAAGGGATTCTGAAATACCATCTGGATAGAGGATACAGTTTTTATACTGCGCTCACTAATAGGCGTATTTTCAATGGACTGGTCATTCATCAGAATACTGCCATCACTTGCTGTTTCAAGGCCAAGAAGAACCTTTGCAAGGGTGGATTTACCGCAACCTGACTCACCAACAATAGCAAGTGTTTCAGCTTCATGTGCTTGGAAGCTGATACTTTCATTGGCTTTTACAACACGCTTTTCTGCTGAGGAAAAGAGCGCGTTCGCACTCACTTCATAATATTTACGCAAATTATCAACTGACAGGACAGGCGCACCAATTTTTGTCCGTACTTTATCTTCTACAACAGCCAGAGGCGCATCCCAGTCAATATCAGCAAATCGCAAGCACCGCGTATCATGCCGTTTTTCCACATCAACATCTGCCATTGGAATGGCCGTGTCATTACATTTCCCTTCGCTGAAATAGTCGCAACGAGGGCCAAAATTACATCCTTGCGGACGCTCATGGGGCAGCGGGAAGTTGCCGGGAATCGCAATAAGCGGATGGGTGTTTTTATCAGCTCCGGGCAGAGGAATAGAACGAAACAGGGCTTGGGTATAGGGATGGCGCATTTTATCAAACACGTCATTCACAGTACCCGTCTCAACAGCTTCGCCTGAATACATCACACAGATACGGTCACACACATCCATAACCAACCCAAGATTATGACTGATAAACAGCATGGATGTTCCGTATTTATGGCCAAGTTCCTTGACCAAATCGACAATCCCAGCCTCAACCGTCACGTCAAGCGCTGTCGTTGGCTCATCAAGAATAAGCAGAGCAGGCTTTGACATAAGCGCCATGGCAATCACAATACGCTGCTGCTGGCCGCCCGAAAGCTGGTGAGGATAAGCATTCAAAATCCGGTCAGGATCGGGCAGGCGAACATCTTCAACAACCTGCCGCGCAAGTGCATACGCATCATGCTCAGATATGCCTTGATGGACCATCGGCACCTCAATGAGCTGATGGCCTATCCGCATTGCTGGATTAAGCGAGGCCATCGGCTCTTGATAAATCATTGCGATTTCTGAGCCGCGGAGCTGGCGCAATTCTTCTGGTGAATAATCAGCAAGGTCACGGCCTTTGAATTTTATACTGCCGCCAACAACCCGGCCATTCACTCCCAAATCCTGCATTACCCCGAGCGCGACTGTTGATTTGCCGCAGCCAGATTCGCCAACCAGCCCCATCGCTTCGCCCGGCCAGACTTCACAGGAAAAATCCATAACAGCTGGAATTTCGGTTAATCGGGTAAAAAAAGAAATCGATAGATTGCTTATCTCAAGAATGGGGCCATCATAGTCTGCCTCGTGAGAGAGCATCGATGCGTTCTGTGTAGAGTCTGTCATCTTGTTTTCTCCCCCACTCCTAGTCTTTGAGCGATTCTTCGCGCAGGCCATCCGCCAGCATATTCAATCCCAGAACAAGCGACATAAGCGCTAATGTTGGCGGCAATGCAGGGTGCGGGTAAATCCCCAGTAATTTACGCCCATCATTAATGGTTGATCCCCAATCTGGACTTTCAGGACTAACCCCAAGCCCAAAGAACCCAAGTGTTCCGAGCAAAATCGTTGTGTAGCCAATACGCAAACAGAAATCGACAATCAGAGGCCCGCGCGCATTTGGCAAAATTTCCCATAGCATAATATACCAGGCACCCTCGCCCCTCGTCTGGGCAGCCGCAACATAATCACGGGTCTGAATATCAAGGGTAATACCGCGCACAATTCTGAACACAGTCGGAGAATTCACAAAGACAACAGACACAAACACATTCAGCAGGTTTGAATCCATGTAAAAGATGTTGAGCGGGTCAGCATTAAAGGCAAGACCTGAATAAGCCCACAACCCAATAACAAGGGTAACACCAACAAACAGGTTCCGTTTAGCGGGCTGCGTGAAATAACGCGATTGCCAGAGCAGAACAACAAATATAATTGGGAATAAAAACAGCACGCCTGCCATAATCATCGGAATGCCCGTAACCCTAATTTCTGGCGTTACAAGCAAATAGAACAGCAGAATAACCGGAAAGGCCAAAACAAGGTTGGACAGGAAACTCAAAAATGTATCAAGACGCTTACCAAAATAACCTGCTGGCAAGCCAAGGGTAATACCAACCATAAAGGCAAATGCCGTTGCAGTCGGTGCAATCGACAGCACATGACGCGCCCCCATAACCATCCGGCTGAAGACATCACGGGCAAGATTATCACCGCCCAGAAGGTACCATGAACCCTCAACACCGCGCACGGGCGTTCCGGGAACCTTGTTTTTCATGCCAGAGACTTGTGCGAGGGGGTCATGCGTTACGATAACATCGGCCAGCAAAGCCGCCAGCACCCAGAATAGCACAATGCCAAATCCTATCATGCCAACCGGACTATCAAATAACCTGCCATATAGGCCCAGGCGGCGCTTATAAATAATTGAGAGCGCAAAGATAATCGCCATTGCAATCCAGACAGGGGTAAACTGTCCAATGATAGAAATGAAAATTTCTAGCCAGCTAAGCTTTTCCATCGGTCTATTTCCTCGCTCTCGCCTAGCTTATCCGGATACGGGGATTAAGATACACATACCCGATATCTGAGATAAGTTGCGTTATCAGCACAACCAGAACGGCAACAATTGAACATGACAGTAAAAGCTCAACATCATTATTTCCAGCAGCTTGCACTAATGTCCATCCAAGCCCCTTGTAATTGAATAATGTTTCGACAATCACGACGCCTGTCAAAAGCCACGGAAACTGCAACATAATAACAGTGAATGGAGCAATAAGAGCGTTCCGCAATGCGTGCTTCAAAACGATATTATGAAATTTTACGCCTTTGAGACGCGCGGTACGAATATATTGAGTTGTCATGACCTCTGCCATAGAAGCACGCGTCATCCGCGCAATATAGCCCATGCCATAAAGTGCCATCGTCATCACCGGCAAGGTAAAGTTGGCAAAGGTAATCTCATCCATCGCCGAAGTCGCTGTTCCTTTGAACCATTTGAGCCCGGTGGCCGAACTGGCAAACACGACAATAAAGATAACGCCTGAGACATATTCAGGGGTTGCAGTTGTAATGATAGAAAACGTAGAAAGCGATCGGTCAGTACGAGACCCCTCTCTCATGCCGGCCAGCACGCCTATTAGAAGCGCCATTGGCACCATGACAATCATGACCCAGAACATCAGCTTGCCTGTGAGAGCAAGACGCCTGTTTACAATCACCTCAACCGGCTCTTTAAAAACTGAGGAGTATCCAAAATTCCCTTGAAGAATACCACAGAAGCGAGGGGGGACTGTGTCCTTATTCTTGTAAGTGATGCAACGTCCTGTAACTTTGCCATCTGTGTCTTCTAAAACCCATCCCGGGGCAACGCCAAGCCACTCGCCGTAGCGCACTAATACAGGTTTTGCATAGCCATTTTTTTCAAGCCAGGAGGTAACCTCAGCATCAGTCATACGCATGCTTGCCTGCTGCTTGGCAAGCTTCTCTAAATTTGGATGTAGATTGGTGAGAAAAAACACAACAAAGGTTAGGCAGATGGCGGTCAAAAACATAACACTTAGACGTTTTGCAAAAAAGATAAGCATGCATCTTCTTTCTTTGTACCGACGAATAAAGAGCTGATTACTGCGCTAATTGCACAATATAAACCCAACAGCCATTTTTAGACAAAAGGCCATATTTGTAATTTATCTCAGCACTAGCGGGTACACAATAATGGATTTATTCTTTGGTAAAGGCTGGCACCTAATCTGGCGCCAGCCTTAATATTTAGATCGTCAGCCTATGAGTTGAAACCCAAATACTGAGGGCGAATTTCAAAAGTTGGGTGCATTTCAGCATTGACCAAATTTTTCTTCGCATGACGATAAAGAGAACGCCAGTAAGGCTGAATTGTTACGCCTTCTTCCTGCATAATCTCTTCAATACGGTACATCACCTTACGTCGCTCATCAGCGCTTGCGATACCATTAGCCTGTGCAAGCAGACCGTCAAATTCTGCGTTTGCAAAGCCAGCTTCATTCCACGCTTCGCCTGAACGATAAGCGAGGCCCAGAACCTGAACACCAAGAGGACGCATATTCCAATTTGTTGATGAGAACGGATACTTCACCCAATCATTCCAGAAAGTTGAGCCCGGAAGAATGGTCCGCTTAACCTTGATACCAGCTTCACGTAATTGAGCCGCGACAGAGTCTGTTGTATCTTTGCGCCAATTATCATCAATTGAGATAAGTTCGTGCTCAAAATCAGCCATTCCAGCTTCGGCCATGAGAGCCTTTGCGCCGGCAGGGTCAACTTTCTGCTTTGGCAACTCAGCATATTCTGGATGGATTGGGCATACATGATGATTTTCGGCAGGTGTGCCAAGACCAGCATAGCCAAGTTCAAGACAGACAGAATTATCAACAGCCATTGCAAGAGCACGACGAACACGCGCATCAGCATATGGCTTCTTTCCATCAACCTCGGCTAATTGATTTGGCCTAATAACAATGGTGGAAGCAGTAATAGCTTCTGACTTATTCCATTGGCCCAAGCTATCAAAGACTTCAACAAAATCGCCAGTTGTTTCATAAAGCATGTCGATTTCATCAGCTTCAGCAGCCGCAACGAACGCTGACGGGTCTGTGCCGTAATCGATGAACTCAACACGGTCTAGCCAAGCACCATTTCCGGCGTTCCACCAGCTATGGTTTTCATTACGGACAAGAACACCTTTCACGCCAACTTCCATTGATTCAGGCAGATACGGGCCTGTACCGATAGGGTTTGCCATCATTCCTTCTGGCGAATCATCGTGTGATGAATGAACAACGGCAGCTGGGTAGTCTGCTGCGCCAACGATTATAGTAATATCTGGGCTCGTGAGGTTTAAACGAACAGTATGACTATCAACAATCTCGATTACACCGGAGCCTGCTTTGTTTGTTGCAGGGTCAATAAGCGATGCCATACGACCTGCCATTGAGTTACCCTCAACAGCTTTATCAGCCCAGCGCTCAAAATTATGTGCAACGTCAGCCGCAGTGAAATCATCACCATTGTTCCACTTCACACCCTTGCGGACATTCAATGTGTAGACAGTTGCGTCGTCATTTACTTCCCAACTTTCAATGAGCTGGCCACGAAGTGTTCCATCGTTTTCATAAGAAACGAGATATTCTAGCCACCCACTTGAAAAGTTAGCAATTTGTGACCAGTCATATGTTCGTGGGTCTTTCAACGCGCGAACTTCTTGTTGAATGCGCAGTGTGCCGCCCTTTTTTGCTGGGTTTTGCCAGTTTACAGCTCCAGCAGGGTTCATGCCGATCATGGCATAAGCAGCAGCAGTTGTGGCACCGAGCGCAGAGGCTCTCGCTAGAAATTCACGGCGTGACAATTCACCTGCTTTGAATTCATCGGCATAGGTCGCGATTGCTGAATGCAATGGCTTGCCATTAATTGTTTGTTTAGACATATTTTTTTCTCCCTAGAGACGGTTAACGCTTAATTATTTTAGACGTGGGGACGCGCTGAAGGCGACCCAATCGACCGTCATTTCCAAGAGCCTAACATATCAGGGTTATGCCGCAAGGCTCCAGACGATAGTTTTGTGGTTAAAACACCAAATAGCCACCAAATTAGCACTGCCACATTGTTTTTTTCGCTCTTTGGCGCTTGAATTTTTGAGCAACGCCGGCGCGCATTATCGAATATTTAGGTGACTTAGTCACTTCCATCAGAAAAGAAGAGCGCCCAGAGATAGCTCTCTTCTTATCTCCGGATTATTCTCTGTAACTTGTTGTATTTTCGTTATTTTTTTAGCATTACCTGCTACGGCATCAAGCCTGCCTAGGCCGTACTGCATGCCCTCATCCTCTGTTGCTGCTAGCTGCTGACAGGCCGCTACGATATCATATGCAGATGATACTTTGTGAGACAGCGATATTAAAAAATGAAATTTATCGACTATTTCATCATATGATAAGGGCGTTTCGGGATCGCCGCGGGCAGAAACGACTGCTGATATGCGCTGATTCCCCTCATTATCACTTATTTTAATGCGCGCCAGACGCTGTGCGGGGAAGACAGCATTCATTTGCTCATCTTCCTCTATGATAATCCTGTCAGCAAGACGATGGATATCAGCACGTGCCAAGGCGTCATCTGATACATCATAAGGCCCGAACCGCCGCCCCTCTGCACAGGCATAAATAGCGGCTGCGACGGGCCAGCAGATAGAATATTGCGCTTCATCTGAACTTGTGGGGTGCGGACTTGCCAGACGCTTTGCTTCATGAAAGGTGCTAATCCGAATCGCTGCGATATCATCTGGCTGCAGGCGCGCTTCTGCCTGTAGCTCAAACACCCCTTGGATTGCAGGTTGCGCCCATCGGCAGACAGGCCATAATTTTATATATTGCTCGCATGTATACCACCGGCTGCCGAGATCGGCATAAAGGTCGGCATGTTCACTCGCGCTGATAGTGATAGCCGGCGCGCCGGTAAATCCTGCTTTAGCAAGTGCAGCCGCACTCACCCCCGCCATCGCGCCCCAGCCAGACCCGTCTTTCAGCATTGTTGCATGGTCAATAACGCGCATCATCTGGCTTCGTGGGCCGTGATATTCTGCAATCCCCATTGCATGAAACATTCTATCCTTATCGAGCTTGTGAATGCGCGACGCAAGCCCAGCACAAGCAACCGCAATCCAGGCACCAGATGTATGAAAATCATCAGCTGAGCGATGTAAGGCGATGCCAAGCCTTGTGCCAATTTCATAGCCAATAACAAGGCAGGTAAGGAGCTCATCCTCATCATCCATCCGGCCTGTTTCTGCAAGGCTAGCAAGGATTGCAGGTACAATACCGCAGCCGACATGCCCTTTGGTTAGTTTTTGGCCATCATGGGCATCAAGCGAGTCAATCATCATGCCGCCCGCCAGTGCCGCGCCGGCCGGACTAACCTGCCGCCCATCAAACAAAATCGGCGCCGAGGGACAGCCCTCACCTGCTGACATCTGGGCAATAACATAATCAGTTATGATGCGTGCGGTAGGTGTCTGCGCGCCGACGGCTGCCACCCCGATGATATCCATGAGCAGCGTACGCGCCCGATCTTTGACCTCTGCTGGAATATCAGACAGGCGTGTTTTGTGAATGAAATCAAGAACTGTATCGGTATGATGAGCGATGTCCATAATAGCAAGTGTGCGTCTCTTTTTGCCATTCTGCCACTAAAAAAACAGCCCTGATATCCAGAGCACTCTGAAGCCGATTATTTTTGACTGATATTTCGGTAAATCAGAAATTGCACTTTATATAAAAGGTAGTGTAGAAAGCGGGGGTCGCATCGCGGCAGACTGATATCGTATGATATCAGAAGAGCGCGATACAAAGCGGGGGTATGGTGAAATTGGTAAACACGCTGGATTCAAAATCCAGTGCCGAAAGGCTTCTCGGTTCAAGTCCGAGTACCCCCACCATCATTACGGGTTCTGCCGGCGCGGTATCTGCCTTAGCTATAACAGCACAAGACTAACACTCCCCGACCTCTTCTAAGGAGCCTGCCAAATGGCACAGGGATTTATCGCTTCATGGATGGACCGGTATAACCGGTTTTATCACTTTATCACCCGCCATGCTGATAGCAGCAAAGCGCGGCTTGGCTTATATTTATTTTCCGCCCTTGAAAGCATTATTATCCCGATACCAACAGACCCATTGCTTGTTGTCTGTGTTTTGGCGCGGCCGAAAAACTGGATAAAGATTGCCGCACTGACGGCTTTGGCGTCGGTTGTTGGCGGCGGTATTGGCTGGGCTATCGGGGCTGGTTTATCGGGAAGCCTTGAAGCGCTATTTGCGATGCTTCCAGCTTCTATTGCGGGTCCTGAAAAATTTCAGCATGTCTCGGACGCCTATCAACGGCTTGGCTTATTGCTGGTTCTGGTGGGTGCGTTCACGCCCCTGCCCTATAAGGTGATTGCGGTAAGCGCTGGCCTGTTTGGCTATGGGTTGCTTCCCTTTTTACTCCTGTCAGCGATTGGGCGGACAGCGCGCTTTATGATTATCGCTGGTATGGCCCGCTGGCACCGTAGCCCGCGCAAGCTGATACTATTATTATCAGTCCTGCTGATAGCATTCGGAGCTGGGTTTTATCTGCTGAACTAAGCCTCACCGCCGAGCAGGTTGAGCATGTTTCAGCCATATGCGAATAACAAAAAGCCGCCCTGTCACCAGAGCGGCTTTTTGATTAAGTCTTTAGCTGTAACTACAGTAAGTCTGGCGTATAATAGCTCGAAAGATCATAGCCAATGCCTACTGTTAGTTCTGCAAAGTCTGCCGCAAACTGGAAATGATCAGCTGTGGTTAAATCAAAGACCGTGGCGGCAGTGAATGCAGTAGCATCTGTTTCGACTTTCACCAGAACATTATCACCCTTTTTCAGCAGGAAGTGCGCCTCAGCACTGCCATCAGCGGCAATAAATTCCAGCGACAGATTACCTATATCACCGATAATATGAATCTTATCCCTGTCTCTTATACACATCTGACGCTGCCGACGACTCCTTACGTGTA
>OJCJ01000351.1_pt1 | contig 10063 bp, 9 predicted proteins | sample 1591811 | NCBI WGS metagenome assembly OJCJ01 (sample SAMN05416758, study PRJEB24817) | seawater metagenome | isolation source: Sea water | place: Canada:Atlantic | collected 2013-07
ACGAGATGTAGAGAGGTCTCGTGGGCTCGGAGATGTGTATAAGAGACAGAAACACCAGCACAATAACCGCGGCCATTAAGATAGCTCGCTGACTCACGCGTCGCTTTGCCACAGCAAAGGCGCGCTCAACCTCTGCCGAAAATGCACGCTTCTCTTGTGCTTCCTGAGTAAAGCTCTGAACGGTTTTAATATGCTGAATAATCTCACCGGCGTAGGAGCCTACATCTGCAATGGTGTCCTGACTCTCTCTGGATAAACTGCGTACCTTGCGCCCAAACACCAGCACTGGCATCAGCACCACAGGCACAGCGGCCACAATAATTAAGGTCAATTTAATATTGGTAACCAATAACATAATCAGCGCGCCGGCAAAGCTGATGGCACTGCGCAGCGCAATAGAGACAGAGGAGCCAATAATAGATTGCAGCAATGTGGTATCAGAGGTGAGCCGCGACATAATGTCACCGCTGCGATTGGTTTCAAAAAAGGCCGGATGCAAATCAACAATATGATCAAACACCGAGTTGCGAATATCTGCACTGACACGCTCACCCAGCCAAGAGATAAGATAAAACCGAATATAGGTCCCCATGGCCATCAGCGCCGAGGCAATAAGTACAAATAATATCGCAATATTTAGCTGGGACTGGGACTGCTCGGAAAAGCCCTGGTCTATAACAAGGCGCAGACCCTGCCCAATTGACAGAGTCACGCCAGCAGTAAAAACCAGCGCCGCCAGAAATATCCATACGCGCACCTGATAGGGCTTTAGAAACTGAAATAGCGCCAGTAATACCGACATTTTTGCTGTCGATTCCTGAACGGTAGAAGCGGGATTACTATTGATAGGGAGTCACCGTTAATAATGGGCTTGGTTAAGGACGGCGCCGAGTATGACGGTCACGCAGAGCAATGCAAGTAGAAGCACTACACTAGGGGTTTTGGCGTGCGGGCAAAAAGATATTGAATCAGTGGGATAAAATGCTCAAGAGGCTGGGTTTTAAACTTCGGGTCAAAGGATGGCTGATCCCAGCTGGCACAAAAATCAATACAGTTTTGATAATACGGATGGTCCTTTAATTGGTCGCGACTATTGCGATCCTGATCATAATGATGCATCCAGTAATAGCCCTGAAACAACCCATGGTTAAGCACTATCCAATAGTTCTTTTCACTTACATAGGGCCTAAGCAGAGCCGCAGCAGCCTGAGAATGGTTAGCCGGTGCTATTACATCGCCAATATCATGAAGCAATGCGCAGGCAATAGTTTCATCGTCTGCACCGTCACTTTCAGCCCGGGTTGCAGCTTGAAGACAGTGATCTAGACGGCTGATCTGATAAGGTGAATCGCCATCCATCATGCGCAACCAACTAATCACTCGTTCAGCCTGAGTGGCGATATTGTCATCATCATAGGCAAACACCAGATCGTAATCAGCGCGTGTTGCATGCTCCATCGCGGTAAAATCAACCCGTTTAGCCATTTTTAGAATCCCGTTGGCGCTTCAGCAATACAAGCTTATTGGCAATATTATCCAGTTCAAAATAGGCATCTTGCAAGTGACGTTTAGCGGTCGGCTGAAACGACTCTCGGGCATGCAACACGCGGTGAGCCGCGACTAAAATAATCTCGCCGCCTTGTAGCCTAAAGGTCGACCTGTAATCTTGTTTAGAGTCGGCAATTCTCAAACAGAGCTCATGGTAGGCACGATAAAATTGTTTAATCCCCGATTGCAGTGGGCTCATCATCTGCATCAGCTGATTAGAAAAACGTAAACTGACAATATTGCCCATATTGTCGCAGCGCACCATAGGCGCCACGGCATAGGTTTCGTTGCTGTCATCGAACTGCCTAAAGGCTACCGGAAAGTCACAGAGAATCTGAAAGTAATCTGCATGGTCACTGCGCAACTGCTCCAGTATCGCCCAGCCATCAACGACAATTGAGTCGCCCCCAGCAACCTCATTATGCAGCATATGCAATGCCTGCACCGACGGAGGAAAACTGTAGCTGGCAAAATCATTGTGCGGCGGCAGCCCCAGAGAAGTATGGGCAATATTATAGACATGCCCTTCCACCGACACACTGTGAATACGGTCAAATAATAACTCGCGTATCGGCCCAATCATAGGCGCCAGCTGCTCCAATGTCGCAGGATCTCGGGGCACCTGTTTTAGCAAAATAACACCAAATTGCATAAAGCTCTCAAGCGCTCCAATCGCAACTGTGCTGTTATTTAAGAACGAGTCCCAATCAAAGGGCTCCGGCACAAATCCCTTAGGCCAAGGTTTATTTTGTTGTTTCGGCGGCTTTAAAAGAGATTGAATACTGGCGACAGAAAATAGGCTTTGATGATGATCGGGCCAACTAATGCGTAAAATATCGCGCGCAAGACTCACCTTTTGGGGTGCTAGGTGCACATCGACATCGCTTAACATAAAGCGCTTTTCCTGCGTCTGGACTACCCGGCAATCATCACAGGGACAGTTATCGCGCAACCACAGATTTGGTAATTCATAATGACTGCCATCATCTAGGTACAGCATTACTGAATCATTAACCAACTCAGCATTGATCGCAGAAGCTTCCATAAAGCCACCCCTAACTATCTCGTTTATCCGCAAAGCTGGTTTTGGCGAAAGATATCACAGATATATCGCCGTCAGAACCAAAATAAACAGGGGGTTCCCATTAAATAAAAGAGGTGTTGTTCGCCGTTGTGGGCGAAACCTCGTAGAATAGAGTCCAAATAATGATAAATAGGAACGCCCCCAGCATGAACCGTATTTCTCTTTGTTTGATCACTAGTATCGCTTCTATCTGCATTAGTCAGTTCGGCTACACTGCCGCCGATAGCCCCGTTGCAGTGGAAGCCATGCAGGGTATCCCACCCACTCGTGAATCTCAGGTAACCATGAAAAATCATGGCACCCATCCGTATATGAAATGGGCGTTTCGCAATATGGGGGCACCGCTCAATGTCGTGATGATTCCCCGAGAGGGGCAGATCGTCGAACTGCAAGGGCCATTAAGACCTGCGCTTGGACTGCAAAAGTACTCATATGGCACGGGCGCACCAATTAGTTTCGATCAGGTATTTGAGCGTAACCATGGTGACGGCGTTGCTATTGTTCAGGGCGCTCACCTACTGCACGAAAAGTATTTCCATGGCTTTAATGAGCACGCTCAGCATATCTGGTATTCCATGAGTAAGTCTCTGGCCAGCACTGCATTTGGCCTACTTGTGGCAGAGGACAAGGTAGACTTAGAGGCTTCGCCAGCAGAGTACATTCCCGAACTTAAAGGCAGCGGCTTTGAGCGCGTGAGCATCCAACAGGTACTAGACCATGCTACCTCTTTGGACTTTAAAGAAACCTATACTAACTTTGATTCAGACTTCGCCAACTTTTATGCACCGGCACTCAATATGGTGTATCTACCCGGCGCCCGCGATATACAGCCAGATAATGTCGAGGTGTATGGGGTGCATGACTTTTTGAGTAAATTTATTAAACCAGATTTAAGCCGTGAACCTGGCGATAACTTTGACTACAACTCCAGTAATGCCGATGTCCTAGGCTGGCTCATTGCCCGCATTAGCGGACTGCCTTTCCAAGACTATATCCAGCAACATATCTGGGCCAAATTAGGTACAGAGCACGATGCAACTATAGTGGTCGATAGAGCCTATATGCCAGTAGTTACCGGCGGCATGAATAGCACCCTTAGAGATGCATTGCGCTTTGGCATGATGGTCCGCGATCGTGGTTATTACAACGGCCAGCAGATTATTCCAGCCACCTGGATAGATGAATCGTTGAACGTCAGTGAAAAATTGCGCAGCAATATGACCAATAATGCCAAGTACGGTGAAGAGCCCTGGCATGCCTATCACAATATGTGGTGGATTCTAGACCCACAGGCTGGCGAGTACTGCGCCGTGGGCATTCATGGACAGGTCATCTACATTAACCGCAAAGCCAATACGGTGATGGCCTGGTTTTCGAGCCAACCCGGCGCCAGTGCGGCGAAGAACAAACACTTTCGCGCCAAACTAAAAGTGGCTCGTGCATTAGCGGAATCCATAGCTCAGCAGACACTTGATTGATCTAGCCCAAAAAGTGCGCGATGCTTGAGCTCTGGTGTCTTAATTTCACTAAATCATTTGCTACAATGCCACACAAGAAAACTGCGCCAAATTTGCGATTTGGTTAGCCGAACACAACAGTAGGATTCATTATGCCCACTCAGTACGTTACCTGTGCCCTGTATAAATTTGTCGCGCTGCCAAATTATGGCTCTATTCGCCACCCATTATTAAAGGTTATGACCGACAACAATGTCTTTGGCACATTGCTATTGGCCGCTGAAGGGATCAATGGCACCGTATCAGGCCGTCGTGAAGATATAGATGCCCTACTCGGTTGGCTGGATCAGCAGCCTGGTCTAGAAAATATCGATACTAAAGAATCCTATGATGATGAGATCCCCTTCTATCGCTCCAAGGTCAAACTAAAGAAAGAGATTGTCACCATGGGCGTCGAAGGTATAGACCCCAAACAGGTGGTGGGCACCTACGTTAAGCCTGCCGACTGGAATGATTTAATCTCTGACCCCGATGTGGTTTTGGTCGATACACGCAATGACTACGAAGTTGAAATCGGCACCTTTAAAAATGCCGTAGATCCAAAAACAAAATCATTTCGCGACTTTCCCGACTGGGCTAAAAACAACCTCGATCGCAAGAAACATAAAAAAGTGGCCATGTTTTGCACTGGTGGTATTCGCTGTGAAAAATCTACTGCCTATATGAAAGAGCAGGGTTTTGATGAGGTCTATCATCTTGAAGGCGGTATTTTAAAATACCTTGAAGAGGTGCCCAGCGATCAAACATTATGGCAGGGAGAATGCTTTGTCTTCGATAATCGTGTGGCCGTTGATCACGACTTAAAGCGCGGCTCATATGACCAGTGCCACGCCTGCCGAATGCCGATTACCGAGCAGGAAAAATTACTGCCAAGCTATGCTGAAGGACTGTCCTGCCTGCATTGCTATGGCACTGTTAGTGACGAGAAAAAGCAGCGCTTTGCCCAGCGTCAAAAACAAATAGAACTGGCCAAAGCTAGGGGCGAAGAGCATATTGGCAATGCAGCCACAGAAGCTACAGAGCGCCGCAGGGAAGAAAAGAGAGCTGAGAAAAAGGCCCTTAGAAATCAAGCTAAACCCTAAAGATCAGGCTGAAAAGCCTAAAACAAGCAGACATAAAAAAGCCGCTAATCAATAGCGGCTTTTTACTCTGTCGCTTAGCTTACTGCCTGATATAAGACTGTGTTATTGACTTACCGTCCCACAGGAACGTTTGATTAAGCTCATTCTCGCCAATCAGTTCCATGGTGAGTTTATGCCGGGTACCAGCAAAATCTTCAAATGAACTGGCAATCCCAGTTTCAGTCACAACGCCCTCGGCATCAATCGAAAACTCACCAAAACCGAAGTGCTGTTGCATCTCACCTTCAACCATAAAGCTCTGAGAAAAGATAAAGTGCCCGCCACCAAACATTTTAATTTCAGAGAACTCAGCTATTTCGCCACCCTCTTCACTAACTCGATCCTGCAGTTTCCAAAGACCATCAAACGCAGATGGACTGCCCTGCTGACGATCCCAGGTCTCTACCATATCGTAAACATGACCATTAGATTCTAAGCCTTCGATACTTTGCAAAAAGCCACCTTCGGTCTCCTCAATGTCGAGACTAAAGTGTAAACCCTCTAAAGGGCCATCCTGATTGAAAATAGGTGATTCGATCAACGCGCCATCTTTCCACTCAGTAAGCCCTGCGCCTACATCAGGCTTGGTGGTGTCCTCATGCATAAAGGCGAACATATAGCGATCATTAGAATAGATCTTCATCTGTGCACGTTTAAGAACAGTGACTTCGCCCTTTTCAGTCAATGTAACATCACCCAGTAAGAAGGCACCATCGGTCAGCTCAGTGGTTACAGCTACCTCTTCTTCAGTTGCACAGCCAAGCAATGAGATAATAGCGGCGCTTAAAAATAATGATTTGAAACTCATGGTTATTGTTCCCTTATAGTAATTGTTATTCAGTAGGCTTTAGTCGATTCCGGCGACAAGCTCAGCCTAAGGGCCAAATTACTGTACCGAGCAGATAATTGTCTACCCAACGGACCCCCACTTAACGCTAAATACTGCCATTCACCGCTTTTACCGCCCCCTTCTCCACCTGTTAGTGGAAGCTCAGGCAACCAGCGCAGCCAATACACAGCGCTGCCCCTGAAAAGGACGGCGTCCATGCATGGTTAAGAAATTATCTAGCAGTACCACGTCGCCGGTTTGCCAGGGTATATCAAAGGTCAACTTATCGGCCAGATCTATAGCCACTGCCATATCAGCACTATTAATTACCGAGCCATCGCCAAAAAAGATGGACTTTTCTGCACTGTTACGCGCATCCTGCCAACCGCGAAAGGCGGCAATCAGTTGATTAAAAAAAACACGGCGGCCATCCGCTAACTGCTTAATGGCTGGCAGCACTGGCGTGGTCACGCGCAGAGTATTATCCGCCTGCCACTGCCATTGATAGTTGAGCTTCTTCAACTTTATCTCTGCCTCAGCCTGAGTTTGCGCACTCAGGGTACTGCGCCAACTGCGCCCCTGGCCCGACTGCATATCATCTTCAGACGGCATGACCTGAGAATAGCAAACGCCTTTTTCTTGGCAGGCCGTAACAAAGTCTGGCACTGCAGATTCAAGCTGCTCTAGCAATGTATCTGAACGGCAAATAGGTGTAGCCCCACCCACCTGCGCGGCCCGTTCGCAGTAAAAAAATAACTTAGAGGGAAATACTGGCGTCTGTGCCATCTCGTGATGAAGAAAAATCGATACCTCTGGTGGCGCCTCATTGGCCGTAAAAACAAGTTCTGTCCGATTGCGCCGCACTGCATTAGACAGGGAATCTTCATAGGCAAAACTCGGCTGATCAAAGGCGCGAATAAAACCATCAAAACCCCTATCATCAGTGACGCCAAAGTCGCGAAATAAAATTGCACCATGCACGGCCAATTCATCCGCCAACTGATCCATATGCTGTTCGATCCAATCTTTTATGGCATCAGCTGAACCAATTTCCGCAGCCGCATAGACTAATGGAAAGACACCATTGGTATGTTGCTGCTGTTCTGCCAGCGAAATTTTTTGCGCGTTTATAGGCATAAAATGCTGCACTCTAGTCGTAGATTGAATGAAAAGTATTAAAGGCCGCCTCGCAGAATACACCCGGATCATTAAAGCGACGATTTTGATTAAGCGCAGCGATAGCGGCCATTTCATCATCGTTCAAGCTAAATTCTGATAGGGTTAAATTCTCTATAAGGCGCCGCGGATTACTGGTTTTGGGAATCACCGCGGTACCGCGCTGAATACCCCAGCGCAGAACCACCTGAGCGGCGGTGGCGCCGGTGCGCTGTGCCGCAGCCATCACCACAGACTCTGTCAGTACAGAGTCATTCGCTGTAGCCATATCAATCGAGACATAGGACAGAGCACCTAGGGGTGAAAATGCAGTCACTGCAATACTGTATTGCTGGGCCGTGCGCAGCAGTGCTTCTTGGGTATGGTATGGATGTGACTCCACCTGCAGCATCGCTGGCTTGATGCGCGCATAGCTCATCAGATCATGCAGCAAACTAGCACTGTAGTTACAGATACCAATCTGGCGGGTTAGACCCACCTCAACTAGCATTTCCATAGCACCCCAGGTTTCACTGAGGGGCACAGCATCAAGCTGCATACTAGGATTTTCTGCCGCTGGGTCAAATAGCCATTCTGGTGGATAGCGATCATTAAAGTCTACGTAGCTGAGGGCAATGGGAAAATGTATTAGATACAGATCAAAATAATCGAGCCCAAGATCCTCAAGGGATTTGCGACAGGCGGCTTCAACATGTTCCTGTCGGTGGTAGGTATTCCATAGCTTCGAGGTCACCCAGAGTTCTTCACGGCTGCAAAGACCGTCGGCAATAGCCCTCGCTATGCCCTCGCCTACCTCTTTCTCATTACCATAGTCCGCCGCACTATCCAGATGGCGATAACCAACTTTGATCGCTTGATAAACCGCATCGGCCACCGCGCCGGGATCAATTTTCCAAAGTCCTAAACCCACGGCGGGCATTGATTTACCAGTAACATTAATCACTTGATTCATAACCTTTTTTACATCTCCAAATAGTCAGCTAAATTATTAGCCATCATAAATTGTTTAATATCTACCGCCTGTCCAGAGGCCATAGAGGCCTGTGCGGCGCTGGCTACAATCATTGACCACAGTCCCTGCCGACACGTGGCCGCATCGACCGACAGTCCCTCGAGCTGGTCCATAAAAGCACTGTGCTCATAGTAGGTGGCACCATGATGGCCACTCTGCTCTATCAGTGCCGCGTAAGTCACATCGATCTTTTTAGAGGCTCCATGCTCACCGCCCTCAATAGTGACTGTGGCCTTAGAGTCCTGATGCTGATGAAAATTAAATACCTCTGATGCCACCAAGCGACCCCGGGTACCGGTGACAATCATCTCCTCGCTAAAGTCCTGGCAAAACATATTAAGGGTGAAATTGGCGCGGGTGCCATTGGCATAGTCGATAACCACGAAGGCATGGTCATCAATATCGGATGCTCTACCCTCATATTCAAAGTCAGTGAAATTTACCGCGCGGCCGCCATTGGCATACACCCGTGTTGGTCGCGCCTGGGCCATTAAATTAATCAGATCAAAATAATGACAGCACTTCTCAACAAGGGTACCACCGCTATTGGCATTAAACTTATTCCACTGCCCGACCTTATCCAAAAAAGGCGGCCGATACTCGCTTACGGCAATCGTTTTAACCTCACCTAATGACTGTCGCGAAAGTGCCTCATAAAAGGCCTCGATATATTGCGCCTTGTAGCGATACTGCAGACCAATCTGAATAAAAGACGGGTATGCATCATCAATAGCAACAGTGGCAGCCGCATCTTGCAGATCGGTGGCCATAGGCTTTTCCAGAAAAATGGGTTTGCCGGATTTAATCGCCACCTGCAGAATATCGAAATGAGTATGATTAGGCGTGCAGATAAATAATGCATCAGCAGCACTGTCATTACAGGCCGATTCTAAATTGTTATAGCGTACCAGCGGCGCATCTGAAAACTCTTTAAAATTAGCTTCAGCCACATCCAGACTATGGGCCTGAGTATCATAGATACCGTGTACCTGGGCACGACCTAGCAATGCAGCCACCCGCATATGTTCCTGCCCGATCGTCCCCGTACCTATTACCACGATTTTATGGCTTGGCACTGGCTGTCGATAGAGATACTTATCAGCATCAGTAATATGCTGCTGACCCGCGGCACTCTCGAAAAAACGTAATCTAGTTTTTTTACTTTCTTGTTTCACTTTTTTTCCATTTATTAAACTTTATTGCAGCGAGTCAACAGGCTTATAGGCCGATAGCCAAGCTGCTATATTCACTGCAACTAAGGCACTAATAGAAAACCAAAATAAGGTACTAATTCCACCGACCAACCCTATTGGTGAAAATAGCAGATACAGAGCAATCACACTAGATATTAGGGTCACCGCACAGGGACCGGCGAAACGCCATGGCTGCAGATCAACCTTATGGCTAGTGCTATAGGTCCATACTTCAGCACGTGGATACCGCATACCGATGGCCAGCATAATCGCCACTTCAATAAAAAATAAAATTGCATAAAGATGAATGAAATGTAGCGTCACTACATCATCAAATACAAACTTTAATAGACCATAAGCCAGAATATGAAAACAAATAACCAGCTTCGGGCCCAACGCTGGAACCTGTGGGGCAAATAGCCCAACGATCACAATGGCAATAACAGGAATATTATAAAATCCAGTAAAGACACGAATAATCTGCCACAACCCATCTGGCGCAAACTGTAACATCGGGGCCACCACAAAAGAAAACCTGTCTCTTATACACATCTCCGAGCCCACGAGACCTCTCTACATCTCG
>OJCJ01000352.1_pt1 | contig 10044 bp, 32 predicted proteins | sample 1591811 | NCBI WGS metagenome assembly OJCJ01 (sample SAMN05416758, study PRJEB24817) | seawater metagenome | isolation source: Sea water | place: Canada:Atlantic | collected 2013-07
GAGATGTAGAGAGGTCTCGTGGGCTCGGAGATGTGTATAAGAGACAGATAATGAAGTAAAGACTATAAATGAAGAGAGAATAGTTACTAGTGCGTATTGGGATGAAGCAAGAAAACAAACAGAAGAAAGAGGAGTATGAAAAAGTTACATTTCGAAAATACAGATGAATTTGAGAGAGTATTCAAAACTAAAGATGAAGAGGTAACTGATGCTATGGTGGAAGGGATACAAGAAGCTTTTAGCTTTCAGAAAAAATCTGCTCAACTATTTGAAATCACATTTAAAGATGCTGATATTGTTTACGATATTTCTTTGCCATCTACTCAATGGGAAATAGCTTTGGAAACTTGTTTAGAGCATTATAGAGAAATGGATTTAGCAGACAAAGCAATAGACACTTACTTACTTCAAAAAGGAATCAGACTATGGTTAAGTTAATATTCTTAGATAATGAGTACTATCAGCTTGTAAGGCAAATTAAGGTTGAACAAGTTAATGGTAACATGGAAGGACTTAAGGCTTGGAGAGATAGGCTGCAATGTAACCATGTTCTAAAGTATCAAGGGAATTATCTAATGGTTAGGACAGTAGAAGATGCAAAAATAATTAAAGAAAGTTAGGTAAAAAGTTGCCTACTTACTTATTAATTCGTATATTATAGTATAGATAAAAACTTAAAATAAAAAGGTTATGCAAGATTTAGTACAAAATTTCAATAAAGGTTTAGATTCTTACCTATCAAAAGATCAGTTAAAAGAAATATGTCCTGTAGCATTTAAAGATGCTCCGACTAACCCGAAAGTTACGGATAAATACTTATTTGTTAATACAGAGAAGATTATTGACGACCTTGATAAGTTAGGATGGAAGCCAGTATCAGCAGCAATGCGTAAGAATAGAGGTAAGGATACTATATTTTCAAAACATATGGTTTCATTTCAGAATCCTGATATTAGAATATCCGGTAAAGATGGAGATGATTCTTTTCCTCGTATCATTATGACTAATAGTCATGATGGACTTCAAGCATTTAAATTCTCAGTAGGAATATTCAGACTAGTATGTTCGAATGGACTAGTAGTTGCTGATGAGAAATTTTCTGAATTTAAAATAAAGCATAAAGGATATACTTTTAGTGAATTGAGAGAGGTAGTTGCTTCTGCAGTAGCAGATCTTCCTGCTAAAGTTGAGGTTCTAAATAAGATGAGAAATACGATTCTTACTACTGAACAGAAGTCTAAGTTAGCTTTAGATGCTATGTTAGTAAGAGCCGGTATTAATCCTGACTCGGAGAAAGCTAGTAAGTTCGTTTATGATCAAGAAACGATAGTTGATATACTGGAGCCTAAAAGAGATGCTGATATTGGAGATGATCTATGGAAAGTGTTTAACGTTATACAGGAAAAAATTACTCAAGGAGAATTTCATGCTGCGTTAAAAGGAGCAGAAACTAAAGTACGGAAAGTTAGGAAGATAAAGTCTTTTGAAAAAGATCTAGAAGTTAACAAGAAGTTATTTAAACTTGCAACAGCACTAGTATAGAGATGGTAAACCTAATAGAAGAACTTTATCAGACAAATCAGATAAGCGAAGAAGTAAGAGATAAGCTAATTAGTAAACATTATAATAAGTAGGTTATGATAGAAGTAATTAAGCACACATTAGGAGTATGTGGAGAGCATTGGCACCCAAATATATGGACTGCCTTTGCTTCTACTCCGATAATAGCTCCAGCAGTATACTTCATTAAATGTAAATGTGGTGGCTGGTTTAATAAACATAATAAAGATTGTAAAACAAAATAAAAATGGAAGAGTTATATTACGTACCTTCAATGAAGGTCAATTCAAAAGTATCAGATTTAGTAATTGAAGGAAATCATATCGAGATAGCTGGGATTACGTATCAAAGATTATCTCGTAAACCTAGAGGAAGGTCAGTTAAAAGAAGGTTACTTAACGAAAAAAATAATACTAGAATATTAATCTACTCTTAAATATAGTTGCCTAACAGAGATAAAGTTCGTATATTATATTAAAGATAAAAAATAAAGGTTATGAAACAAGTTAAGGATTTAAAAGTAGGGAGTATCTTTCAGATGGAAGGATTAGATATGGACGGCAAGACTGTTCAAGCAGATTGTACATTAAGGGCTTATAACGGTATGAATAAGTATATTGTTGAATCAGACGGTATTTCCTTATTAGTTGATGGTGAGGATAAGGTAACTAAAACGTATAAGCAGTAGTATGGCATTGTGGGAAGTAAAAGATGAAATAGTATACTCTGACGGTCCTCTTTCTATATCAGCAGAAGAGATGTCCGGAGTATTTGTTAAGAGGCATTTTTATGAAGTACCTTATACGAATGTAGGAAAAGGTGGTATAATGAAAAGAGCAGATGGAAAGCGATTTCATACTCCTTCTTGGACCGAAGTGCATCCGGAAACTACTCTTGAAGATATCATAGTAGAGAAGAAACCTTTCGAAGAGTTGTTTGTTGAACCTAAGAACTGGTCATTTAAATCAGCTTCGTCTAATAAAGAATATACGGTTAAGCTTAAGAGAGATGGAGATCCTTTCTGTGACTGTTGGGGCTATATAGGTCATAAAAATTGTAAGCATGTTAAACAAGTTAAAAAAGAATTAGGATTATGATATTAATATACTTAATGATAGGAGTAGCATGGACTTGGTGGTTAGAATGGTTTACAACAACTACTTTAGAAGGAAAATATGGACAGCCATGGGAATTTAAAGAAAGATTGTTTCATAGCTTATTATGGCCGTACAGTTTAGGGACATTTGTATACGCAGCAGTAATAGAATTTAATAAAAGAAATAAAGGTAATGAGTAAAGATAAGAGATATGTAATACAGATGGAGATGTACGTATATGCTGAGAATGATTATATGGCTCGTAAGAGAGCTCATAGAATGAAAGATAAGATTAATGCTAAGCATGTAAACGCTAATACCTCTATTACGGAATTAGGTGAACAGCCATTTGCTACTATGCAGTTTAGGAAGTTAGAAGATTCATCTCAACCTTTAGATAATTACCAATCGGCACCATTGCCATTTTAAAAACTATATATTATGAATCATTTTGCAAACAACGGAAAAGAGTACTTAAAGAAAGACTCTAAATTTGATTACCAAGGTAAAACAAAAGAACAATACTCAGGAAGCGCACAAGCTTGCTTTATAGCCTTTTGTTTAATGACGGTTTTATTAACAGTTTGTAAATTAATTCAATAAGTATGAGCATGTCGGGAGAAGATATCATAAAAAACTTAAAGCAAATACAACAACTGCTAGACGAGCATGAAACACCAGCTATTGCTAAGATGAGAATAGGATTTCTTATAGATGATATAATGTTATACAGAAAACAAAGTTTATAGATATGAGCAGAATACAACATTACTTAAACAGATATGGAGATAGCTATACATTTACTAGACTAAAAGACGGTAATGTACTTTGGGAAGGTGATTTTAAATATATGAGAGCAGGAGATAATTTTATAGATCCATCAGGAGGGCCTTATTTAGCAATAGGTCAAATGTTATCTCATGTTATTCATGGTAAAGGTTTTAATTTAATTATAGAAGGATTTACAAACACAGAAAAAGGAATACTAATACAAACAAAACCTAACGAAGTAGATCCAAATGACTTTACGCACCTAATGGATAACCACATAATAGGAGGAATAATATGAGCATAAAAAAAGTATCAGTTACTAAGACATCTACATATACAGTTGAAGGAGAGGGCAAGGTAACTAGGGAGAGAATAGTTGAATTGTCTCATGACTGGACAGAGAAAGATATCATCTTATTTAAGAAGATAGCTAAGCAAGGTGGCATATGTAGAGTTAAAGGGAATAAATACACTGTAGTTCCAGGAGAGAAAATTACAACATCTCATGGATGGGCAGATGCAGGAGTAGGAAAAATGCCTGGACCAGAATAGATATGAGAAAGAAAGTAAGTAGGTATTATTGCGAGTATGATAGTACAACCTATAGAGAGGTTGTGAAGGAGATGAGCGATAAGAAGAATAAAAGCGGAGCGCTTAAGGAATTAGAAGCATTAGGCTTTACGAGTAAGAATTTAGGTAGTAAAAAGCGAGGGCGTTTCTCTTCTAACAAAAGGTAATACGGTAAAATAGTAATATGAAAAATACACCATTCAAGATCTCAGTTCAACATTGGGATGAAAAAATAACAGTAGAGAAAGATCATAGCGATATTACATTCGAAGAGTATATAGAGATACTAAGAACATTATCTAGAGGTATAGGATTTGGGCAAGATGATATAGACGATATATTTGGATCGTAAGGTATGAGTAAGTTAGAATTTTACCCTATGTTAACTCCTCAAGAGATGTTAGAAGAAGGAGTCTTTGGAGGCTCTTACTTTGGAGTAGAAATTCTGGAAGGTGATTATGATTACCAATCTCTATTTCAAGAAACATTATCTAATGTATCGCCTCACTTATATTTAGGTAGCAAGTATAAACCTAAAGATAATAAGTTTAAGATTAGAAGCGGTATGCCATATGAGTATTGGAAGGAGATGAAATGGATGCATAAAGATGATCCTTATGGATGGTTTGAATGGTATATTAAATACCATAATGGCAGAAGACATTCAGATGATGATAGACAGATTAGTAGATGGCAAGATTTCTGTGGAAGGAATGGTAGATGGAGGAAGAGGATATATAAGATGATAGATGAGACAGGTAATTGGGATGTTAGCCCGCGCATACAACAATCATTATTGCATTGGGGGTATGTAGTTAATGAAGAGGATTACGAACATTATAAGAGAATAGAATATGGCATATAAAATGACTAAAGATAAGACTACCTTAAAGTTAATAGAGGAGTTAAATGAATTAGCAACAGTATTACTTCAAAACTATAATAAGCCAAACAAGGAACATACGGTAGAGATACAAGATGAAATAGCAGATGTTAAGTTATGGCTAAACATTGTAGAGAAACGCTATGACAAAGAGTATATTGATAATAGAATAGAAGGTAAGATTAAAAAATATAAATTAAATTAAGTTTATGAAAGCAATATTAAAATTTGATTTAGATAACCCCGAGGATGCTATATCACATAAACGATGTATAAAAGCTTTAGATATGGCTTGTATTTTATTTGAAATACAACATAACTTGAAAAAGAAATTAACACATAAGTTTGAATCACAACCTACAGAATGGAATGTTTTTGGTGGTGTTGATGAAACATTTAGGTATATAAATAATTTATTTGAGGAATATAATGTTAACTTAGAAGAAATACTAGAATGACAGAGCAAGAATTAATTGAATTAGGATTTGAAAGAGTAGATGTAAGTGAACAAGAGAGTGGCGGTAAAGCATTTTACTACTACACATACGATATTGGCAATGGTACAATAAGTCTTATTAGCCAATCTAATGATGAAGTAGAGAATAGCAATTGGCATGTAGAAGTATTTGATGATACATCTATAAGGTTTGAGATAATAGATGATCTTACAAAGTTTATTCAAGTAACAGAAAAGAACATAATAAGGTAAAGTATGGAAGAAGCAATAAAATTTCACCGATGGATGATGAAGAATGATACTATTGAAAACGCAGATAAGTATTTTCATTGGAGTGATGAGGATATGTTTGAAGAGTTCAAAAGAGAATCAGATGATCAATAGCGGAAGAGAATGGGATGGACATTAGAGTAGAAGATGTTATAAGCGGTAGTAATTCAGAGGCTATAGAGAGTAATGCTATAGAAGACTAATTAAAGATAAGGTATAATGTTTAAAGATCTAGAGCTTAAGATATGGGAGTATAAGCCACTTACAATAGGACTATGGAGACCATATAAGGTAGAAGAAGGATTTGTAGAGGATTATATAAAGAGAAGAGTACTACAAACAAAGGATATAATACTACTATAAGAAAAATAAGAGTTATGACAATACAACAACAATTGAAAGGATGGGGCTTTGATGTAGACGACATGAAGGAGGAGGGGGCGTTTTCCTCTCCACCGAAGGTGACACGCGCATTTTCGACAAAGGTCTCAAATGATCCAACCCTTCCAACCAAGGAAGAAGATGATAAATGGTGTTATTATGGTGGTTTACCTTCCCCTAAAGCATATATGTAGAGATGCTAAAGCATGTGTCTGAGGTATGATAGACTTTGGTGGTATATAGATATACAATCCACATAGAAACCTTAAGAGAGATATGTCAATTAAGAGAGATATACGAAGAGTACCTAATGGTTAGGTGTAAGTGTAGTAAAAAATATATATGTATAGGTTTAAATATGTATATAGGTATATTAGTATATAGAAATATATAGAACGTGTATAAATACACATAAGGATGTATAGTAAAGTAAGGAAGGTATACAGGCATGCACCCCTCTCTTTTATTTTTTTCTCTATATAGAATTAATTTTTAGACGGTATATTACATTATTCGTACCTGTCCTCTATAGTAACTGCCTTAAATCCGTAATAAAACCCTTAATTTAGTAATAATAATGGAAAAGATGGTATATTCCCGCCGTCTTCACGCCGTCCTCCCGGTATCCTCACGATATCCTCACTACGTCCTCCCGCCGTTGTATATATGGGTAGGCCTCACGACGTCTTCACGACGTATTATATCACGTCTATAGGGTTGCCTACGTATGAGGTATAGTTGTGAGTCTGGATATTTATTCGTATATTGTCTATATAAGAGGTGTTAACGTTAGATCTATGGCTAAACTACAATATTGGAACTCAGTACTACAACCTATATTCAATAAGGTGGAGATGACCATCAAGAGTACCCGTACCAAAGCACAGCTTACGGCCAGCCAACGGTATGCCGAGTTATTCCTTAAGATGGTTAAAGATAGGCCGGACATAGGTTACTTACCTTCCAGTGTTAATAGAGGTGTCTTATACTTCTACTATAATTCTAAGATAAAGGAACTAATCAATAGACAGAAGGTTACTGGGTAGGCCTATAGGTCATTCAGCTTCTATGGTTCAATTCAACCATTCAACATTTTGCCCATTCACCATTCACCTTTTATCAAAGTATATAGGGGTCGCTCCATTCACTCTTTTTCAACTTCGGCCATTAGGCCATTCACCATTCACCCATTCACCTATTAGACGCTCTATAAGGGGTTTCGGTATATCAATAGGGCGGGGGCTGATACCTACATCCTCTCCTCTTATTTAGATCAAATATAAATTAAAAATAACTTGTGTAATAGTTGCAAATACCGATATTAGTTCGTATATTTAGGTATATTAATTAAAAAACAATAAAGGTTATGAGTAAATTAGAAAAGTATAAGGAGTTGATTGAAAATTTTCATGTATGGAAAGTTAAAATTAATGAGGTAATGGAGAATGAAAATGAGGAATGGGATGATATTGTAGAGGGTATAGATGAAGATGATGATTGGTATGGTTGTGTTTATAATGATATTAATGATTTTCTGAGAGATGATATTGATTATGATTAAAATAAAGTTGTGAGTTACAATTATAGTTCGTATATTAAGGTATAATAATTAAAAAACAATAAAGGTTATGAGTAAATTAAATGTAGTATTTTCGGAAGTAAAAAGGATTGAAAAAATTGAAGTAGCTGATAAGGTATTTGAATTGAATGAAATTTATCCATATGGAGATGGAGGTAGAATTATGATGTTATTAGATAATAAAGCTATAAGAAAGGAATATAAAGAAATGGGCTTTACTGATGATGAATGTGGATTTGGAAGATATAATGATGGTAATAATATAGGTATTAGTATAGATGAGGTAGTTTGTGGAATTCATGTTTCATTAGGAGAGGAGTTATATACTACTTATTACGATAGTGAGGGATATGAATTATTTGAAGATTAGTTGTAAGTTACAATTATTTTTCGTATATTTAGATATATTAATTAAAAAACAATAAAGGTTATGTATTCAGCAAAAGAAATCGACAGAATGTCAATCGAAGAATTAGAAGGATTAGGATGTTATTTAAGTCCGGAAAAAATGTCTAAATGGTCCGGAATGGGTTATGATGGAAAAACGTTTGTAGAACTTACTAAAAATAAATAATATGGTTTACGAATTCAGTTATAAGGATAATGAGGGAGATGAATATTCCTCGGGTGAGTATAATACTAAAGCAGAAGCTAAGCAAGCTTGGGAGGAAGTTAAAGAATTTCATAATGGAGATTGCTCTATTACGGAAACTTGGATCTATGATGATGATGGAGAGTTTGTAGGAAGGTATTAAAAGTTCTATTACTTTTTTAAAGTAACTAAAATAAAGTTGCTAGTTACAATTATATTTCGTATATTAAGGTATATTAATTAAAACAATAAAGGTTATGGTAGTAGATTTAGATAAAGAAATGGCTTGGATAACTTTCCTACATGATGGTTGGGAAACTAAATGGCATCCAGTAACATCAATGAGTGGTCATCATTTTGAGTTCGATAGCGAACGTACGATGGATTTTTGTAGAAATCATTTTGGTAACGTAAGTTGGGGTATTGCTCAAACTAGTCAAATGATAATGGGAAACGCAGTAAGAGATAATATGTAAAATAGTTGCTAGTTACAATTATATTTCTTATATTTAGATATAATAATAATTAAAACAATAAAGGTTATGGTAGAATTTGGAAATGGTATTATAAGTATTACTTTTGGAGATTATGGGAATGAATCTCATATGGAAATTGCTGAGGAGATTCAAATACATTTAGAGCAATATAAAGAGGATAAAGATTACTTCTTATATTTGAGAAGAGGAGATGATGTTGCTTCCGGAATGGATTTATATAATTTAAGATTATTGGAAGATATTAAATTAAGAACTTTACTAAATAACTTTACAAATTGGTAGAATCAGGGAGCTTAAAAGAATATGTCGTTAATAATATTATAGGATTAATTAACGAGATGGAATTAGACGGAGAGACTATTCAGGACATATTAGAACAGACCGGAATGGATGAACAGATGTATAAGCAATTAAGTGTTAAATTTAATTTAAAAGAAATATAGATATGGTTATAGAATGTACTCAAGGATGGATGGTAGATGGAGGAGCTGATTTACCTATTATGGAAGGTGAAAGATTTAAGGGAAAATGGGAGGATAGAGAAGTCATATGGACTAGTATGGAGGGAAATCTATATCCCGGAATGGAATTTCAATTTGTAGGTAGGCAATTAAAAACCTACTTTAGGATAAAATACTATGATAAATAGTTGGATCCTATTATAATTTTTCTTATATTTAGATATAAAGATGAGAGATATGAAAGTTTGGTATTTACATGGATTAGAGTCAGAAGCTGGAGGACCTAAGGTAGATTTCTTAAATGAAGTTACCGAAGAGGTATTTGCTCCTGCTATGGACTATACTAATCATCGCCTTTTTGGAGAGTTATTTAGAAAGATAGTTAAGGAAGGTAAACCTGATTTAATTGTAGGTAGTAGTATGGGAGGTTATTTTGCTGATGTTCTTGGAAGCCACTTCGATATAGAAGTTCTACTATTTAATCCAGCACTTCATAGTAGACCTATTGAGATAAATCTTCCTTATGGAGAAACTAACTGGAAAAGAAACTTTGTTTTAGGAACTGAAGATATTGTTATAGATCCTAAAGCTACTAAAGTGTTTAAAGATATAGCAAATAGTTGGACTGAGGTAGAAGGAATGGGTCATAGAATTCCCTTAAGTGTATTTAAAGATATTTATAATAAATTTATATAATATGCGATTATTGGATATATTGACCGAAGATGTAAGTAGTTTAAACAAGAACGCTTGGCGTCCATTAACCTCTGCAGAAGCACAAGATGGTAAAGATGATTTATTTACTTTAATAAATACTGCTTATGCTCCTCTAGGCGGTCACCCAAACGTTACAGGGCCGGAGGATATTAGTACTGCTGCAAATGGATATGATGTTATTGACCTGTCTCTTATACACATCTGACGCT
>OJCJ01000353.1_pt1 | contig 10032 bp, 7 predicted proteins | sample 1591811 | NCBI WGS metagenome assembly OJCJ01 (sample SAMN05416758, study PRJEB24817) | seawater metagenome | isolation source: Sea water | place: Canada:Atlantic | collected 2013-07
TACACGTAAGGAGTCGTCGGCAGCGTCAGATGTGTATAAGAGACAGATGCTAAACCGGTAACCTGCCCAATTTGATTCTCAGCTTCAGCTCGACCATAGTCGAACTTACGCACACCCAACGCATCTTCAAGCTCCCCAGACCCAATATATTCGGCATTAGTCTCGTTAAAACGAACATGTTTAGTGACGGTCTTGCGGCAGATCTTCGCGATGTCTCGCTCAAGCCCTCTTACGCCCGCCTCCCTAGTGTAATAACGAATAGTATCCTTTATGGCGTCTTCACTAATAGTCAACTCAGCAGGCTTTAAACCATTAGTCTTTAGCTGTTTAGGCACTAAATACTTTTCTGCAATCTTTACCTTTTCATCTTCGGTATATCCAGGAATTCGAATCACTTCCATACGATCCAATAAAGGACCAGGAATATTCATCGAGTTTGCTGTACAGATAAACATCACCTCAGAAAGATCGTAATCAACCTCCAGGTAGTGATCATTAAAAGTGTGGTTTTGTTCTGGATCTAACACTTCTAATAGTGCCGACGCTGGGTCTCCTCGTTGATCCATACCCATCTTGTCAATTTCATCGAGTAGAAATAGCGGATTTTTAGCACCTACTTTGGAGAGCTTCTGAATCAGCTTCCCAGGTAGGGAACCAATGTAAGTACGACGATGTCCCCTTATTTCAGCTTCGTCACGAACGCCGCCAAGACTCATCCGAATAAACTTTCGTCCAGTAGCGCGCGCTATAGACTCTCCTAAAGACGTTTTACCCACGCCCGGAGGGCCCACTAGGCAAAGTACAGGCCCCTTCAGGGTTTTTACTCGCTTTTGTACTGCAAGAAACTCAAGGATTCGTTCTTTGACTTCATCAAGTCCGTGGTGATCCTCGTTGAGAGTATTCTCTGAATTGACAAGATCATGCTTCACACGCGTACGTTTTTTCCAAGGAACGCTAATCATCCAATCGATATAATTCCTGAGTACTGAAGCCTCTGCGGACATCGGCGACATCATTTTTAACTTACCCAATTCAGACTGCGCCTTCTCTAAGGCGGCTTTAGGCATACCGGCACCCTTAATTTTATTCTCGAGCTGATCCAATTCAGACAAACCCTCATCTAGGTCTCCCAGTTCCTTCTGAATAGCCTTCATCTGTTCGTTTAGGTAGTACTCACGTTGGCTTTTCTCCATTTGCTTTTTAACGCGCCCACGAATCCGTTGCTCAATCTGGAATAGATCAATCTCTGCCTCCATCAAGCTCATGAGATGCTCAAGCCTTAAAGTCAGATCCCCAATCTCTAGCACTTCCTGCTTTTGCTCAAGAGAAAGCGTCATATGAGATGCAATCGTGTCGGCTAGCCTATTCGCATCCTCTATGCCACTAACAGTTGCAATCACTTCAGGTGGTATTTTCTTACTGAGATTCACATACTGCTCAAACAAACTGGTTGTCGACCGCACTAAAGCCTCGGTTTCTTCTTCCAAAATGTCATTCCCGTTAAGGGCTGTCGCGGTAGAACTCATCAATGATTCTTTATCGATCGTTGCCTCAACACGAACTCGATCAAGGCCCTCTACCAATACTTTAAGCGTACCATCTGGCAATTTGAGCATTTGTAGAATTGTGGCTAGAGTTCCAACTTCATAGACATCAGTAACACCTGGGTCGTCTTCCAAATGATCTCTTTGAGCAACCAAAATAATTTGTTTTTCACCTTCCATGGCAGACTCTAAGGCAATAATTGATTTTTCTCTGCCAACAAACAGCGGAACAACCATATGCGGATAGACCACTACATCGCGCAATGGCAAGAGCGGATAAACAACCTTACTTAGATCAGTCTCAGTGGAGCCCATTATTACCTCAATGTCTATATATTCAGATTTAATACTGTACGCAGTGAATTTCGCATTAGCCTTTTATATTGGGACGGCTAGAGCAAAAACAACCTTTACTGCTTAAATAAGAGCATAAAAAAAGCGGCTTGCGCCGCTTCTTTGTTTAGCCCTCATCTGAGGCCATTTTTTTTTCCTGCTGTTCGTAGACCAGCAGCGGTTCATTCTCACCGTTGATGACCGAGCCATCAACAACAACCTTGACCACGTCGGGTTCTGAAGGGATCTTATACATGGTATCCAGAAGTATCGTCTCAAGAATAGAGCGAAGGCCTCGCGCACCTGTTTTGCGTTCAATCGCTTTATCGGCAATGGCATCGAGCGCATCGCGGCGCAGATCTAATTCAACATCTTCCATACCGAACAGCACCTGATACTGCTTGAACAGCGCATTCTTTGGCTCTACTAGAATATTAACCAATGCATCGCGATCCAGTTCTTGCAATGTCGCTACAACAGGCAGTCGACCAATAAACTCTGGAATCAGACCATAGCCAATCAAGTCGCTTGGCTGCACATCCAGTAACGTTTCACCGATAGACTTAGAGCTGTCTTTGCTATTAACTTCCGCAGCAAAGCCAATGCCACCTTTCTCTGAACGATCTCGAATCACCTTTTCCAAGCCTGAGAAGGCACCACCACAAACAAACAGAATATTGGCGGTATCGACTTGCAGAAATTCTTGCTGGGGATGCTTACGTCCGCCCTGAGGCGGCACTGAGGCGACCGTACCCTCAATCAGTTTCAATAGCGCCTGCTGCACACCTTCTCCAGACACATCACGAGTAATAGAGGGGTTATCTGATTTACGCGAGATTTTGTCGATCTCATCGATATACACAATGCCGCGCTGGGCCTTGTCGACATCGTAATCGCACTTCTGCAGAAGCTTCTGAATAATATTTTCAACGTCTTCGCCCACATAACCCGCTTCGGTCAATGTGGTGGCATCCGCGATAGTAAAGGGAACATCAAGCAGACGCGCCAATGTCTCTGCCAACAATGTCTTACCACTGCCTGTGGGGCCAATAAGCAGGATGTTGCTCTTACCGAGCTCTACATCCAGTTTTTCGGCTCCTGATTGGGCACTGACTTGCAGTCGCTTGTAATGGTTGTATACCGCGACAGAAAGAATCCGCTTGGCGCGTTCTTGGCCAATCACATATTCGTCGAGGATATTTTTGATTTCAGTGGGAACGGGCAGGCGATCCGAGCTGCTTTCAGACTCAACAACTTGAGATTCTTCAGAAATAATATCGTTACAAAGATCGACGCACTCATCGCATATATAGACTGATGGACCAGCTATTAAACGACGAACTTCATTTTGATTTTTACCGCAGAACGAACAGAAAAGTAATTTTCCGCCATCGCCCAAGGTATCACTATCACTCATTTCTCTCTCCTGCCAAGCCAACAAAAGCCATATAAAACAGTAAGTAAGGGACGCTACCTAACAAACCTAGTTAGGAGGCTACCGACTCTAGCCTCTTTTGTCTAGCACCTGATCAACCAGACCATAGTCCTTAGACTCTTCGGCACTCATAAAATTATCGCGCTCAGTATCTTCTGTAACCTTCTCAATGCTCTGCCCGGTGTGCTGGGCCATCAGTCTATTGAGGCGCTCTTTAATCTTAAGTATTTCTTGAGACTGTATATGGATATCGGTCGCCTGACCCTGTGCACCGCCGCTGGGCTGGTGAATCATAGTGCGAGAGTTAGGCAGGCAGAATCGCTTGCCCTCTGCCCCTGCTGTCAGCAAGAACGCACCCATAGATGCAGCCTGGCCAATACACATGGTGCTAACATCTGGCTTAATAAATTGCATGGTGTCATAGATCGACATACCGGCAGTAACTGAACCGCCGGGCGAATTGATATAGAGATGGATATCTTTATCAGGATTTTCAGATTCAAGGAAAAGCATCTGCGCAACAATAAGGTTGGCCATATGATCTTCAACCTGCCCGACCAGAAAGATGATTCTTTCTTTTAACAGCCTCGAGTAGATGTCGTAGGCTCTCTCGCCTCTTGAACTCTGCTCGACAACCATTGGGACCAAGCCGCTGGCTTCCACGTCGGGAAAACCACTGATGCTAGATGGGGGCTGAAAATTCATTGCTTCCTCGCTAATTTATTTTGAATACTGGGTACTGTAGCCTCGCACAATCCCTTTTGCACGCTTACCTTTTATTTATACCTTTGTACGCAAATAGTCGGCAAGCTGGATTTCACCAGCCTGCCAAAAATCAGCTTAAGCTTCGCTACCTGGCTCTGGGTCAGGCTTGACTGCTTCTTCGTAAGATACGGCTTCTTCTTTCACTTTAGCCTTGGAAAGTACCAGCTCAGTGACCTGATCTTCCAGAACTACTGCTTCGACAGAACTCAGTAACTCAGGCTTACTATAATAGTAATCGACAACTTCGCGAGGCTGCTCATAAGTTGATGCTATTTCATCAACACGGGCACGCACCTGTTCTTCGTTTGGTGTCATCTCTTCGACCTTCACCAGCTCAGAGACAATTACACCCAACGCGGCACGGCGCTCGGCTTTTTCTTTAAACATATCGTCTGGCAGCATGCTTAGATCGATTTGCTGACCGCCGCCAAACTGCTGAACCATTTGCTGCTTGAGCTGAGTAATTTCATTGCTAACCAGAGCTTCCGGTAACTCGACCTTGTTGAGATCAAATAACTGGTTCATCACACGGTTTTTAACCTTGGTGCGGATCGCATTACGCAGCTCTCGCTCCATATTACCCTGCACATCTTCGCGGAATTTTGCTTCGCCACCCTCTTCTACACCATAGATCTTGAAGAACTCGTCATTCAACTCTGGCATTTGCTTAGAGGACACAGCGTTAACCTTAACGGCGAACTGCACTGCTTTGCCCTTCAACTCTTCGGCATGATAATCTTTAGGGAATTTTAACTTCAGAACAGTCTCTTCGCCTGCACTCAGGCCCACCAGACCGTCTTCAAAACCTGGAATCATGCTGTTTGAGCCCAAGACCAGGTCCTGACCTTCGGCACTACCGCCAGCAAACTCTTCTTTCTTATGGGTCCCGACAAAATCAATATTGAGTTGATCCCCGTCTTCAGAGGGCTTGTCAGAGACTTCAAAGGTAGCCTGCTGGTTACGCAATACTTCAATCATGGTCTCAACGTCAGCGTCATTTACATCGGCACTTGGACGGGAAATTTTCACTTTGCTGATATCGGCTAGCTTTACTTCAGGATAGACTTCAAAGATAGCCGTATATTCGAGGTCTTGACCTTCGCTATCTTTCAAGTCGTCAATGCGTGGCTGACCAACCGGGCGCAGGTCTTCCTGCTGAATCGCTTCGTAGAAACTTGAGTTGACAACTTCGCCAACAACTTCTTGGCGAACACCTTTTCCATAATGCTGTTTAACAACACGCAGTGGAACCTTGCCCTTACGAAAGCCTTTGATGGAAACGGTCTTGGTTGCTTTCTCTAAACGCGCAGTTACTTCTTGTTCGATTTTGTCGGCAGGTACACCAATCTTTAGCTGACGCTCAAGACCTGTGCTCGACTCAATAGAAACCTGCATCTGTTACCCTCTTTATATAAAGTATAAATATGGTGCGAGTGGAGAGACTCGAACTCTCACATCCTAAGACACTAGAACCTAAATCTAGCGCGTCTACCAATTCCGCCACACTCGCATAATCTGTCTTTTTGGGCCCTGTTCATCAGCATTCTCGTCGCTTATCTAAAGCTGACAGCTGTGCCCAGCCAAAAAGGGCGTGAAGTTTGCCACAGCACCTGAGAATCGGCAACTACTTCAGGCCCTTTAAAAGCGTAAACCGATGAAAAAGTTTTTAGATCAATCAGCGATCCAAAACAAAGGCACAAAATTGACGTCTAGCGACCTCAAAGTGGCAGATACTCAAGGTCACACATCAATCTGTCTGGGAATAATCACAATGCTTAGTCTATGCTTTCTACGCATACTTTTTAGCAACTAGCTAGGAGTTACATGATGAAAAACAATTACGTTATGCTTTTTGCGATTGTAGCAACTCTTGGACTTGCCGCACGTGGTACTGGTGAACCTGAAACTAATGCACTAACAGCTGCTGAGTCAGCTCAATCAGAAACCGCGACAGAAGCCGCTGATGCCATAAACGAAGCCTGTTAGGATGTAGTCATTCAAGTCGAGAGTGCAATGAATGATTTGCTTGATCAATGATCATTCGAGCAGATCAAAATCACCAGAATCCGCCCAGATCAGGACTTTAGTTGCGTTTGGACTGCCACCACCAGCTCTGTTGCCTACTTTAACAAGAAATTAGCTAGCCTTTTTGATAAATAACTTAACAGCGCAGAGCGAAACCTCTTCTATCTGCGCGGAATCTGTGTAAATACCATCAATCAGCAACTTGGCAATACCATGGACGGCGCCCCAAATGACCTGAGAGGTACGCAGAGGGTTATCACCACTAATAAGACCCACCTCCTGCCAGCTGGTGACCATCTCTAGCTGATGCTGAAAACAGGGATAGGCGACATCGCGAAGCTCTTGGGTGCTGTTCTTCTGCTTCCAGATATTGCGACCGAACATCAGCTCGTACTCTTCAGGGTTGTTGGCGGCAAACCTAACATATCCGCAGATAAACTCTGCAAACTTCTCTTCTGCCGTCAGTCTCGGATCATTGAAGGTATCCCGAGCATCTTGGTGACGTCGTAGAAAACCCTGCGCCGCAATCGCGCAGAGTAAATCATTCTTGTCTGAAAAATGATGATAGGGCGCCGTGCGAGATACGCCCGCCCTTTCAGCCAGCTTGCGCAGTGACAGGTTCTCTATACCAGCCTCAGCAATTAGTGCTTTGGCGGCCATTAACAACGCCTGACGCAGATCACCATGATGGTAACTAGGGCGTACAACTTTTAGATTGGTTGCTGAATTCATGGGGGCAATGTAACAACACATCTTGACAGTGTCAAAATAGCGGCTTAGTCTGCTCTCAACAATTAATCCCTTAGCTGATAAACAGCCGTATAAAAGCGGTATTTCACAGGTGACACTAAGATGAATCTAGATGATTTTTCCAAGCTAAAAGCATTTACTGTCAGCATTGATGACAATCATGTGGTAGAAATATGCCTCAATCGCCCAGAAGCAATCAACAGCATGAACACCGACTTCTGGAATGAACTTCCGGCCATTATTGATGCGCTCGACAGTAAAGCTGTGGCCCGCGTGATTATTCTGTCCTCCAAAGGCAAACATTTTACCGCTGGCATGGATCTGGAAGTACTCAGCAATATGGGTGGAAATCCTGACGATGAGCCCGCGCGCCGCGCTGAACAGACACGTCGCTGGATTCTCAGCCTGCAAAACACCTTTACCCAGCTAGAAACAGCACGCATGCCCATTATCTCTGCAATACAGGGTGCCTGTATCGGTGGGGGCGTAGATATGGTCTGTGCCACTGATATGCGGTTTTGCACCGCCAATGCCTACTTTAACATTAAAGAAACCGAACTCGGCATCACTGCGGATGTGGGTACCTTGCAGCGTATTCAACATGTTATGCCCAGCGGCTTAGCCAGAGAACTCGCCTACACTAGTCGTAATCTGGGTGCTGAAGAAGCCCTCGTCTGCGGCTTTGTGAATAAGGTCTACGAGACCCAAGAAGAGATGCTCGACGCTGTTCGCGCTCTAGCCACAGATATCGCCAGACACAGTCCTATGGCAGTGCATGGCACCAAGAAAATGCTTAACTACAGCCGCGATCATTCGGTTCAGGACAGCCTCAACCATATGGCAACCTGGCAGTCAGGCATGCTGCAGGTTCCAGATGTTCAAGAAGCCATGCAGGCAGGCGCAGAAAAGCGCACGCCCAAATTCGATAACCTATTGCCCTAAGTCACCCATCACAATAAAAAATAATTAGAGAGAATTTTATGTCGCACAGTACCTACCCTCATATGCTGGCTCCACTGGACCTTGGCTTTACCACCTTGAAAAACCGCGTACTAATGGGCTCTATGCACACCGGCCTTGAAGAGGTTGCAGATGGCCATGAGCGCATGGCGGCCTATTTTGGCGAGCGCGCGAAAGGCGGCGTTGGCCTTATTGTTACTGGTGGTATCGGGCCAAACTCTGAAGGCGGGACCCACCCTAACACCAAAAAGCTGGTTACCGATGAAGATATTGCTGGCCACAAGCAGATAACCGATGCCGTACATGAGCACGATGGCAAAATTTGCATGCAAATACTGCACACTGGCCGCTACGCCTATTCCCCGGATCAAGTCGCGCCCTCAGCGATCAAGTCGCCTATTAATCCATTTACACCAAGGGCCCTGACCGACGAAGAGATATTCAAGCAAATTGATGACTTTGTCTTCACCTCCGTACAGGCCCAAAAAGCCGGCTATGACGGCGTTGAAATAATGGGCTCCGAAGGCTACTTCCTAAATCAATTTATTGCTGCGCGCACCAATCAGCGCGACGATGACTGGGGCGGCAGCTATGAAAACCGTATCCGTCTGCCTATCGAGGTAGTGCGCAGAATTCGCGAAGCGGTTGGCGAGCACTTTATTATCATCTTCCGTTTATCGATGCTCGATTTGGTCGATGGCGGCAGTACCGCTGAAGAAGTTATCCAGCTTGGCAAAGCTGTCGAACAGGCCGGCGCTACTATTATTAATACAGGCATTGGCTGGCACGAAGCTCAGATCCCCACCATTGCAACCAAGGTTCCGCGCGCAGCCTTTACTTGGGTAACCGCACGCTTTAGAAAAGAGCTCTCGGTGCCCGTAATTACCTCTAACCGCATCAATACGCCAGAAGTGGCCGAAGAGGTGTTAGCGCGCGGCGATGCCGATATGGTATCCATGGCCCGGCCCTTCTTGGCAGACCCCGACTTTGTTATCAAGGCGCAGGAAAATCGCTCCGACGAAATCAATACCTGTATCGGCTGCAACCAGGCCTGTCTCGACCATGTGTTTGGCGGCGTTATGACTAGCTGTTTGGTCAACCCCCGTGCCTGCCATGAAACTGAACTACATATTGTTGCCACCAATGAGGCCAAGAAAATTGCCGTGGTTGGTGCTGGGCCTGCTGGCCTTTCCGCCGCAACCACCGCTGCCTCTAGAGGTCACCAAGTGACATTGTTCGATGGTGCCAGTGAAATTGGTGGTCAATTTAATATCGCCAAGCAGATTCCGGGCAAAGAAGAGTTTTATGAAACTCTACGCTATTACGGCAAGCAGATTGAGATAACAGGCGTAAATCTGCAACTCAACACCAGAGTCACTGCAGATGAACTTAATAATGGCGGCTTCGATGAAGTCATTATTGCCACAGGTATTAGCCCACGAATGCCGGCTATTGAAGGTATTGGTCACCCCAAGGTCTTAAACTATCTCGATGTGATTGGCGATAAAAAGCCTGTCGGCCAAAAGGTTGCCATTATTGGTGCCGGGGGCATTGGATTTGATACTGCGGAATACATTACCCACAGCGGTGAAGCTACCAGCCAAAATATCCCTGCATTTATGAAGGAATGGGGTATCGATATGACCTTTGGTTCGCGCTCAGGTATTGAAGGTATAACCGCGCAGCCAGAGCCCTCCCCTCGCGAAGTCTATTTACTGCAGCGTAAAACTACTCGAGTGGGTAAAGGCCTGGGTAAAACCACCGGTTGGATTCACCGTGCCGGTCTAGCCATGAAAGGCGTGCGCATGATGCCTGGCTGTGACTATAGCCATATCGACGACCAGGGCCTGCATATTACTGTGGGAGATGCCCCTCAAATACTCGATGTAGACACTATTATTGTGTGCGCAGGTCAGGATCCGCTGCGCGAATTGGTTGACGGTCTTGATCTGCCGCATCATCTTATTGGTGGCGCTGATGAAGCTGGCGAACTGGATGCGAAACGTGCCATTAATCAGGGAACTAGACTCGCCGCTGCCATGTAAAAAAGTGATACCTGCCTGCTGCACTGGCTTACTCGCTAAGTCAAAGCAGCAGGTAGATTTATTGCTTATTTTGACTCTAAGCCTTGCATGCTAAGGGCAATCCAATCATCATTGCGCCTCGCTAAAATCTGTCTCTTATACACATCTGACGCTGCCGACGACTCCTTACGTGTAG
>OJCJ01000354.1_pt1 | contig 10026 bp, 19 predicted proteins | sample 1591811 | NCBI WGS metagenome assembly OJCJ01 (sample SAMN05416758, study PRJEB24817) | seawater metagenome | isolation source: Sea water | place: Canada:Atlantic | collected 2013-07
TTATCTCTCAACTTTTCAAAGTGTGGCTCATATACCTCTTGATAAAAGTGTTTACGACTACCCTTATCTGTATCATGTTTATCAAATAGTTTTAACAAATCACTCATTTTAGTCTCCAAATATTTTTTGTTGGTCCACTGCCGAAGTCATATCCAAAAGCATCAACATCAGCCTTGTACCAATCTCCAACGATGTTTCGTGTTTCTGATGTATATACATCCATGTAAGAACCTTCAAGCAAACCAGTTACATTGCGCGCTCTTGGTACCTCTGACAATCCAAGGTACTTAGGTATATCCTCGTTGTAGTGCTCAAAGGATAATACGTCTGGCATGATGTTGCCCTTCAGATCAGTAACATGATCAAGTGCTGGATACCAACCACGTGTGGCTCGGTGCCACATAAACTTAACATCTCCCCACTTATGCCTTTCCTCAAGGAATGCCTCAAAGGAACTAATATCAGCATAGCTACCAGGTTCTTTTCTTTCTACCTCAATCACCTTCTTGATAAACATATAGCGAGATACCACACGGTCCCAAGGGTTTCGGATGATACAGAAAGATCCATGCGCATTTAAGAGACTTCGGTTACAGTCTCTCCACCGTGCGTGTTCAAAGCCGTGATGGTCGTTGTGCTTGTCCATTACTTCTTTGACGTTTTGTGTGTACTCACGAGACTTATGCACATTTGGACCTGCGGTAATCATCTTACCCCTAAGTGCTGGGTTATGCCTGAGTGTCATGCCACCATTCTTGGGAATGTGGATAAAAACTTTTGGTAGTCCAATCATATCTGTTCAATCAACCCTTTTACATTTTCACCTTTATTAGGTAACTTGTCTTTTAAAAAGAAATGCACAAAGTTGCACTCTGATATCTTTTCATTAGCAGAGAACAATCCATTCCACTTCCAATCCATATTCTTAATATTCATTTTTTCTTTACGGATAAACCAATTTAAAAGTGTCTGATCTGTGGACCATTTCCACGCACCATCACCGTTGATAAACCCTTGAAACTCACTGCGCTGTAGAAACTCTTTAGGCGTTTGCCCTTTGAGATATTTGGCAAAACTTTTATTCATTACCATGATGCCCATGTTCATAAACTCACCGCCACGTTCGTTCCATTTCCAATCAATCTTGGTTAGTGGTTTATACTGCATACGGCTATAGTTTACAATCTTGTTTACATATGCTTTTGATAAAGGCATATCTCTTTCTACTACAGCACCAAAGTCATACTGAATAGGTAGATCATCAAAGATAGATGTAGCACTGCTCCTAATATACACATCAGCATCGATAATTGCCACTTGATCGAATCTATCGAAGTATCCAAATGCATTCTCTTTTTCATATATAGGAAGGAATCCACCATACTTTTCATAACTTTCTTTGCTCCTATTAGTTTGGAAAACATCGGGTTTGATTTTTAGGATAGGATGTCTCTGGCAGATATATTCTGCTCCTATTTTCTTTGCGTATGCTTCTACGCTTTCTGTGCACCAATCATATAATTTGGATGGTTTACCGGTGTAAACCTGATAGATCAATTGTTTCATTTTTTACGAACTTTCGGTTTTGTTGTGCCCCAATTTGGATTTATATAATGTGTTGCACATATATTTGTATCTATATATTCTGTTTTAAATGTACCTCTAGGATACCATTCTTGTTTAGAATGTAAATACCCATCTACAGGGGCATTGATTTGATTTACAAACAAGAGTTCTTTTGCGCTCGAAGGTTTTATATAATAGCCCAAGGCGGCTAGATTTCTACCATCCTCAGTCATACCAAATGACCACAAACTTTTCTTTGTAAAATATTCTGGTAATTCTTGCGTCATCATACAGTCGTGTTCAATTACAAGAGATGGTCCTAAGTATGGAGGATTATTCTGCTTTGCTATTTTGTGCCATATCTTATAATGAGAATACCAAATTGCTTTTTCTTCTGGCAACCATTTTCTTGTTCTGTCGGCATTATATTCCCTCTCATCACTAAAAAATAAATAATCTGGCATATTAGAGGGTGTTGTAGCATTTACTCTAATTATATTTGTATAACCAAATTTATTAAAGCTATCCACAGATTTCTCTGCATAGTACTCTGATACAGGATTGTTTGGAATTACAATCTGGTAAATCGGTAATGTTTTATCTATAGTCATTGAGGTTAAATTCAGTACCATGCATTTTATAATTTTCTCGGTCATGGTTAGTATATACCAAGACCTCTGTATCATCAATCAAGAAATCACAACCCTTACAGAAGTCTGGAAAGTCTCCCATCTCGTGCTGCTTTCTCAGTTGGTTGTACGGCTCACCATACCAAATCTCTTCAAGTGTGCTGGTACTCATATGACCAAGGACTGCCTCATCATCTCTACCTAATACTTGGCAGCAAGGATGTACAGCACCTTTGGCTCCATTAATACCACCTGCTCGGATTACCACATCAGGCGAGAACGGTCTGCCACAAGTCTTGAGTTTGCCTTCTCTTGCATACTCTGGTTCATAAACACCAGACCAGTTGTGCATTTTCCAAATCTCTGTACTGACCCCAGCACCCTCAACGATCTGTTTATATTGCTCAACTTCGTAGTCAATATTATTATTATCTAAAACAAGATGATATGTAGCAACGACACAATCTGAGTTTGTCTTGGTCACATACTCCTGCATCTCATGTAGGTTTCTGATTACTTTGCTAAAGTATGGGCTGTTCATCCACTTGGTATAGAGTTCTGCATTGTAGCCCACGATAGAGAACCGAAAGAAATCGCAACCAGCGTCAACAGTCTCTCTCATAAACCCATCAGACATACGCATACCATTGCTAAACATGAATGCCTTGGCACCATATTTCTTTACGATCTTGATATATTCTGGCAGATTGCTGTTCAGTGTTACTTCGCCAGAACCGTCTAGGTTTACCACGTTCAGTCCTGCTTCGGCACACTGAGCAACATTATCTTCGAACTCTGTGAGAGACATTTTCTTGAGCCAGTTCTTACCACGGGCGCCTGTTGTACCGTCAGCATGAGTCTGTGGACACATCTGACAAGTATAGTTACACCCACCGTTAATCTCTATTACAGCTCTATCAATTTTCATATAGAAGTCTCATTCTTTTCTTTTGTTTTTCTGCTAAGTGTTTAGCTTCAATTATCTTATTTTCTACATCATAGAAGTAACTGATCTGATGTTGCAGGACCTTTCTCACTTTATATTTGAGAGCGTTCGGTGTATGAAACCCAGTGATTAGATCCTTTGTCAATACAATCATTGGTTTGTTCATATTTCTGGCTATGTAATGCCACATTCCTTCATAGCATATTATGCACTCACAACTGGCAATGTGGTATAGCACTTCACGTATTGGTGTTCTGTAATCTATAAAGGTGACTGAATATCCTTGTAATTCCAATACTCTTTTGAGGTGATCCCATTCTTTGAGATTAAAGGTTCTTTTGAAGGGTCTTGGTAACTCGCTGTTCAAGGCAGAATGCCATATTGTAATTTTTTTATCTACAACAGGTATATCTATATCTCTAAAATGCCAATCATTTGTCTTAATACTACTTGGACGTTTTCCCCCTTTTAATATCTCTCCATGTTGTTTAAAGTGTGTGAACTTTTTTGAATAGAGCGAATAGTTATTGGAATCAAATACATGATTTATATTAACCTCTGCTGTGTCATTCGCATAAAACGAAAGTAAATACTCTGCTCTTTCTGGTAGAGTTTCTGGATCCTCAAAATGGTGAAGGTAGTTTTCTGGGTGATACCAATGCACTACTAAGTCTATAGGTGCTTGTATTACATGTGATCTAAGGTGGGCAACATTATAAAGGTACATAATATCACCTGCACCTACAGTTGCCCTACCTATTATTTTTTTACGTCGGTTTATTGGAAGCCAGTTCTCAGTTATTCTCTGGCTTGTTGTAAGGTTTGGCTTCTTCATGTTTATTTTCCAAAATCACTTGTGCCAAACGAATTGCTTCTGTGCAGTTTTTTCGTCGTGCATTACTTTTCTTACCCTCAGATAAAAACCACATTAAATTTTCTATTGTACCTTGATGTTTGGATATATCAGGAAACTTAAATGCTTTGGTTATTTCTTCCCATTGTGATCTAGCATTAAGAGCGGTAAACACATTTTGCATATTTATTCTCCTGTTAGGGTATAAAAGATAGATTTCCAGTTTTTATGTGTTGATTCTGGCGCATAGTTCATATTGTGACCATGTTCCATAATCATACTATTTAGCCCCATACGATGACCTAATTCAGCATTCTCTGGTTTATCCTCAAGCCAAGGCAATCCAGTATTACGGTATGGTTCAAGTGCATTATCTTTATCTGCCCCTGTATCAAGAAACACAAACTTCTCAAAGGCAGTCTCACCGAAAAGCTTTTTGGTATTAGCAATTCTTAACTGTTGTGCTTGGGGATCTAAACTCAAGGAAGTGATCATGTGGAATACATAGCCATACTTACGATGTAACAAATCAACATAATGAATAGCATCACGCAGAGGTGGTAGAAAACCGATAGCAGCAGATTCATTGAACATCCGTACGTATTTACGGCTTTCCTCTTTCTCCATACCAAACCGTTTGGATACATCATAATCGGTTTTATTTATCTGTTCAAAACCTTTACGAGACATCCATGTGATGAATGCATACTCCCAATTCATTAGGACTCCATCACAATCGGTAAGTATTAGATTATCACTGTATTGATAGTAGTGCATTATATATCTTCTTTTTGGATTAATTCAGCTATTTTTTCTGCTCGAGTTGATTTCAATTTAAACTTGACACTTTTTAGTGTAGAGTCTTTGATCCGTAGATCCTTCTCCAGTGTTCGGTCTTTCTGTTTACCTTTGTTCTTATTTCGAGGATCGTAACGAGAGTATTTTGCCATTTTGGGGTTTGTGCCTTTTCACATTTAATTAATATAGTTATTATATCAGATATTTACACATATGTAAACACTTAATTTATCTTCATTATTTCTTTTGTCATTATATATTCACGAACAAGATCTGATCGGACAATATCTTTCCAAGTAAATTCTATTGTTTCAAAGTATATGAGTTGGTCTAAAATATTTAAAAACTGTATTAAACCGTTCTTATCTCTATCTTTTTCAAAATCTGATTGATAATAATCTCCGCAGAATACCAATTTACAGTTATCGCCAACACGTGTGATTACCGAATCAAGTTCATGAAAATTTAAATTTTGCATTTCATCAACCAATACAACACAATTATCAAATGTTGTACCACGAATAAATGATGTGCTTAAAAATTCTGCCTTTCCTTGCAGAACCAATTTAGAATATGAATCACGTTCATCTATAATTTCACTACATATATCTGCATATGGTAATGTATAAGGTGACTCCTTTTCTTCCTTTGTACCAGGAAGGTAACCTATTTCACGAGTCGGTACGATGGACCGAATTATAACAAGTTTTTCAATTGCATTATCTTTAGCTAATACTTGCTCAAGTGCAAAGTACATACCGAGATATGTTTTGCCAGTGCCAGCGGCACCACTGAGTACAAGGTGTGAATTATTAGTCCAAGCATCTCTAGCCTTTTTCTGATTATCAGTAAGAGGCTCAAATTCATACATGTCAGAAATTTTCATAGATTTATTGAATTACCTCTACCAGAATGCTTTTTAATTTGTTTTTTTAGATCAGTAAACCCATCAGGTACTTTCTGTGCTTCTCCACCACTTCTACCTGAAATAATTTTAGGTGTTGCTAAAACCTGTTTTATGTTTTGATCCTCTAGGATTTTTTGTAAATCTGACCACTTGCAGTTTACTTTCCACTGGACTCCTTCAGTATTTTTAAGTGTGTATTCGGGCATTGTTTTCCTCGTTTAGTGTTTCCTTGACCTTATTATATAGCAAGTCTTCTAACTCGAATGCTTCGATTTCCCAAGGACGATCATCATAAGCAATGGTTTGAGTGTTGTAGTGATCCTTACCCCATGCTACAGCATATGATCCAGAAAGATAACGCATACGACGTTGAGCATATTGAGCCACGTGAACGAGTTCATGACACAGTGTTTTAATGAGTTCATCCATCTCGTTTGCTCCACCGTAGTTCAGTTCAATCGTGAAATACTTAGGAGACCTAGCATCATCCTCAATATCACAGTTACCAAGGGCGCCTGTTTCTTTGAACAGATTTCGGTTTATCTGAATGGTTATTTCCAGAGACTCAGCAAGCCTCTTTGATACCAAAGATCCAAGCGTAATCGCAGTAGCCTTGGTGATCAAGGCTTTCTGCTTTTGGCTTAACTTATGCCCTATGAATTCAAGCAAACAGTGGCTGCATTCTTTTATATATGATATTAAAAGCATTTACTTCATATATCCAGTTATCAAAGAAGTCATCATCATCCACTGGATCAGCAGCGGAGCAATGGTTATCCCAAAGATCACTCACATATTCAAGACCATCTAAAAGTGTATTATTTACTGCAAGTCTTTTGATGATTTTTTCGGCTTCTTCAAAAGTCATTTTACTCATTAGATTGTATGCTGGTATTCTAAACATGATAGTCTCCTTATTTAATATATACAGTATATAATAGTTAATCACAGATGTAAACCCCTAATTAACACTTTTTAAAACTTTTTTCTAAATTAAGTGTAATTGTATCATTTATGTTACACACATTTTAGGGGTTTACAAAACCAGCAAAGTGTGGTATAATAAAGAGTATATGTTTGAGGATAGAGGTATATGGAATACTATATTAATGGTACAAGAAGAGGGCTTGGAAAGTATTGGACTGATCGATATCCATATTCTTGTGTATCGGATATGCGTGATTGTGATGTATTTATCAATAATAAACATGATGGGTATTTGCAAGTGCATCGGTTATATCAGGCTGCAGAGTTAGGTAAGAAGATTATCAATATTGGTTCTGCTGGATCTGATTGGACTAAGGGATATAAAGACAACTTCCGATACGGTCTAGAAAAGAAACAACTGAGAGATGCCAATGATGCTTTATTCTGGCAAAACGTGAACACAACCATTATCAACTTTGGTTATTTTGATACAGAAAGATCTGCACATAAGGATGTTCCAAAGATGAGTCTTGATTATGTCCACGATGTAATTATATGGGTACTAGATCAGCCCCATCGTATTAAAGAAATTACTGTTACTCCTTAACTTGCTGTTTTGTGTTCTTGCATCTCAAATATCTGATCATCTAGGAATTTTTGCTTTTTGAGCACCTTATACATTCGGTCTGTCCTACCCTGTTTCTTATATCTTTCAGCGTAGTAACCAAGTTGCTTTGAATCTTTTCTAAGACGATCTATTTGGATTGATAGCATGTATTAGTATCCTTAATGGTTAATAGAAATGAAAAAAGGGACGGCCACTAAAGTGACACGTCCCAAAACTAAAAGTATTATCCTTTTTCCTAGTTGTACTCATATAAGATTTGGAAATACCTCCTTTACAAGTTTAGGTGTTAGTCCTGTTGCTAGGGTTTTGTCTTTATTAATCATCTTAACCACTAGCTTTGCATCCTCGGGGTGTATTGATTCCAATATCCCAAAGAAGATCTTTTCTCTTTTAAAGGCTGGCATTTTAGTGCCTGGACCACCTGATACAAAGAACTTCAAATCCTTATGTCGCCTTTTCCAGTTGGAAGGAGCATTGTGTTCTTCGCATGCTGTATATGGAACCTCGCCTTTTGGTAAGAGAAATTCAAGTGAGTCATCAAAGGTTCCTTTCAGAAGATCCTTCATTGCCCATTCGTCTTTATTTTCTAACAAGATATTTTTCTTATCGGCTCTTGTCTTAGCCTTACTCACTGCTTCAAATATTTCATATATGTATTTCATTAAAAAAATTCCTCAACGCTACTTATCAATAATTTACATCGTTTTGCAACAAGATAGGGAAAGATCATTCCTTTTTTATCATGTCGACCACTCTGGGATTCAAAGGTATTTATAATCTCAGAACGGGTGGATTCGGGTAAATCGTGTTTTTTATCTGTAAGTGAAACTAATTTCTCGTTACGTAGGTAGTTCCGATATATTGTTTCTCCGAGGGCCTTAGGGTCCTCTAGTAAAGCATTGCGCTTTTTCTTGGACAAAGGTGTTTGCCGTTTGGTTTCATCAATAAATGTATCATCATCTGATAGCACATTAGGTACTCCATCACCAGAACAACCTTTTAGAATATGCTCCATACGGTAACCCTCACCAGAAGGTTCTGCTTTTACAAATTTCTTAGTCACAGGCGAAAACTGTTTTACATTATCATAGACTTGTAGTTGTTTAAAGTCATGATCACCTGATACAATCATAACAGGTTCATACTTACCAAACTCTTGTGTTTCTTGACACAGTGTAGCAATAACATCGTCTGCTTCACATCCCCATTGGTGAATAACACGCCAGTGAAAGTTTTCTTGAATCTCCTCACGTACCATATGTATAATACGGAAAACCTCTGTCCAATCAATTGTTGAATCATCACGGTTCTTTTTACGGGCCGCTTTATATTCAGGAAATACATCTTTGCGCCAGTTGCCACCAGCGTCTGATGCAATAACCATTTCACCATATTCTTTAAACTTGTGTTTATACATACGGAGCGAATTAAGAATCATGTGCCTAAGAAGGTTTTCATCAGGAGCTAGTTTCTGTACAACGAAGTTACCTATAGCAATAGCGTTGTAGTCTACAATAATCATAACATACCTCTTTGTTGTTCGGTATTATTATATCACATAATAAAGTATATGTAAACAACTATTTTAAATTTTTTACATGTGTTCTGTGTATTTTACAATTTATAATGCCGTTATAATATGAATCATCTAACAGAACACGTCTATCAAATTGTTCTTTAGCCTCGAGGTAGGACATTTCACCTTTTGCTTTACAGAGATGTAATATTTCACGACTAAAGCTTTTTTCTCCGTGTTCGAGTAATTGTTGCTTGACCTGATCCGAGGATCCATAATAGTCTTGCCAGTTGGATTCAACGATGCTTCGCCGTTTTCTTGTTTTACCTTTAAGCGGTGCTCTGGTAACCTTTGACCAAAATCCCTTCTTTCCAACATACTTTTTGTTATTGGTGTTATCGGTAATAACATAAACAAATCCTTGCCATTCTTTAAGTTCATCTTCAGTTGGCTCATATAGTTCATCTTTATAATACCACATTACATCCAATCCTTCACAACATCAAGAGCCTTGTCTAATTGCTTCTCTTTTAAAAAGAGAGAACCGACGATCCTATGATCATAAGATTCATTCATCCAACTATGTGGTATTTTTGTATTTAATATAATAGGTTGATCAAGAGGCACTTTCTCAAAATCTTTTTCTGTATAACCAAACTGATTGGTCTCCATACCATTCATGGTAACGGATTCTTTCCAATCATAATACTTATATTGTGTATGATAACCAGATAGGAAACAACCTTTTTCTCGATCCACTCTAATAGGAAAGTTTAAGGAATAGTTTCTTGATTTATCTGTGTGTATATTGGATACACCCGAGCGAGGATCTGATATAAGAAATAAACATTTGTCATATATCAAAGAAGAGTTTATCTCTATTTCTCTCATAAACATTCGAGCATAACCATCACCAACACAGTCAACTTCATTCGGTTTTGTACGGATGTCGTCTTCACTAAACTCTGATAAAAATACTTCTATTAAATTACTAAGAATGTCTACAGGAAACTTAGGTAGATATTGCCATCTAAAATCACTAGGTGATTCAATCATCCCAATCCTCATCATCCACTAATGTTCCGACTGCAGGTTCTCCGCACATAGGGCAGAAGCTGGGTTCATCTCCAGCTTCTGCTTCATTAAATTTATGTATAAAACTATCCTCATCACAAAAACTGCAATTGATTTCGTAAATAGCTCTAATTGTCATACTCTCTCCTCAGTTATTAAAAGGAGATTTCACATGCTCCACC
>OJCJ01000357.1_pt1 | contig 9971 bp, 9 predicted proteins | sample 1591811 | NCBI WGS metagenome assembly OJCJ01 (sample SAMN05416758, study PRJEB24817) | seawater metagenome | isolation source: Sea water | place: Canada:Atlantic | collected 2013-07
GTAAGGAGTCGTCGGCAGCGTCAGATGTGTATAAGAGACAGCTAAAAGATTTAGAGTTAATGCATGAAGCTCCCTCCCAAGGTGGAGAAGAAGCTAATGAAAATCAAGAAACCATTCAAGATGATCAGTCTGCTATGGAAGATTCAGATGAAGAGTCTCAGGATGGTGCTGAAACACAAACAATGGAATCTCAGGCTGAGGGTCAGGTTGATGAAGAAAATGGAGAGCTTGAAGAAGCTCAGGTGCCTATTGATTCAACTTCCATTGACGAAGAAATAGATTTAACAAGGAATTTTGATGAGGAATTAGATCAAACTATTCATGAAGATTATCAAATTTTTACCTCCCAATTTGATGAGGTTGTAAATGCTATAGATTTAGCTACACCAGAAGAGACTCAAAGACTTAGGCAGCAATTAGATCAGCTGATTTCTCCACATCAAACAACAATTGGAAAATTAGCCAATAGATTGCAAAGGTTGCTTCAGGCGCAACAAAATAGAAGCTGGCATTACAACTTAGAGGAAGGACTTTTAGATACAGCTCAACTTCATCGCATTATTTCTCGTCCAGGAGACCCACTAAGCTTTAAGCAAGAAAGTGAAAGTAAATTTAAAGATACGGTTGTTTCTTTGTTAATAGATAGCTCTGGCTCAATGCGCGGACGCTCTATGACTCTGGCTGCAATTTGTGGTGACATTATTGGCAGTACACTTGAACGCTGTTATGTAAAGACTGAGTTACTAGGTTTTACTACCAAGCATTGGAAGGGTGGGGATTCAAGAAAAGCATGGGTCAATCAAGGCAGCCCGCCTAATCCTGGAAGGTTGAATGACTTGCGTCACATTGTCTTTAAATCTGCGGATGATAATTTTAGACGAGCCAGGAAAAGTTTTGGCATCATGTTAAGAGAGGGACTGTTAAAAGAGAATGTCGATGGAGAAGCTTTGGCGTGGGCCCATCAAAGATTGGCCAAAAGAACAGAAGAAAGAAAAATCTTAATTGTAATCTCCGACGGAGCGCCTGTTGATGACAGCACTTTATCGACTAATCATAGTAATTTTTTGGATAACCACTTGCGTCAAATGATTGACAGCATTGAGAATCAAAGCAATGTTGAGCTTTTAGCTATTGGAATTGGTCACGATGTAACAAAGTATTATGAGAAATCTATCACCATTAATAGAGCAGAAGAACTGGCTGAGGCTCTACTGGAGAAACTAACTGAGCTTTTCAATAACTAAGAGTTAGTTTATAATTGATGCTTATGTATGCACTGTAAACATTACAGCGAAATAGGAAAATAAATGAAAATTACAACACAAGACGGACCTCCAAAAAATATCTTAACTTTTGATAAGCTGGATGTAGAGAATGAATTAAACCTAACGCCAGGCAATGTAGAAGATGTTGTTGAGATCTTTAAGACTCCATTGACTGGAGCATATAACTGGGATTACACAGTTTCTGATAACAGAATTAAAAAACTATATGAGCTTGGAAAAGAGCTGAACTGGAATGGGTCGATTGATCTTAATTGGGAATACAACCACCCTGCAGATGAGAGGCTTATTCAAGCAGATGAAGATTTACCTCACGAAACACTTGCTGCATACGAAGCTCTTACTGCAGAGGAGAAAATTGAATTTGATCGACATGATGTTGCCGAACTCTTGAGTCAATTTTTACATGGAGAGCAGGGAGCGCTTCTTGTCGCTTCTCAGTTAACATCCTGTGCCCCCACATACAATGCGAAGCTTTATGCTGCGTCTCAAACATTTGATGAAGCAAGGCATGTTGAAGTTTTTAATCGATACCTTCAAGAAAAGATTGGTATGCACTACCCTATCAATCCAAACTTAAAACTATTGCTAGATAAAATTCTTACAGATGAGCGCTGGGATCTAAAGTTTATTGGAATGCAAATTGTTATCGAAGGTCTTGCATTAGCAGCCTTCCAGATGCTGAAAGGCTTATCCAAAGATCCTCTTCTAACCCAACTACTGCATTACGTCATCAGAGATGAAGCCAGGCATGTAACATTTGGAATTAACTACTTAGAAGACTTTATTAAGACCTTAACTCCTGAAGAAATAGAAGACAGGGCAGAGTTTGCATACGAAGCATGTGTGATCTCAAGAGAAAGACTGATTAACACAAAGGCTATGCAGAAATATCTGAAAATGACTGAAGATGAGGCTAGAGAGTTTGCGCTATCAACTTCAGCGAATGCTACCTTTAGAAATTTCCTCTTTTCAAGAATTATGCCGAATCTATCTAGAATAGGCTTGTTGACAGACAAAGTCAGGCCTAAGTTTGAAGCATTGGGGCTATTAGAATACGAAGATGCTCCCGATGATTTTGAATGTGATTGGAATGAACTTGAGAAACCCTTAGAGCAGTTTGGCGAAATTCCACAAGCTAGCTAAGAAGGCTTTTTTACTGCCTCTCTTTTTAAGTGCGCCCGTTTTTGCGGCCGTTCAAATAATTCAGCCGTCTTTAAATGCTTATGAAGAAATTCAAGAAGCTCTTATATTGGCAGAGCCTGGAGATATTATTCGTCTAACTTCGGGAACTTATAACCTTGAAGATTCTCTCTCTTTGGATGTTGATAATGTTCAAATTGAAGGCGAAGGGATGAATCAAACCATTCTAGACTTTAAAAACCAGAAGTCTGGAGCCCAAGGGCTGAGCGTAACCTCAGATAACGTAACACTTCAAGATTTCTCAGTACAAGATGCTAAGGGTGATGCCATTAAGGTAAAAGGTGTTACCAACATAAAATTTTTAAGAGTTAAAACTGAATGGACTGACGGACCCAAATCTGAAAATGGTGCTTATGGGCTCTACCCCGTTGAATCAAAGAATGTATTAATTGATGGGTGTGTTGCAATCGGAGCTTCAGATGCAGGTATCTATGTTGGTCAATCACAAAATATTATTGTTCGAAATAGCCGAGCAGAATTCAATGTAGCAGGAATCGAAATTGAGAACTCCTACTATGCTGACGTTTATAACAATGTGGCAACCAATAATACTGGAGGCATTCTAGTTTTTGATCTTCCTAGCCTGCCGCAACAAGGCGGTCATCACGTAAGAGTGTTTAACAATCAGTCAGTGGGTAACAACACTGATAATTTTGCGCCTGAAGGCAATATTGTGGGAGAAGTTCCCCGAGGCACTGGAATCATTATTCAAGCTAACTCGGACGTAGAAATCTTTGATAACATCATTGGCGACAATGACACTGTAAATATTGCAGTAGTAACCTATGGCAACGATACCGATGATGAAGAGTACTATCCTCACCCAAAATCTATTCAAATTCATGGCAATGAGTTTGGGCCAACTGGCTATAACCCAGATACAAGCAAGGGTGAGCTTGCCCAAATACTTTTTGATCTCTCTGGTGGCGATATGCCAGATATTTTTTGGGACGGCTTGGTGCCATTATCTCAATTAGTTTTTGGTCAACCTGATAATGAAAGAATGATTATTAGCAATAATGGAGATGCAACTATCCTAGCTCTTGATCCAATTAAATACCTTTTACCATTTTTTGATCCTGCAATTTTAAACATTAAAGCCTTCGAAGGAACAATTCAGCCTCTGTCACCAGTAGAGTTTGATGAAAATTTTTAACAAGCCTCAATTCCTTTTTTTGTTAACACTGTTCTTTTTAGTGCCAATCAATGCGTCTGTAAATTTAGCATTATTATCATCTAACGCACCTCCAAAATATTTATCAGAGTTTGGTTTCTTTCAGGACATGCAAAATCAAATGCCGTCTGAAGAAGTGCATCCATACTCTCTTGTAAATCCATTATTTTCTGATTACACGGATAAATTAAGGTTTGTGTATGTTCCAGAAGGTCAAAAGCTTACGTATTTAGAAGATAAGGTATTTCAATTTCCTGTGGGCTCTACGCTAATTAAAACCTTTGCGTATCTGAATGCACAAGGAGAGATGGATGCACAACTGCTGGAAACAAGATTGCTTATTAATACCTCAGAGGGATGGAAAGCAATAAGCTATGTATGGAACCAAGATCAAACAGATGCCAAGCGAGCAGTTGCAGGGGCAACTATTCCAACAACTTTTATTAACTCAGTAGGAGCAAAGGTTGATGTTAGATACAGGGCACCAAATCAAAATCAGTGCAAAGAATGCCATCAAGTGAATCAGGTAATGACGCCAATTGGCCCAAAAGCAAGAAACATGAATAAAAATGTGAGCTATGCAAGTGGTGACATGAACCAATTATTGTATTGGGCTGCTCAAGGTTGGATTGAGAGCAAGCTGAATGTTGATTTAATGCAAGGCTATGAAAATGAAAGTGTTAGCATCGATGAGAGAGCAAGAGCGTATCTGGATATTAATTGTGGTCACTGCCATATTCCAGGAGGTTCTGCTGATACCACGGGACTGTACTTAAATCTGACCGAAGAAACCAAAGAGCATTTAGGTATCTTTAAAAAACCAGTGGCGGCAGGAAGAGCTAGTGGGAATCTCAAATATTCTATTGTTCCTGGGAAAGCAAATAAATCTATCATGATCTATCGCATGGATTCTCTTGATCCAGGAATTATGATGCCAGAATCTGGAAGAGCGCTTGCTGACGACAAAGGAATAAAACTTATCTCCGATTGGATTAATCAGTTATAGCCTTTAAATTTGTCTATCAGGCCTTATCTAATTCATAATAGCTTTTTATAGGAGATAATCGATGTCAAGACATTCAGCAATAAATAGATTTGGAAGATCCTCAAATCCAGCATTTTCTAGAGGTTTTGAAGGTCATACGGAAAGTTTACCTTTAAGCGAAAGGATGACTCTTGATGGGGCGGTAAATAAGACAGGGATCTTATTAGCTTTGTGCTTTTCAGGTGCTGCTATTGGCTGGAATATTTCAGCACTAATGTTTCCAGCCGCAATTGTAGGATTTATTCTTGCTATGGTTACGATATTTAGAAGCAAAGAAAAAGCTGGCTCTACTGCACCTTTATATGCACTATCACAAGGAATTTTTCTTGGCGGCATAACGCTAATGTACGAAAACATGTTTGATGGCATTGCCATTCAAGCCATAGGACTTACTTTTGGCATTCTTGCCTCTTTATTAGTTTGCTACAAAAGTGGATTAATCAAACCAACAGAAAATTTTAGACTAATGATTGCAGCAGGTATTGGAGGTATTTTTATCCTTTACATGGTTAGTTTCATTATGAGTTTTTTTGGAAGTGGCATAAGTCTTCTTTCGCCAACCAATGGTTCATTAATGAGTATTGGTCTGTCTCTAGGCATTGTTTGTTTTGCCTCGCTATCTTTAGTTTTAGATTTTGATTTCATCGAACAGGGTGCGGAAGATGGTCTCCCAAAATACATGGAATGGTATGGAGCTTTTTCATTAATGGTTACTCTGATTTGGCTGTATTTGGAGATTCTCAGACTTTTATCAAAAATGAGGAGCAGGTAACAAGAGAATGAATACAATTTTCTTTAGCATATTAGCGATTTTCTCTTTATTCGTATTTATGAATCTTGGGAAGATTAAAGCTTCAAAAAAGCAGACTGATAGAGATGATCGAATTAATAGATTCGGATCTAGAAAAGCTCGAGGCAGTCAAAAAAAAACTCACTCTACAATTATTGAGGGAGAAGCTGAGGTAATAGATGATGAAGATAAAAAGTAAATTTTTTCTTTTTTTTATATTCGCAGGTTTTACAAATCTTTCTTTCGCAGCAATAGATCAATCAAAAGGGTTTTTTGAAGATAAATTCAGGCAGTTGGATGAGGTTTTTCCAACTCCAAACCTTTCTAGGCCATCTACTGGCGAGCCTGGGCCAATGTATTGGCAGCAAAGAGCAGATTACAAAATTCAAATCAAGCTGAATGAAGATACGCGAAGTGTTGAAGGTTCTGAAACAATAACCTACACAAATAATTCACCTTTAACTTTAAAATATATTTGGTTACAGCTCGATCAAAATATTTTTGCCAAGGAATCTATTAATAATTTAACGCGTCCATGGGGCGGCGGAGATTCAAGCGTAGATTTTTCAACTCTTCGAAGACAAAATTTTATGGATAAGTTTGAGGGTGGATTCCAAGAACTATCAATCAAAATTAATAATAAATCTCCTGATACTAATCTAGTTGGCACGCATGTTCGCATTAATCTAGAGCAACCCCTAAAACCAGGTGAATCTACTTCGCTGGATATTGAATGGGCTTATGCATTAGTTGAAGAAAATGCTGTTCGGGCAAGGAACGGTTATGAAACCTTTGAAGACGGAAATGATATTTTTCTTATGGCTCAGTGGTATCCAAGAGTCACGGTATTTAGTGATTATGAGGGTTGGCACAACAAAGAATTTATTGGTAACGGAGAATTCACGCTAGAGTTTGGAGATTTTGAAGTAGATATATCAGTACCATCTGATCATGTTGTCTCAGCGACTGGTATTTTGTTAAACGAGAACGATGTATTGAGTCCAGTTCAAAAAAAGAGAATGAAGCAAGCTAGAAAATCTGAAAAGCCTATGTTCATAGTCACCCCAGACGAAGCTTATGATAATGAATTAGAAAAAAGCACTGATTATAAAACTTGGTCTTTTAAAGCGGAAAATGTAAGAGATTTTGCTTGGGCAAGCTCTAGAAAATTTATTTGGGATGCTGCTGGCTACAAACAAGATTCGAAAGAAAATCCGTTGGTCATGGCTATGTCTTTTTACCCCAAAGAAGGTGAGCCCTTGTGGTCTAAATACTCAACAGAAGCTGTCATGCACACCATGAAAGTGTATTCAAAATACTCTTTTGATTACCCCTACCCAACTGCACAAAGTGTTAATGGTCCTGTGGGTGGCATGGAGTATCCAATGATTACTTTCAATGGCCCAAGGACTGAGCTCGAAGATGATGGAACCAGAACATACTCTAGAAGTGAGAAAGAATTTTTGATTGGCGTAGTAATCCATGAGGTTGGTCACATCTATTATCCAATGATTGTAAATTCAGATGAGAGGCAATGGACATGGATGGATGAGGGGCTAAATACTTTCGTACAATACTTAGCAGAACAAGAATGGGACATTAACTATAGATCGGATCGTGGTGAGCCAAGGTGGATGACAGAATTTATGTCCAGTAATTATCAAGTGCCAATCATGACTAATTCAGAGTCGCTGCTGCAATTTGGCAATAATGCATATGGAAAACCCGCTACTGCTCTTGTAGTTCTTCGAGAAACAATTCTAGGAAGAGAGTTATTTGATCAAGCATTTAGAGAATATTCTGTTCGCTGGAAGTTCAAAAGACCTACGCCATATGACTTCTTTAGAACCATGGAAGAAGCCTCAGGCGTTGATTTAGACTGGTTCTGGCGAGGATGGTTTTATAGCACTGATCATGTCGATATAGCCCTCAATAATATTCATTTAGCTTCCTTAGATACATTAGATCCTCAGGTCAATCTAGATAAGGATCGAGTAGATTTTGAAAATGAGCCATTAATACTGCACGATCAACGAAATGAAGCAGCAAAGATTGAAACACGGGTTACCGAGAGACCGGAACTTCTAGATATTTATAATGAGTATGATGAGTTCACTCCATCAGATAGAGAGATGAGAGATTCTAAAGAAATATTAGAGGATCTCTATGATAAAAATGACAGTGATCCTGAATGGAAGAAAAAAGCCTTGGTAGATGCCATAGAAAAAGATGAGGGGTACTATATCTTTGAATTCTCTAATAAAGGCGGCTTAGTAATGCCCATACCTCTTGAGATTACCTATGAAGATGGAACGAAAGAACTTATAAGAATTCCTGTAGAGATATGGAGAAAAAATTCCAAGAAAACTAAATGGTTAAAGCGCTCTAAACTTAAAATTACTCAAGCGGTTATTGATCCTTATTGGGAGATTGGAGATACACAAATTGAAAATAACTATTACCCAACACGTCTTATTCCAGCAAGATTAAAACCTAGAGCATCTCGCAGTAATCCTAAGAATCTGATGCAAGATCTCCTTAAAAGAAACCAAGTTCTTTCTTCGCATAATTAATTCGCTCCTATGATGTTAGTTGCATTCGACTTTGGTATTTCAAATACTGATATAGCTATTTTTCAGGATAATAAAACCTCTTTTCACAGTATTCCTTCAGAACATGCAAGCATCAGCCCGAAGTTAATCAAAACAGTCTTGGATATCCATTCTTTATCGCTATCAGAGATAAGTTTAATTGGTGTAACAGGAGGAAAATCCTCTGATCTTCCTGAAAATATAGATTTAATTCCGATAATTAAGATTAATGAAGTTGATGCAATCGGTTTTGGTGCAAAAGTGCTATATAACATTGCTGAGGAACCAACCTTGGTTATAAGTGCCGGCACAGGAACAGCATGCGTCATGGTTCAAGGAAATAATTTTAACCACCTTGGTGGCATTGCAGTTGGCGGAGGAATGTTAGAGGGCTTAGGTTCTTTGCTATTCAAAAATGCTCAAGGGCAAGAAATAAATGAATTTGCCACTCAAGGTTCAAGAGATAAATTAGATTTATTGATTGGCGATGTAGTTAATAAAATAGGCGCTCTTTCGCCCGAAATAACAGCTGTTAACTTTGGAAAAGCTAAAATTGCTTCAGCAGATTCAATGGAAAATACATCCGCAGCTCTATGTAATATGGTTGGTGAAGTTATTGGAACCATTGCGTATTTAAATGCTTTGTTGATTGGATCCTCGCGAGTCTGTTTTCTAGGTAGGACTTCATATCTATCTGAAGTAAACAAGGGTATAGATGAAAGGCTTCAATTAGCAGGTATTTCAGGGCAGTATAATGATCATCGAGAGTATGGAAATGTTATTGGAGTCATTGAGCAACTAAAAAATCATGGATAAATATTATTTATTCTTAGAACCAAAATCGCTCTTCCGATCCTTAAGCCTCTAAAAACCTAAACCAAAGAAAGAATTTTAGTTACACAAGAACTTAGATCGCCAGTATTTAAAATAACGTGATGTGCGCTCTCGCTGTAGAGATTTTGTCGCTCTTGAAAGGCATCTTCAATACTTTGATTTGGCTCCTTAGCAAATCCTCTATCTAAAAAACTAGGCACTCTTTGTAAAATTTGATCAAAAGGAACTTCGAGATATATTACCAATGAATTTTGTTTAAGGTACTGCATAGCTCTAGCGCTATAAACTGCACTACCGCCAGTAGCAAGAATAGAATTAGCAAGCTCTATTGATAAAATAGTTTCTTCTTCAATATCCCTTAACTTCAAATAACCAGAATCATCTAATATGCTCTGAAGAGTTTGATTGAACTGAGCTTCTATTAATGTATCACTGTCAACAAACTGAAGGTTTAATTGTTTAGCAAGTTCTAAGCCTACAGATGATTTCCCAGCACCTGCCATGCCAATTAATGATATTGAATTATTCATATTTCGTGCTTTACTATGATTTAAATTAAGTCTTTATTTTAAACCTTGAAATAGAAAATTAAATCAATATGAAATATAAATTTTTACTCTCTCTTTTAATCTCTCAAACTCTCTTTGCCTCCACTCAGCTCGTTATCTTGGGATCTGGCAACCCTAATCCTAATCCTGAGAGAAGTGGTTCAGCCTATGCTGTAATTGTTGATGGCACTCCATATTTAGTGGACTTTGGACCAGGTGTTATAAGGCGCATTGCAGCCTTATCACCAAATTGGGGCGGAAGCATTGATGGGATGAATGTTACTAAGCTTGAGCATGCTTTTTTAACTCACATTCATTCAGACCATACAGCCGGACTATCCGACTTACTTTTAACACCATGGGTAATGGGCAGAGAGAATAAACTAAATCTTTTTGGCCCTGCAGGCTTAGAAGGAATGGCGCTTTCTCTCTTAGATGCTTATAAAGATGATATAGCTGTCTCTTATACACATCTGACGCTGCCGACGACTCCTTACGTGTAG
>OJCJ01000362.1_pt1 | contig 9945 bp, 9 predicted proteins | sample 1591811 | NCBI WGS metagenome assembly OJCJ01 (sample SAMN05416758, study PRJEB24817) | seawater metagenome | isolation source: Sea water | place: Canada:Atlantic | collected 2013-07
CAGCGTCAGATGTGTATAAGAGACAGCATTTTTCCCTTTTTTTAGCCATGCAAGAAACTCTCTGGGATTATTTTTATCAGCAGTTGCTTGAATGCTTGAAAGTCTTCCCTGAGTCTGTAGGTTATTCATTATGGGTGAATTATGAGACCTGCCTACTCCATAAATTTCAGCATTTAAACCTAATAATCTTGCATCAAGTTCTAAGTGCTGAGAATGTTTGAATAACACTAAATTTCCAGATTGTGTCTCTGTATTATTTAATAGCTCCAATCCCTTTATCTCATATTCCACATGTTTTTGAATTTTTACATCTGACCAAAACCATGCAGAACCAGTTTGAAAGATAGATGCTCCTAAGAATTTAAAATTCTGATGTATCAGTTTTTGTTGCTCTTGGGAGGTAAGTAAAGGAAAGCATGTTTGAATATTCATTTGCGCAATTCTCTTTCTTTTACTTGCGATAACAAGCAAGAGACTGCCAAGTACCTGCCCAAATATTTTTTGCCACGCAACTGGAAGTAGGCAGATCCCTTTCCATATGGTAATTATTACTTGCATCAAAATTATAGGTACTTAAAAATTAAAGGATGTATTATTACATTAAATTAAATATACCTATGCTATGAAGCTTGCAATCTATAATCTACTGATTCTATTGCTGATACCTATGTTCCAGTTACGGATACTCCTAAAAAGTTATAGTGACAGAGGGTACAGAGCTTATTTATCTCAAAGATATGGCAGAAATTTAACTAAGGTTAATCGTCAGAAGAAAAAAATTATCTGGTTTCATGCCGTAAGTTTAGGAGAGGTCATAGGATCTCAGAATGTTATTAAGCTATTGTTAAAGACTCACGATGTCGTCTTAACCACCACAACTCCCACTGGTTTTAGAAAGGCGCAAGCGATATACAAAGATACTCTTGCAATTAATTATGTTCCATGGGATTTAAATATTTTTATTCGTAGATTTTTAGATTTCCATCAACCAGCAGCACTCTTAATTTTTGAAACTGAAATATGGCCAGCAATGATTTCGCAAGCCAAGAAACTACACATTCCTATTTTTTTAGTCAATGGCCGCCTAAGTGCGCAATCATGTAATGCTTATTCAAAAGTTTCGTGGCTGGTGAGAGGAATTTTTGGAATGATAGATTTTGTATTTGTTCAAACCTCTCAACATCAAGAAAGATTCATGCAATTAGGGGTAGAAAAAGAGAAAATTGCTATTGCAGGATCTGTAAAATTTGATGCCCCAGGATTGAATCCTAAGAATTTAGACTTACCGAAATTTGTTTTAGGTGCAAGCACTCATGAGGGAGAAGAAGAAATATTGCTTCAAGCCTTTAAAGAGATCGGGGTTAAATACTCTCACAAGTTATTTATTTGCCCAAGACATCCAGACAGAGCCAGAGAAGTGCTATCTTTGGCTACTCAAATGAACTTTAAGACTCAACTTTATTCTGAGTTGAGTCAAGAAGACTATGAAGTATGTGTGATCGATAGCATTGGATTATTACCAGATTTTTACAAAGGAGCAGATCTAGCATTTGTTGGAGGTAGCTTGGTTCCCCGAGGAGGACATAATTTAATTGAGCCCGCTGTCTTAGGAACCCCTATTATCGTTGGAGAGCATACCTTTAATTTTGAGGAGATCACTGCAAACTTTATCAATCAAGATGCATGTTTATTGGTTCGTAATAAAAATGAATTATATGAAGCTATGCAATCTCTGCTAGAGGATGAAAATCTTAGATCTAGGCTTTCAAAGAATGCTGAAGAGGTTGTGTCTCTGAATCAAGGCTCAACAGAAACCCAAGTCTCTTATATACTTAATAGATTAGGAGAAGAGCATTGAAACTTATTACAGCTATTATCAAACCATTTAAGCTTGAGGAAGTTCGTCAATCTTTGGACTCAATTGGAATTACAGGGATGACTATTACAGAGGTCAAGGGTTTTGGCAGACAAAAAGGCCATACAGAACTTTATCGAGGCGCTGAATATGTCATTGATTTTTTGCCTAAGATAAAAATTGAAATTGCGGTTTCAACCGATCAATCAGATGCGGTAATTGACGCAATCACAAAAAGTGCCAGCACAGGTAAAATCGGTGATGGTAAGATTTTTATCTCCTCTCTAGAAAAAGTCATTCGCATCCGAACGGGTGAGGTTGATCAAGACGCGATTTAGGTCTCTTTATTGAAACCATTAAAACCTCCAGTTATTTTTCTTTTAGGCCCAACGGCTTCTGGTAAAACAGATTGGGCTATCGCATGGCAGAAGCTATTTAATCGAATTGAGATCATCAGTGTTGACTCGGTGATGGTTTATCAAGGATGCGATATAGGCTCAGCAAAGCCAACCAAAGCTATTTTAGCAAAACACCCCCATCATCTTGTTGACGAAATAGAGCTGGATCAAATTTTTTCAGTTGCTGATTTCTGTCATTCAGCACATCAATTGATTGAAGATATTCACAGTCGTAATAACTGCCCCTTGTTGGTTGGTGGAAGTATGATGTATTTTAATGTTCTAAAAAAAGGAATGAGTGTTTTGCCTTCTGCGGATTCAAATTTTAGGGCTGAATTAGAGATGCGAATTCAGGATGAGGGCATCATCTCACTTCACAATGAGCTATGTACTCTTGATAAAGAAATAGCCAGTTCAATAAAGCCGCAAGACACGCAAAGAATTATAAGAGCCCTGGAAATTATTCACCTCTCCTCTTCAGATCCTCAAAGTAATAAAAATGAATTAACTTCTGCTCCTTTGGCTGATAAATATACCTTGCATCAATATGGTATTTTTCCGATGGAGAGAGCTCTTTTGCACAGTCGAATTGAAAATCGTCAGCATGAATTGATTGCAGGTGGTTTGCTCAAAGAGGTTCAAGAGCTGACTGAAAAGTATGATTTATCATCGGATCACCCTGCAATGAAAGCAGTGAATTATAGACAAGCTTTAATGGTTATAAATGGAGAGTTGAGTGAGGATGATTTATTTGAAAAATCACTTTATGCAACCCGTCAACTAGCAAAACGTCAATGTACTTGGATTAGAGGTTGGGAGAACTTGCAAACTTATGATGTCGATGCGTTTGATCAGGCAACAAAACATTTAAAAAAACAACTTAATTTTGCCTGAACCCTTTAATTGTGAGGATTTACCCCCAAAATGTATTTATAATTAAACTTTATTATTAAAGGTACTTTTGTGAACTCAGACAATCAAAACGATCAAGACCCTTGGGGTAGAAAAAATCAAGATGACATTTCTTTCGATGACTTAATTAAAAAGTTTTCAGTCATGTTTAGCAAGCAGACTTCTTCTGGCTCAAATGGATCTTCTGGAAATAATGGAATGAGCTTTCCTACCAAAAAAACTTTTCTTTATGGTTTCTTTGGTTTGCTAGTTATTTACGCGAGTATGTGTGTTTATCAGTTAGATTCTCCAGAAAGAGCAGTTGTATTAAGGTTTGGTGAATATTACGAAGAAACAGGCGAGGGATTAAACTTTATGTTTGCTGGTATTGATGAAAAGTATGTTGAAAATGTTGCCCTTACAAGAAGGTATTCACAAACAGCGAATATGCTCACAAAAGACGAAAATTTAGTTGATGTGACTGTTTCTGTGCAGTACAGAATTAAAAATTTAAAAGATTTTGTTTTAAGTGTTAAAGATCCAGAGAGTAGTTTAAGAGAAGCTACAGAAAGCTCATTGCGACATGTCGTTGGTGATAATACATTAGAGGAAACTTTGACTACTGGTCGTGAAACGATTGCTCAAGATGTTGATGCTAGACTGCAAAGTTACCTAGACCTTTATCAAACTGGCCTAGTCGTTCAACAGGTGAACATTGAAAAAACAGATCCTCCTTCAGCAGTCAAAGCATCATTTGATGATGTAGTTGCCGCTAGAGAAGATAAGGTTAAGTTGCAAAATGAAGCGGAAAGATATGGTTTGTCTATTGTTCCAGAGGCAAGAGGCCGGGCATTTGCAAGAATACAGGCTGCAGAAGCTTATCGAGAAGAAGTGGTTGCTAATGCAGAGGGAGAAGTTGCGAGATTTGATAAGCTGCTTTTTGAATATCAGAAAGCTCCAAAAGTTACTCGAGATCGTCTTTACCTAGATGCCATGCAAACGCTGTACAGCAATTCTACAAAAATAATGGTCGATGTTGAGGGGGGTAATAATTTAATGTATTTACCTATCGATAAGATTATCGAGCAGAATAGATCACAGGAGGATGACTAATGAATAAAGGTATAAATCTCTTAGTTTTAGCCGGTCTTATAATAGCCATGGGCTTAAACAGCCTATTTGTTATTGATGAGAAAGAGGATGGGATAGTGTTCCAGTTTGGAGAAGCAATTAAATCTGATTTGCCCACTGGCCTGAATTTTAAATTACCAATCGTCCAGAATGTTAAAAAATTCGACTCTAGACTTCAAACTTTAGACGAAGAGCCTAATAGGATTTTAACTGTAGAGAGTAAGTATTTAATCGTTGATTCTTTTGTAAAATACAGAATTACTGACGTTAGAACTTTCTATGATGCAACCAGCGGAAGTTTCATTAACCTCAATAATTTACTGGGCCAAAGAACAGCTTTCGAACTTAAAAATCAATTTGGACGCAGGACTGTGACCGAACTGGTATCTGGAGAGCGAGATGGACTCATGAAAGACATGAGAGATAACTTAGGTAACTCAGTGTCTGATCTTGGAATCGAGGTCATCGACTTCAGGGTAAAACGAATTGATTTACCGCCAGAGCTAAGTAACTCTGTATACGAAAGAATGCGCTCAGAAAGAAATCGATTGGCTGAAGAGCTTCGAGCAGAAGGTAATGAGCTGTCTAATGAGATTCGCTCCACAGCAGATAAAGAAAGAGTTATTCTTCTTGCAGAAGCATACAAAGAAGCTGAAGAGGTAAGAGGTGAGGGTGATGCTACTGCTGCAGCAATTTATGCTGAGTCATTTTCTAGAGATCCAGAATTTTATGAATTCACTAGAAGTCTCAGGGGTTATGGAGCAACATTTAATAATAAATCTGACATTTTATTGATTGATCCAAAATCTGATTTCTTTAAATATCTTAATAAATCCAACGGCACCAAACCTTAGTCTAGATGAGCAAAAATACCCTTATTCTTGGTTTGCAATGGGGGGATGAAGGCAAAGGGAAGATTGTTGATGCTTTGGCAGAAAATTCTGAAGCAGTCTGCCGGTTTCAGGGCGGACATAATGCTGGTCATACACTAAAGGTTGATGGTGAGCAAAAAGTTCTTCATTTAGTTCCATCCGGTATTCTTCACCCTTCTGTTCATTGTGTTCTTGGTAATGGCCTTGTCTTGTCATTGCCCGCTCTACAAAAAGAAATCACTGAACTTGAAGATAGCGGGATTAATTTTACTGGCCGTTTTTATGTAAGCGGTGACTGCGCCTTGATTCTTCCAACTCACATAGCCATAGATCAGGTTAGAGATAAATCAGAAGGAATTGGAACTACTGGAAGAGGAATTGGTCCTGCCTATGAAGATAAAGTGGCAAGAAGGGCAATTCGTTTTGGAGATTTGCAAGACCTTGATAAATTACAGGGCAGGCTAGAAAAATTAGTTGATTACCATAATAAAATTTTAGTTCATTTATATGATGCTAAGCCCATACCTTTTGAGGACGTAATGGACGAACTCCGCAATCATCAGGGTCTATTTCAGAAGTTTCATTCTGGCACTCAGGACTTATTAAGAGGCTGGGTCAAGGAGAATAAAAAAATTATTTTTGAAGGTGCTCAAGGCTCAATGCTAGACATTGATCATGGAACCTATCCTTATGTTACTTCCTCTAGCACAACAGCCGGTGGCCTCTCAACTGGTTTGGGAGTTGGCCCAAAGTATGTCGATACCATTCTTGGTATTACTAAAGCTTATACAACAAGAGTTGGGGAAGGACCATTTGCTACCGAGCTATTTGATGCAAATGCTGATCAACTTGCAAAGGTTGGGCATGAATTTGGTGCCACAACTGGTCGCCCAAGAAGATGTGGTTGGTTGGACTTAAAAGCTCTAGAAACTATCGTTTTTATTAACTCTGTGACGTCATTATGTATTACAAAATTAGATGTTTTAGATGACTTTGCAGAGATTCAAGTTTGCGTTGATTATGATGAGGAGCAAAACCCAATTTATAAAACGCTTCCTGGTTGGGAGCAAGAAACATCTAACATAAGAGATTTTAATGATTTACCTCAAGCAGCGCAGGACTATATACTATTTATAGAAGGTGTCTTGGATTGTCCTGTAGGAATAGTTTCAGTTGGACCATCAAGAGACCAGACTATTTATAGAGCCTAAGCTCATTTTCTAGGAGACCGATGAGAAAACTTCTTGCCTCACTTTTATTGCTTATAGTTTTTAGTGTATTCATTTTCTTTGGTGGAGCTGTACTAAAAATATTTGGGAGTCTTGATGGCCCCGGTGTTATTGAAGGAAAAGTTCTTCCAAGCAATGTTGTCGAAGAGCGAGCCAATAGAGTGAATCTTGTAAAATCTGAGCTAGAAGTTCTGGATGATAAACAGATTCTTTTTGGCGATCTCCATGTCCATACAACCTACTCAACCGATGCATTTATGTGGTCTTTGCCTTTTATGAATGGAAAAGGAGCATCTCCCATTGCAGATGCTTGTGATTATGCAAGATTTTGTTCAGCATTGGATTTCTGGTCTATCAACGACCATGCAGAGGCAAGCACGCCCAGAAAGTGGCTGGATACGAAAGAGAGTATTCAGCAGTGCAATAATTTATCTGAGGGTACTGATGATTTGGTTAGTTTTTTAGGATGGGAATGGACCCAAGTTGATCCGAATCCTGAAAATCACTATGGGCACAAAAATGTTATGTTTTTAGAAACAGAAGATTCTGTCGTTCCACCAAGAGCAATTGGCTCAGGAGGAGTGGCTCCCTTAGTTATGAGGCTTGGATTGCCTTGGACTATGTCTGCTTTGCCCGCAACTTTAGATTTTAACAATAGAAGCAGATTTTTTGCGTTCGACAAATTCTTTGAAGAGATTCAAGCTACGCCCATATGTCCTGAGGGGGTTAACACAAAAAATCTTCCATTAAATTGTTATGAAGAGGCGACTAATCCAAATATTCTTTTCCAGAAATTAAAAGATTGGGATACTCCTTACATGGTTATTCCTCACGGAACAACATGGGGCTTCTATACCCCTCCGACATCGGATTGGAAAAAACAACTACAAGATTTTCAGGATGACGACTCCCAATTCTTATTTGAAATTTATTCAGGCCATGGTAACTCTGAAGAATATAGAACATGGAATGATGCAAACATAAATTCTTCTGGTGAAATTTTTTGTTCAGAGGCAACTGAGAATTTCATGCCAACTTGTCAGCAAGCTGGCAAAATCATGGCCAAAAGGTGTGAAGGTTCTGAGATGGACGAACAGACTTGTAAATATTTGGTAGACCAAACAAAATTATTTGCCGCCCAAATGGGTCCAACAGGATACGCAGCAGTCAATGAAACTGATCCGGATGACTACTTAAATGCCGGGCAATGCAATGACTGTTTTTTACCATCTTTTAACTACAGACCTCTAGGCTCAGCGCAGTATGTTTTAGCTTTAAGTGATTTTACTGATAAGCAAAATCCAAAACGCTTTAAGTTTGGGTTTATTGGTTCAAGTGATAATCACGGCGCTCGACCTGGAACAGGTTATAAAGAAATTGACCGACTTTATAATACTGAGGCTAACGGCTTCAGCAATCCCTTATTTGAAAAGTTAAGTTCACTCAGACGTCCCAAGGGTAAATTAGAACCTTCCTTTGTTGATTTAGAGAATACTGGCTTGACCAGTATCTTAGATTTAAATATTGCAACAGATGCTGAAAGGGCGAGCGCATACTTTATGTCAGGGGGTTTAGTTGCTGCACACTCATCGTCTAGGAACAGACAATCAATTTGGGATGCTTTAGAAAGAAAAGAAGTTTACGCAACATCTGGTCCGAGAATTCTTTTATGGTTTGATGCAGAAATTCAGTCTGAATCTTTAGTAATGGGAGGAGAGGTCAATAGCAATCAATCACCAGTATTTACTGTAAAAGCTGCAGGTTCTCTCAAGCAAAAACCTGGTTGTCCTGACTATAGTAATAATGGGTTGACCCAAGATCGTCTTGAGAAGATATGTAATTCAGAATGTTATAACCCAAGCAATGAAAGAAGAGTTATTTCTAGAATTGAGGTGATCAAAATCTTACCTCAACAATTTGAGAATGAGCCTGTTGAAGGACTAGTAGCAGATGTTTGGAAAACATTTCCTTGCAATAGTGAAAGTTGTCAAATCTCATTTGAAGATGAGCAATTCTCAATTGGTCGAAGAGATGCCGTTTACTATGTTCGCGCTATTGAGGAGCCTTCACCGACACTATCAGCAGATCCATTGGGTTGTGAGTTTGATGAAAATGGGAAATGTATAAAAACTGAAATATGTAGGGTAGGGGTTAATGAGAACAGAGAAGAGTGCACTTCGCCTGCAGAGCATCGAGCTTGGTCAAGCCCAATATATGTTAATTACTCTTCTTGAGCCAGTCTGCTTTATTCGTTTTGAGCCACTCGTCTAGCTTGGCATTAATAAATTTAAATGAATTAGGATTAGAAAATTTCTTAGATAACCTAATGCATTCATCCATGACTACAGGATGAGGTAATTCATTTGCTCGAATCTCAACCATGCCTAGCCATAAAACTGCTTCATCAATCATTTCAAGATTTTCACCCTCATTATCTTTGAGGTTCCTGGTAATTTCTTTTAAGTCATCGGCTTGCTCAAAAATATTTTTGAGGCGTTGTTTAAAATATGGGACGTTAATTTTTTTTGGGGTATTTTCAGCGAGGAATTGTTCAATCAGTAAATTTAATGACGTCGCATTAAAAATATATTGATAAATTGCTTGGACCAAACATTCTCGTGTTTGCAGTTCCTGTTTGTATTGACCTAGATTTTTTGACATGATCTTTTCAAAGGGTCTCTGCAAGAGACTGAGCAATTTCTTTGCCCTTATTTAACTCAGATGGATCACATCTTCTCTTCGCTTGATTAAAATCTTCTGTAGCTATCAAACCTAACGCAAGAGGTTTTTTTGCATCTATGCTTACTTGCATCAGGCCTTGTGCCACTGATTCTGAAATCAGCTCATAGTGAGTAGTCTCACCTCTTATTACTACACCAAAGCTAATGACCCCATCACTCTTTTCTAGAGCTTTTTGAGAGGCATGCACTAATTCCCAAGATCCTGGAACGTATATAGTTTCTATATTCTTGTAACCAATTTTTGTTAAATGCTCAGAGGCAGCATGAACTAAATCATCAACAAGTTCAGCATTCCATCTAGCCGCCACAATAGTAATTTTGTGTAAGGGATTCACATTGATCGAATTATGAGTAAAGGTATTTTCGCTCATTGCTCAAAACCAATAATCTCAAGATCAAAACCACCCAGTGAAGGATACTTGACAGGCGCAGCAAGCAATTTAATTTTTTTCAAACCAAGCTCTTTTAAAATCTGAGATCCAATACCAACAGTCTTGGTTTCTGGGACTATTGTTGTTTGTGTTCCTTTTAAGTTATTAATAATTCCCTCTGGATCTTGGTTATTGCCGATTAAAATAAGAACAGCGCATGGCTCTTGGCCTATTCTTGCAAGTGCTTTTCGGATATCCAATCTTTCTCCAAACTCTTCAAGTCCAATAAGATCATGCAGTGTATTAGGAACATGCACCCTAACCAATGGAGCATCTGCTGAAGCGATATCTCCTTTCACAAATGCAAGATGAAGGTTATTAAAAATAGTATCTGTCCAAGCAGAAAGTCTGTCTCTTATACACATCTGACGCTGCCGACGACTCCTTACGTGTAGAT
>OJCJ01000365.1_pt1 | contig 9916 bp, 5 predicted proteins | sample 1591811 | NCBI WGS metagenome assembly OJCJ01 (sample SAMN05416758, study PRJEB24817) | seawater metagenome | isolation source: Sea water | place: Canada:Atlantic | collected 2013-07
GATGTGTATAAGAGACAGGCTTGTACAGACCATGAACGAAGTTCCCGGCAAGCTGGTTCGTACACTAGCGGCTATTCGCGATCAAAAAGAGCAAGCGAGCTGATTCATCAGCGCGTTTTCTACAATTTTCAGGAGACATTGAAATGGCACTTTCAAAAGAAGATATTCTCGAAGCAATCGCAGCAATGAGCGTCATGGACGTTGTTGAGTTAATCGAGGCGATGGAAGAGAAGTTTGGCGTAACGGCGGCGGCAGCGGTAGCTGCAGCACCAGCAGCGGCAGGTGGCGGTGACGCCGGAGCTGCTGAAGCTGAGCAGACTGAGTTTGACGTCATCTTAACCTCAGCGGGCGAGAAGAAAGTTAATGTGATCAAGGTTGTTCGCGCGGTCACAGGTCTCGGCCTCAAAGAAGCTAAGGCAGTTGTTGACGGAGCTCCAGGCCCTGTCAAGGAAGGCGCTAGCAAGGACGAAGCTGAAGACATTAAGAAGCAGCTTGAAGAAGCCGGCGGTGCCGCTGAGCTTAAGTAAGACCATAGGAGTTCGCTGAGGCGAACTTAGTGGGTCGGGGTGCACTGTGCACTTCGACCCGTTTTTGGTTTTCATAACCGGTTATCGGTTGGAATGATTCGACAGTACATCGCTGGGGAGTTTTGATGGCTTACTCATACACTGAGAAGAAACGCATCCGTAAAGATTTCGGGTCGCTAGCAAAGGTAATGGATATACCCTACCTGCTGGCTATCCAGTTGGATTCCTATCGAAAGTTTACCCAAGATGGGGTTGAGGACGATGCACGCGGCGAGCACGGGTTGCATGCTGCTTTTAAGTCGGTCTTCCCGATCGCCAGCTACAGTGGCAATGCTGCCCTGGAATATGTTGGCTATAAACTTGGTAAGCCAGTATTTGACGTAGATGAATGCGTCTTGCGTGGCACTACCTATGCTTGCGCCCTGCGTGTGAAGGTGCGGCTGATTATTTACGACAAGGAGTCTTCCTCCAAGTCGATCAAAGACATCAAAGAGCAGGATGTCTACATGGGCGAGATACCGCTCATGACCGAAAATGGCACCTTCGTGATCAACGGTACCGAGCGGGTTATTGTTTCCCAGCTACACCGTTCTCCCGGTGTCTTTTTTGATCACGACAAAGGCAAAACCCACTCATCTGGCAAGCTACTCTATTCCGCACGGGTTATTCCCTATCGTGGTTCATGGCTAGACTTTGAGTTCGACCCTAAAGACCAGGTATTTGCGCGTATCGACCGTCGTCGCAAGTTACCTGCGACCGTACTTTTGCGTGCCCTGGGTTACGACAGTGAAGAAATTCTTGCCATGTTTTATGAGACCACGTCGTTTCAGCTGGGCGAGGAGAACTCCACAACCATGGCGTTGGTTTCCAAGCGCCTGCAGGGCGATATGGCGGCCTTCGACATTATGGTTGACGACAAGCTTTTGGTTGAGCGTGGTCGTCGAATCACTGCACGTCATATCAGGCAGCTTGACGATGCGGGTATTGATTCTCTGACGGTATCCGATGAGTACCTGCTGGGTCGGCGCTTAGCCAAGAATGTCGTCGATACGTCCACTGGCGAAGTATTGATCGAGTGTAACGTTGAGATCACGGAAGAGGCATTGGCGATCTTGCGCGAGAAAGAAATCGATACGATTGAAACGCTCTATACCAATGAGATCGATTGCGGTCCTTTCATCTCAGACACGCTGGCGGGTGATGCCTCTCGTAATGCCCTGGAAGCGCTGGTAGAAATTTATCGCATGATGCGCCCCGGTGAGCCGCCTACAAAAGAGTCGGCTGAGAACTTGTTCCAAAATTTGTTCTTCTCTGCTGATCGCTACGATTTGTCAGGTGTTGGACGCATGAAGTTCAACCGTCGTCTCGGGCGAGATTCGTCTGAGGGCATCGGTACGCTAGATCGAGAAGATATTGTTGACGTGCTCAAGACGCTGGTGGGTATTCGTAATGGTCGCGGTGTGGTTGATGACATCGACCATTTGGGTAACCGCCGTATTCGTTCGGTCGGTGAAATGGCCGAAAATCAGTTCCGTGTGGGTCTGGTTCGTGTCGAGCGCGCGGTCAAAGAGCGACTGTCTATGGCTGAGAGTGAGGGCCTGATGCCTCAGGACCTGATCAACGCCAAGCCTGTATCGGCAGCGGTTAAGGAATTCTTTGGTTCTAGCCAGCTTTCGCAGTTTATGGATCAAAATAATCCGCTGTCAGAGGTAACGCACAAGCGTCGTGTTTCGGCCTTGGGCCCTGGTGGTTTGACGCGAGAGCGCGCCGGTTTTGAGGTTCGAGACGTACACCCCACGCACTACGGTCGTGTGTGTCCCATTGAAACGCCGGAAGGTCCCAATATTGGTCTGATCAACTCTTTGGCAACCTATGCTCGAACAAATGAGTACGGATTTTTAGAGGCGCCTTACCGCAAGGTTATTGATGGCGTAGTGACCGATGAGATCGAGTACCTCTCGGCTATTAACGAAGCCGAGCATGTTATTGCTCAAGCTTCAGCGCAAATGGATGAGAAAAATCGCTTCGTAGACGACCTGATCAACGTTCGACACATGAACGAATTTACGATCAAGCCCGCTGCTGAAGTCGACTTCATGGACGTTTCGGCTAAGCAGGTTGTGTCTATTGCTGCTGCGCTAATCCCATTCCTTGAGCACGACGATGCTAACCGTGCTCTCATGGGGTCAAACATGCAGCGTCAAGCTGTACCTACCTTGGTGGCTGATAAGCCGCTAGTGGGTACGGGTATGGAGCGTTACGTTGCGGCTGACTCTGGGGTTTGTGAGGTGGCACGACGCGCGGGAACCATTGATTCGGTTGATGCAAGCCGTATCGTTGTCCGTGTCGATGCTGACAATGTCGCCAAGGGTGAATCCCCCGTCGACATCTATAACCTGACCAAGTACAAACGCTCTAACCAGAATACCTGTATTAACCAACGGCCGATTGTCAAAGTGGGTGATCGTATTGATCGCGGCGACATTTTGGCCGACGGTCCTTCGGTAGACATGGGTGAGCTGGCCCTTGGTCAGAACATGCGCATCGCCTTCATGCCCTGGAATGGCTACAACTTTGAGGACTCTATTCTCGTTTCCGAGCGAGTCGTCAAGGAAGATCGTTTTACCACGATCCATATTCAGGAGCTGACATGTATTGCCCGGGACACCAAGCTGGGCTCTGAAGAAATCACGGCGGACATCCCCAATGTTGGGGAGGGTGCGCTGGGCAAGTTGGACGAATCAGGCATCGTATACATTGGTGCCGAAGTAGACGCTGGTGATATTTTGGTCGGTAAGGTCACTCCGAAAGGTGAGACCCAGCTGACGCCTGAAGAGAAACTGCTGCGAGCCATCTTCGGAGAGAAAGCGTCCGACGTAAAAGATACCTCACTGCGCGTAGGTTCGAGCTACAAGGGTACCGTGATCGATGTGCAAGTTTTCACCCGTGACGGCCTGGAAAAAGATCCCCGCGCCAAGCAAATTGAAAACGCACAGCTGGGCGATTATCGCAAGGATCTGCGTGAGGAACTGCGCATTTACGAAGAGGCGACTTACGCCCGACTCGTGGCCTTGCTTCGAGGACAGACCACCCTTAGTGGAGGCGGTCTGGCAAAAGGCACTAAGCTGACCGATGCTGTTTTGGCCGAATTGGATCGCGAGCAGTGGTTCAAGCTGAAGCTGGGCGATGCTGAGTTAAATGATCAGCTAACCGCAGCTCATGAATTACTGGAAGAGCAAAATCGTCAGTTGGAGGAGCGTTACGAAAGCAAGAAAGACAAGCTTTCTAGTGGCGACGATCTGGCGCCTGGCGTGCTCAAGATCGTTAAGGTGTATCTGGCGGTTAAGCGTCGTATTCAGCCGGGTGACAAGATGGCCGGGCGACACGGCAACAAAGGTGTGATCTCGGTCATTATGCCCGTAGAGGACATGCCCTACGATGAACGGGGCGAGCCTATCGATATTGTGCTGAACCCACTGGGTGTGCCTTCTCGAATGAACGTGGGTCAGATTCTGGAGACCCACCTCGGTATGGCTGCACATGGCTTGGGCCTCAAAATCAACACCATGCTGGAACAGCAGGCAAAAATTAGCCAACTGCGCGATTTTCTGAAGAAGATTTATGCGCACGTGTCAGACAAGCGTCGTGATGCTGATATTGACAGTCTGACCGACAATGAATTGTTGGAGCTGGCCGATAACCTGCGCAAAGGCGTGCCCATGGCAACGCCGGTGTTCGATGGCGCTGCTGAGGAAGAAGTTAAGGCCTTGTTGCGACTTGCTGATATTCCCGACAGCGGGCAGCTGACGCTCTACGACGGGCGATCAGGTGATACGTTTATGCGTCCTGTAACCGTCGGCTACATGTACATGTTGAAGTTGAACCACCTGGTTGACGACAAGATGCATGCGCGGTCCACGGGGTCTTACAGTCTCGTTACTCAGCAACCTCTGGGCGGAAAGGCGCAGTTCGGTGGCCAGCGTTTCGGAGAGATGGAGGTTTGGGCGCTAGAGGCTTACGGTGCCGCTTACACGCTTCAGGAAATGTTAACGGTTAAGTCAGACGATGTGGCAGGACGAACCAAGATGTACAAGAACATTGTTGATGGTGATCACAAGATGGAACCGGGCATGCCCGAGTCCTTTAATGTATTGATTAAAGAAATTCGCTCGCTCGGTATCGACATTGATCTCGAGTCCGAGTCTGAAGGCTTCTGAGGAGGATAAGACGTGAAAGATCTGCTGAATCTGCTAAGCCGGGAAAAGAGCGAAGACTTTGATGCAATCCGTATCGGTCTCGCTTCTCCGGCAATGATCCGTTCTTGGTCCTATGGTGAGGTCAAGAAACCGGAAACAATCAACTATCGTACCTTCAAGCCCGAGCGTGACGGCCTGTTCTGTGCCAAGATTTTTGGCCCAGTAAAGGACTACGAATGCCTGTGCGGTAAGTACAAGCGCCTTAAGCATCGTGGTGTCATTTGCGAGAAATGCGGTGTCGAAGTTGCGCTGGCTAAGGTGCGTCGTGAGCGTATGGGGCACATTGAGTTGGCGAGCCCTGTTGCCCACATATGGTTCCTTAAGTCACTCCCTTCTCGTATTGGTTTGTTGCTCGACATGACCCTCAGGGATATTGAGCGCATTCTCTATTTTGAGTCGTATGTCGTTACTGACCCCGGCCTTTCTGCACTTGAGCAGGGCCAGTTGCTCAATGACGAGCAGTACTACGAAGCGATGGAAGAATTCGGTGACGAGTTCACTGCCAAAATGGGTGCTGAAGCCATTCAGGACCTCATGTCGCAGATTGAAATTAACCAAGAAGTTGAGCGCATTCGAGAAGAGATTCCTGCGACCAACTCTGAAACGAAGATAAAAAAGCTTTCCAAGCGCTTGAAGTTGCTGGAGGCGTTTTCCAAGTCGGGCAACGATCCAGAGTGGATGATCCTCAATGTACTGCCGGTACTACCGCCAGATCTTCGCCCCTTGGTACCGCTTGATGGTGGCCGGTTTGCGACTTCGGATCTCAATGACTTGTATCGTCGTGTCATTAACCGTAATAACCGCCTCAAGCGACTGCTAGACCTGAACGCCCCTGACATCATTGTGCGTAACGAGAAGCGCATGTTGCAGGAAGCTGTCGATGCCTTGTTAGACAATGGTCGTCGCGGTCGCGCAATCACCGGCTCTAACAAGCGTCCCTTGAAGTCTCTGGCAGATATGATCAAAGGTAAGCAAGGTCGCTTCCGCCAGAACCTCTTAGGTAAGCGCGTAGATTACTCGGGACGATCGGTCATTGTGACGGGTCCCACCCTGCGGCTACATCAGTGCGGCCTGCCCAAGAAAATGGCTCTAGAACTCTTTAAGCCCTTTATCTTTGGTAAGTTGGAGCACCGCGGTCTGGCGAGCACCATTAAGGCTGCGAAGAAAATGGTAGAACGCGAGCCGCCCGAGGTTTGGGATATTCTGGCTGAGGTCATCCGTGAGCATCCGGTATTGTTAAACCGGGCGCCCACGCTGCACCGGTTGGGCATTCAAGCTTTCGAACCTGTGCTCATTGAGGGTAAGGCCATTCAGCTGCACCCCTTGGTGTGTGCGGCTTACAACGCAGACTTTGACGGTGACCAAATGGCCGTCCACGTACCCCTGACGATCGAGGCGCAACTCGAAGCTCGAGCACTCATGATGTCTACAAACAACATTCTTTCACCCGCCTCTGGAGAGCCCATTATTGTGCCCTCCCAAGACGTGGTGCTGGGCTTGTACTTTATGACTCGTGAGCGCGTTAATGCCCAAGGCGAAGGTATGATCTTTGCTGACGCCGCTGAGGCAGAGCGTGCTTATGCTGCCGGTCAGGTTGATTTGCAGGCTCGTGTGAAAGTGCGAATCAAAGAGACGCGCTTTGACTACGGTGCCGATCCGGTTACTGAAACACGAGTGGTTGACACCACGGTAGGCCGAGCGTTGTTGTGGCGCATTGTTCCCGAAGGTTTGTCTTTTGACATGGTCAACCAGCCTATGGTGAAGAAGGCGATCTCGCGCATTATTAACCAGTGTTATCGCGTAGTTGGGCTGAAGTCGACGGTCGTTTTTGCGGATCGCCTCATGTACACGGGCTATGAGTATTCGACCAAGTCGGGTTCTTCGATTGGGGTTAACGATTTTGCAATTCCCGCTGACAAAGCGAGCATGCTCGAACGTGCCAACGCTGAGGTCACAGAGATTGAGGAGCAATATGCTGCCGGTCTGGTAACTCAGGGCGAAAAGTACAACAAGGTGATCGATATCTGGTCGCGCACCAATGACCAGGTTGCCAAGTCAATGATGGCGAGTCTCTCCAAAGAGACCGTGATCAATCGCGATGGTGAAGAGGAAGAGCAGACAAGCTTTAACTCGGTCTATATGTACGCCGATTCAGGCGCACGAGGCTCCCCAGCCCAGATTCGACAGTTGGCGGGTATGCGCGGCTTGATGGCTAAGCCCGATGGCTCGATCATCGAGACGCCTATTGTGGCGAACTTCCGAGAAGGACTGAACGTACTGCAGTACTTCATCTCAACCCACGGCGCTCGTAAAGGCCTGGCCGATACCGCACTTAAGACTGCGAACTCAGGCTACCTAACGCGTCGCTTGGTGGATGTTGCTCAAGACGTGGTGGTGACCGAGCAAGACTGTGGCACCGATGAAGGGTTGGTTATGACCCCCGTCATCGATGGTGGTGACATTATTGAATCCCTGCCAGATCGCGTGCTGGGACGTATCGTGGCTAAGGATGTCTGTAAGCCGGGCACCGATGAAGTGATTCTCGATGCTGGCACCATGATTGATGAGCTCTGGATGCGTCGTCTGGAGGAACTCGGTATCGACGAGATCGTTGTGCGGTCACCGATCACTTGTAAAATACGCTACGGTATTTGTTCGACCTGCTACGGTCGCGATCTAGGCCGCGGTCATCAGGTTAACCTTGGTGAAGCAATTGGTGTCGTTGCCGCGCAATCCATTGGTGAACCTGGTACTCAGCTCACTATGCGTACCTTCCATATTGGTGGTGCAGCATCGGGTCAGGCGGCTCAGGACAATATTCAGGTCAACTCTGATGGTGTGGTCAAACTCCACAACATTAAAGTGGTGGACCGCGCCGATGGTGCCCTGGTCGCGGTATCGCGTTCGGGTGAATTGTCGATTCTTGATCATGTGGGTCGGGAACGTGAACGCTACAAAGTACCCTACGGTGCCGCGATTAAAGTGCGGGATGAGGCGGAGGTTACAGCGGGTGACATTGTTGCCAACTGGGATCCCCACACTCACCCGATTATTACTGAAGTGGCGGGAACCGTTAAGTTCAGCGGTATGGACGAAGGCGTTACGATCAAGCGTCAGACCGATGAATTTACCGGCTTGAGCAATATTTCGGTGATGGAAGCTGGTGAGCGCCCTATGGCGGGTAAGGATATTCGCCCCGCTGTAACCTTGGTTGATGCCAAGGGAGAGGAGCTTACTCTGGCGGGTACCAATGTGCCGGCTCACTACTTCCTGCCAGCGAATGCTCTGTTAAGCCTCGAGGATGGTGCCCAAGTGGGTGTTGGTGACATCATTGCCCGTATTCCTCAAGAGGGTTCCAAGACTCGTGACATTACCGGTGGTCTTCCTCGGGTTGCTGATCTGTTTGAAGCGCGTAAGCCTAAAGAGCCGGCGATTCTTGCCGAGATCTCAGGAACCTTTAGTTTCGGTAAAGAGACCAAAGGCAAGCGTCGTTTGGTGATCACGCCTACCGATGGCTCACTGCTGCCCGATGGCTCAGATCACTACGAAGTGCTGATACCCAAATGGCGTCAGCTCACGGTGTTTGAAGGTGAGCAAGTGCAAAAGGGTGAAGTGGTCTCTGAGGGTCCTCTGAGCCCTCACGATATTCTCCGTCTAAAGGGCATTGCGGCCTTGGCTGAGTACATTGTGAACGAGATTCAAGAGGTTTACCGACTGCAGGGCGTGAAGATTAACGACAAGCACGTTGAAGTTATTGTTCGTCAAATGCTGCGCAAGGTCATTATTGCGTCTGCGGGTGAGTCCTCGTTTATTAAGGGCGAGCAGGTAGAATTTACGACCTTCCTCGAAGAATGTGACCGTGCGGAAGCGCAGGGCCACGTGCCACCGACTGCAGACCGTGAACTCTTGGGTATCACCAAGGCTTCACTGGCTACTGAAAGCTTTATCTCGGCGGCATCTTTCCAGGAGACAACACGTGTTCTGACAGAGGCAGCGGTCACAGGTAAACGTGACTACTTACGTGGCTTGAAAGAGAACGTTATCGTCGGTCGCTTGATTCCAGCAGGAACGGGTTTGAGCTATCACGAAGAGCGTCGTCGCAAGCGTGCCGAAGGCGGATTGCAGATCAGCATGTCAGACGAAGAGTTTACTGAGAGCTTTGCTGACGAATTGGAGAAGGTAGAAGCCGGGGCAGACAGCGAGTAAGTCTGGCCAGTGAATACCACCACGCCCTATTGGCCCGATACGGTCGGTTCGATAGGCAGTTGAAAACTTGTGGGCGCGTCTATAGAATGCGCGCTCTTTGTTTCGGGGGGGAAACCTTCCGACTTTTTTGGAGCTTTTGAATGGCAACCGTCAATCAGCTTGTGCGCAAGCCGCGCAAGCGAAAGGTGATGAAGAGTGGCGTTCCAGCACTGCAGGCTTGTCCTCAGCGGCGTGGAGTTTGTACGCGTGTCTACACCACTACCCCTAAGAAACCCAACTCGGCATTGCGTAAAGTATGTCGAGTCCGTCTTACCAATGGATTTGAGGTCTCCTCTTACATTGGTGGAGAAGGCCACAACCTGCAGGAGCACAGTGTGGTCCTGATTCGCGGTGGACGTGTAAAAGATCTTCCGGGTGTGCGTTACCACACCGTCCGCGGCAGTCTTGATACTTCGGGTGTTTCTGCTCGTCGACAAGGCCGGTCTAAGTACGGCGCCAAGCGGCCTAAGTAAATTTGTAAGTCCCACGACCACCGCTTCGGTGTTTGTGGGTATTCGTCGGATAGACCGACAGTAAGGCCGGAACGCCCCCTCCTTTGGAGACAGTGTCCGGGTAACCTGAAGAAATGAAGGAATAAGTCATGCCACGTAGACGTGTTGTCGCCAAGCGCGAAATTCTTCCAGACCCCAAGTTTGGAAATCAAACCCTCGCAAAATTTATGAACCATGTCATGGTTAGCGGTAAGAAATCCGTCGCTGAATCGATTGTTTATGGTGCCCTCGCTTTAGTTGAGGAGCGTACCAAGCGTGATCCCATCGAAGTTTTTGATGAAGCCCTTGAGAATATTGCACCCATGGTTGAGGTTAAGTCTCGTCGAGCTGTCTCTTATACACATCTGACGCTGCCGACGACTCCTTACGTGTAGAT
>OJCJ01000367.1_pt1 | contig 9883 bp, 13 predicted proteins | sample 1591811 | NCBI WGS metagenome assembly OJCJ01 (sample SAMN05416758, study PRJEB24817) | seawater metagenome | isolation source: Sea water | place: Canada:Atlantic | collected 2013-07
AAGATGCTGTTATATACGGTGGAGTGAAAGGGGCACGTGAAAGTATCATGGCTCTAAGATCAGTCCGAGACATGTTAAAAGGGGAACACGATGGAAATGTTTCTGTTAAGTGGGATGGTGCTCCTGCAATTTTTGCTGGTACTGACCCTAGTGATGGAAAATTCTTTGTTGCAAAGAAGGGAATCTTTAATAAAAATCCAAAGGTATATAAGTCTGCTGCAGATGTCGACGCTGATACTAGCGGTGATCTTGCTGATAAGTTAAAAATGGCACTTAAAGAATTAAGAACAATAGGTATCAAAGGTGTTATCCAAGGAGACTTCCTATTTGGACCAGGTGACGTTAAAAAGAAAAAAATTAAAGGAGATTCCTATATTACATTTCATCCCAACACAATTGTTTATGCTATACCAAGTGACACAGGAATGGCGCAAGATGTCACATCAGCGAAATTGGGGATTGTCTGGCACACCACATACACAGGATCAACATTTGAAACAATGAAAGCTTCTTATGGTGTTGACATAAGTAAATTTAGATCTAAAACTGTCTGGTCACAAGATGCGATGTTAAGAGACCTTTCAAAATATACAATGAGTGAAAAAGAAACTGGAGCTGTAAATGCACATCTTTCAAATGCTGGTAAAATATTCAACAAAATTTCTGGGACAACTCTTCGGGCAATTGAAGCGAATCCGACGCTTGCCCAGCACATCGAAACCCATAATAACACCTATGTCAGAGCAGGGACTGTTATCGGAAATACAACAAGACATGTATCTAGTCTCATCACCTGGATTTCAAAAAAGTATCAAAAAGAAATTGATTCAAGAAAAACTGAAAGAGGCAAAGGAGCTCAGCAAGCAAAACTAAATGCGCTTCTTGATTTTTTTACGGTAAAAAACAAAAATAGTTTAAAAATGCTATTTGATTTACAAAAAGAACTGGTATTAGCAAAACTAATCCTTATAAATAAACTTAATAAATTATCTTCTGTTAATACTTTTGTTAAGACAAACAAAGGTTATGCTACCACAGGACCTGAAGGTTATGTGGCTATTGATAAAATTGGTGGTGATGCGTTAAAGATTGTTGATAGAATGGAATTTTCTTACAACAACTTTTCGCCGAATGTTTTAAAAGGCTGGGATAAAGGCCGTTAATGGGGAAACCGAATGTTAAGATTTAAAGATATGTATGTAGTAGAGTATCGCCCAGGAGAGGACGAGCTTACTAACTACCGTGCCAGCAGGCGCCACCATATAGGTGAGGAAACTGTTGACGAAAAACTTTCTATGTCAACCAGATTAGCAAAGTCTCGTTCTGCGAAACGCAACAAGGCAAAGTTAAAAATGGGCAGAGCAAAAGCTGCTCGGAAGTTTGCAAATTTAAAAACACTTAAAAAGAGAGCTCGTAGATCTGCCTATAAAGCAATGTATACTAAACTTTCTAAAGGCGCAACCGATATGTCGGCTGGTCGGAAAAGTGAAATTGAAAAACGTATGTCCAAACCAATGATGGTAAACAAGGTTAAAAAGATACAAAGAAGAATTATTAAAGATGTTAAGAAGCGTGAAAGAGACCGTAAACAAAGTGGGTCACGTGGATAATGGTTGGGTCATTTAAACAATATTTGGTAGAAGAAAACAAAGTTGTTGTTTTCTCTTTTGGGCGTATGAATCCGCCTACCATTGGTCATGAAAAACTATTAGACTCTATGGCAAAAACCGCTGGTAAGAATCCTTACCGTATGTACTTGTCTCAAAGTCAAGACACTAAAAAAAATCCTCTTGCATATAAAGATAAATTAAAGATTGCAAGAAAGATGTTTTCTAAACATGCTAGAAATATTCTTAAATCTGATAAATTAAAAAATATATTTCAAGTAAGTACCTCTTTATATGATGAGGGATACCGTAATATAATCATGGTTGTTGGATCCGATCGTATTCGTGAATTTGATATTCTATTAAACAAATATAACGGTAAAAAAGGTGCACACGGCTTCTATAACTTTATGGATATTAAAGTTGTATCGGCTGGTGATCGTGACCCTGATGCAGAAGGTGCCTCTGGCATGTCTGCTTCTAAGATGAGAGCAGCTGCTTCAGGCAATGATTTTACTAAGTTTTCTCAAGGTATTCCAAAACCAGTAAGCAACGCCGAATCTAAAAAGATTTTTAATATGGTTCGTAAAGGTATGGGTCTGAAAGAACAGACTGAGTTTAAGAGACACATTCAGCTAGAACCTGTATCTGATATGCGTGAAGCATTTGTTTCTGGAGATTTATTTAACATTGATGACCAAGTTATAATTAAAGAAACTGAAGAGCTTGCTATAGTAAAGCAGTGCGGTGCAAACTATCTGATCATTGAAAAACAAGACGGTAAACTTGTGCGTAAATGGCTAGATGATGTAGAACCTGTTGAAGAAGGTCTTTGGGCAAACATCCGTGCTAAGAGAGCACGTGGTGAAAAAATGCGTAAAAAAGGTGAACCAGGTGCACCTACACAAGCTGCTATTAACCATATTAAACGCGCAAGTGAAGACATTGAAGAGGCAGAGGATCCAGAAATTGGGCACAAAAAAGGTGCACAACCTGCTGGGTATTATAAAGGGCTTAAAAAAGGTACAAAATTAAAACGTGCTGCACACTTTGCTAAACATGGTAAAAAAGCCGATGATGATAACTCTGCATATAAACCTGCTCCAGGAGATGCTACAGCTAAAACTAAAACAAGTAAACATACTCTTAGGTTCAAACAAATGTTTGGTGAGAGTGAAGCACAAGACTTAGCAAAGGCTCGTATTGAAAGAGAAAAGGCAGCAGACGTGAAACGTCATGATCGTATGATGGATCGCGCCAGATTAAAAGACACAAAGACTAAGAATAAGGAAAGCAAATGATTAGATTCTCGCAGTACATTACAGAGGCAGAAGAAGGTCTCAAAAAGAAGGCTGAAAAATCTGGTATGCCTTTAGGTGTACTCAGAAAGGTTTATAACCGTGGTGTTGCTGCGTGGAAAACTGGACACCGTCCAGGGACAACTCCACAGCAATGGGGATTTGCTAGAGTGAACTCTTTTGTAACCAAGTCCTCTGGTACATGGGGTAAGGCAGATAAAGATCTTGCTTCAAAGGTCCGCAAAGAAGATGCATCACTTAATTCTGCTGCTAGAAAACCAGAAAAATTTACAAAACCAGATGGCACAGTAGGTATTCGTATGGTTCCCGTAAAAAAAGAAATTATTAAAAAAGATAATGCCAAGCATGGCGAAGAGCTTTAAGGGATAGAATGTAATGCCACTTAAACCATCAGATGGTGCTGGAGCATATGTGAAGGACTTTAGAAAATCAAAGGCTCCTCAATTTAAGGGTAAGTCTGATAAAAAGAAACAGAAAATGGCCATTGCAGCATATCTGGATGATAAAGATGACCAAAAGGAATCCACCATGGATAGTTTTAAAAAACATATGATGTATGACCCTAAAACAGGTAAGGGTTATAAAGCAGAAAAAGAAGCAGATCATTTGCGAATGAAAAAGAAAAGCTATACACATGATGATCCTAAATCAAAAAAGGTAGAGGAATCTGTCTTGCACGAAGCACAGGATCAAACCACACAGCGTTTAAAGATGCTTGTAAATATGGGCATGATGGATAAGAAAGATTTGCAGCGTATGATCCGTGCCCTTGATATGGTAAAGGAAGGCAAACCTGTTGGCAAAGTTGAAAGAAAGATCCTTTTCACAATGTTAAATGAACTTATTGGTATGATTACAGGCGACGATCAAATGTTCATGAAAGCAAAAAAAGCGGTGAAAAAGTAATGCCTGAATCAGACCGCTTAAATCGAATAGAAGAAAAGATTGACAAAATGTCCGAGGCCATTGTACAAATGGTTCGACTAGAAGCAAAGATAGATAACTATGAAAAATACAGAGATGAATCTTGGTCACGAATGAATCGTTTTAGTGAAAAATTAGATAGAATCGAAAAAGCAGTAGATGACAACGCCAGAACAGTTTCAACAATAAATAAGCTATTCTGGGTCGTAATAGTAGCGGCAGCCGGCGCTATAGCAACAAACTTATGGATGTAAGAGGACACACCAAAATGAAAACACAAGACATTAAAAATATAGCAACGGCTCTTAAAGGTATTAGAGAAGCTGCTATGAAACCCGAAGTTAAAAAAGCATTAGCAAAATCTGCTGCTGCTTCAGAAAAAGGTAAAAAGGCAGTAACACTTCCAAAAGCTCCGTTTAAAATGGAGACCAAAGAAGGTCTAAAAATTGCTGATGTGGTGAAAGCTACTGCAATGGCAAAGAAGCGCCAAGCAAAAGAAAGAGAAGCTACTGGAAAGAGTAGTGTATCTAGTACAGATCTTGCGGCTCGGATGCCTCGTAAAGAAGAAAAAGATGGTGACGGCGTCAATATTGTAAAAGATAGAGAATTCAAAGGCAAACCTTTTAAAAAGGTACATGCAAAGGCAGGTGAGCCAGGATCTAATACACGTGATTCTTTATTTAAAAAAGGAGGCCAAAAGCCTGCGTGGATGGATAGAGAAGCCAAAATGAGAAAAGAATCAATTGAAGAAGATATGAATAAAGTGCATAGTGTAGAAATTGACCACATGGGTGGTCATGATTCTAAGGCTAAAAAACTGGGCGTTACTTTGAAGAAAACAGGTAGTCACTCCGCCCCTGCCGGCATGAAAGGCATGGCTCCCCACAAGGTTACCGGTAAGAAAAAGGATCTTCAAAAGTATTTAGCACATCACCATGATTCAGAAGATGAAGCTAAAGAACATCACCCACAGCTGTATAAAGAAGCTATGGATCCAGTAAACAAAGCGGCTCTTAAAGGCAAGCACAAAGATCGTAAAGACAAAGACATTGACAACGATGGCGATGTCGATTCATCTGATAAGTATCTCCACAAGCGCCGTAAAGCGGTTTCTAAGGCTATGAAGGGCAAAGATGCAGATGCAGAAGTTGAACTTGACGAAATTTCAAAAAATACTCTAGGTTCATATATTAAAAAAGCTGCCGCTGACAAAGCAGCTAATGCATATAATCTTGGTGCAAGAGATCCTTTAGGAACAAAAGGTTCATGGAGTAAATCCTTCAAGCGCAGAAAAGGTATCGAAAAGGCTACTGATAAACTTACAAAAGAATCCGTAAGTCACGGCAATATGGACAATGGTTCTCCTGCAGGTGAAGGTCTCTCACCGAATGGTAAAAAGATGATGGCTATGAAAACTGATGCTCCAGAAGGTGCTGATATCACAAAGGTTGCACCTAAGACTTTTGCTGCTATGAGAGCATCTGGCAAGAAAGCTGCGATGCGTTCTGGCGATAATGCTAAAGGTGAATCAAAGATTAAACCATCTGCAACGGATGCTAAATAATGACTGATAAAACCTTTCTGACTGAAGAAAATCCAGATAAGTCCATCTATGACATGCCGTCCATCTCTGACATGATGGACCCAAACTGGTGTGAAGAATGTGGTAAAGTATGTGAATGCGAACCTGGTGAGTGTGGTTGCAATAAGAAAGAAGATTAATGAATGAAGATTTAGATAGTGATCTAATAATCTTTGCAGCGAATAATTATTATAAACCATCTGGTAAAGTTGACCCAGAAGAATTTTATGATGATTTGAAAAGATTTAAGTATGTAAAACGGTTACTAAATCGGTATACAGAAACTGGTAAAATTAGTGAAAGGCTGGTATTAAATCACTTTATTGTAATATTTAATGTGTTTGGGCAATATGCCGGATTAAAACTTACTGTAAATAAACTAGATGAAAACCATCTATCAGCAGTAAAGCCATTTTTATTATTTTTAAATTATTTGAAACCTCATCAGTTGTCTCATATAAAATCAGATGAATATATCGCAGAAGTACTAAGGAAAATATAATGGGTATTTTAAAAACAGCAGCAGATACCGTATATACATTTAGGTTTTTGGCTTTACTCGTTACACCATTCGAGAAAACCAAAGCTTATGAGGCTGGTATTATTGATGAAAAGGGTAAGAAAAATAAGAACTATTCTTTTAATACAGTAGATGCTAGACAAGCATACTCAAGCTACTACACTAAATTCCATAGGCTCGTGTTCAATATTAAGAAGTTGATTCCAGCAGGACGACTTGGGTCATATGCTGCAGCACTGTACCTTCTAAAGGATCACTATTCTGTACCAGAGATTGCTATTAGAAAAGGTTTGAAAAGTGTTGGGGCTACACCAGATGATTATTTGATAGAGGATAACCAGTGGTTCTTGTTAGAGGATGGTGCCATATCACCAGGCATTTACAGAGTAAAAGGTGAAAAGGCATTAAACCTAACAGGTGAGAATATCGTGAGACCAAGAGATCAGATTCGAATAGAAGAAGATAGTTTCCCTATTGGGGATCTTTTTGGTATAAATATATACGAAGCATTACATATTAAAAGTAATCAAAAAATTTACGTTACGACTCAGGAGCTAACATGAAAACATTCTTCGAAATCCGTGAAAGTACACTTAACGAACTGACGGCTGCAGAAAAGAAACTTATCAATCAGATGTATGATAAGAAAGGCAACCTTACTCCTATGGGTAAGAAAGTCATGGATCACGGTAAAGCCAATAGCAAACTTACTCCTCAAAACAAAGCATCTGATAATGCAAGACGTAAAGAATATAATGCTTATCAGAAATCTAAGCGTAACGAAGAAGTTAAACTAGAAAATGAAAATACTATGTTGAAGATGAAACTCATCAACAAAATGAAAAAAGCATCTCCAGCAGCTAAGAAAGCATTGGAAGCACCATCACGTGTAGACAAGAAAAAAGAATCTGTTGAAGAAGGTGTCGCTGCAGACCAACTGGCCAAAATGAAATTTGTTAGCAAGGGGTTTGCAACGCGTCCCGAAGCTGAACGCCATAATGATAGCTTAGTAGGAAAGAAAAAAGCTTCCCAAAAAAGCTATGTTTACAAGCATAAAGATAATAAATTTTATGTTCTTGATATGAAAGAAGCTAGTCTTGATGAGGCTAAAACCGATGTGTACCATAAACTTATGCTAAAAGCTCTTGGTAAAACAAAGCTGCCAAAAGGCCACGGGAATACATCCAGTGTTGCAAATAACGGTGATTTTGTTGTAGCTGACGGTGGTGGTCGAGTTATTGGCCGTCTTAAAAGGGGTGAGTTTGTATTGCCATCCAAAAATGAATCAGTTAAAGAAACAAAGAGTGGCAAAAGCTTGGATGAGATTTCTGTCAAAGATTTAGCCAACCAAGTTATGATGAAGTCCAAGGCGGATGCTGCACGAAAGAATAGATTCAAGAAAGCCGATGGAATTAAAACAGATCTTGATAGACTTAGAAAAGGTCTGAAGAAGTATGACATGAGACCTATTAAGGCTCAAACAGAAGAAAAAGACCCTGCTTTAAAAAGAGCAGGTGTATCTGGTTTTAATAAACCAAAACGGACACCCGGTCATAAAAGTAGTTCACATATTGTTGTTACAAAAGTAGATGGTAAAGCAAAAACTATTCGGTTTGGTCAACAGGGGGCATCTACAGCAGGTGATCCTAAAGAAGGTGAATCCGATAAGATGAAAGCTAAACGTAAATCATTTAAAGCTAGACACGGCAAAAATATAGCAAAAGGTAAATCATCTGCTGCTTATTGGGCAGACAAAGAAAAATGGTAGAATGAACAGATTCAAAGAATATTTTAGTAATCTAGACTCACTAAATGAGAATGCACTTAAAGCATTAAGAGTTGCAACCTCAGCACATAAAGGGCAATTTAGAAAAAGCGGTGGAGAGTATATTGCCCATCCCAAAGAAGTTGCTCGCTTTGTAAAGCAGTTTAAAAAGTCTAATAATCTTTCTGCAATGATCCAAGCAGCATATCTACACGATACACTCGAAGATACCGATACAACTTATGCTGATCTGGTTAAACAATTTGGTGCTTTGGTAGCAGATATGGTTCAAGAATTGACAACAGATAAAGAAGCATCAGACGCGGTTGGCAAGGGTGAATATATTGCCAATAAAATGGCTAAAATGTCTAGTTGGTCGTTGGTTGTTAAGCTTGCTGATCGTTTAGCAAATGTACAAGATATTGATACTCGTCCAGAAGACTTTCAAAAGAAATATGCAGCGCAAACAACGTTGGCAATTAAGCGTTTAAGAAGTGATCGCTACTTGAGCAAGACTCATAATAAAATCATTTCTGCAATTGAAAAGAAAATTAAGGAATATGTATAATGGCATTAACCGAAGAAGAAAATGCAGCTGCTCCTGCTGTTAATACTGGTTCTATTCCTAACCCTGCTGTTACTGCAATGGGGCCAAGAAAGAAAAAGAAAAAAGACGGCTACGAAACAATTCAAGTATCTGATCAGAGATATAAAAAAGGTAAGACTGTATTACTATCTCGATTTAAAAGATATATGGAAACACATTAATGGCTAAATTATACTTAATGCTTATTGTCTTGGGATTACTCGGGGGAGTAGGTTACGGTGCATATTCATACTACGTGTCAACTCAAGCAACTATTGCTACATTAAGAACTAATAATGCAAAACTTGAAATTGCACTTGAGACTGCTACAGAGAGTCTTGCAACTATGCAGGCAACTGTAGAGAAAACAAATAAATTAAACAAACAACTCCAGACTGATCTGCAAGCAGCAGAGGCCTATAGTGATGAGCTACGGTCCAAATTTTCAAGACTAAATCTGGTTCAAGAAGCACTCAGAGACAGTGAAATATTGGAAGGAAAGATGAATGGCGCAACAGCAAATTTATGGCGTGAAATCATGGGTGAAAGCGGTAGCAGTGACGGGGGTAGCCGCCCTCTTCCTAGCTGGTTGCAGCGGCCTGTCGAGGAAACCGGAGACGGAAATCAAAGTAGTAACGAAAATAGTTCCGACGACAATACCGACAGTATCACAGCCAAAACCGATACAGCTGAATGACACCCGTGTATGGGTAGTTACTGAAGAAAACCTAGAAGAATTCCTAAAAGATTTTAAAGAACAATATGGTGAGGTAGCATTAGTTGCCTTGTCTATGCGTGACTATGAAAACCTGGCATTGAATATAGGTGATCTAAAACGTTTTATTGGTCAACAGAAAGAGATTATAGTGTACTACGAGAAAGCCGTAACCGAAGAACCAGATACGGCTAAGGCTAATAACCCGTAATATATATGCGACATATAGAAAATTAATTAATTTTTTTTCTACATTTAGTGGGTATTTGGGGTTTACAAGAAACCTAAAGTAATATATAATACACATAATAAAACTAACTAATCACAACTTTGCTAAAGAAGAGCCGGGATACCGATCCCGGCTATATGCTTCTGCGCGCCATCCTTGGAGAATAATAAATGCTTAAAGTAGTACCTAATAACCGTGACACCGATACACGAAACATCATGTCACAGACTAAATTTTACGAAGCCTACAGTCGATGGGATGATGATAAGGAAAGGTACGAAACATGGGATGAATCCGTAACACGAGTTATGGACATGCATCGAAATTACTATTCAAGCAAAATGACGCCTGCTCTTAGTCAGCTAATCAATGAAGCAGAATCATATTACAAGCTACAGTATGTGCTTGGTGCTCAACGTGCATTGCAGTTTGGTGGTGAACAGATTATGAAGCACATGATGCGTATGTATAACTGCACATCATCCTATGCAGATCGTCCACGGTTTTTCTCCGAGTGTTTCTATGTCCTATTGTGTGGCGCTGGCGCAGGCTTCTCTGTACAGAATCATCACGTGGATAAAATGCCAAACATTGCTGATCGTAAGAAACAAGCAAAAGGTTGGGTCATTGAGGATT
>OJCJ01000368.1_pt1 | contig 9883 bp, 8 predicted proteins | sample 1591811 | NCBI WGS metagenome assembly OJCJ01 (sample SAMN05416758, study PRJEB24817) | seawater metagenome | isolation source: Sea water | place: Canada:Atlantic | collected 2013-07
CTATTCAATTAGAACAACTCAGCGAAGATACTCCATATCTTCAAGAAGCGAAAATATTGGTTGAAGATTTTTTGGAGGATATAGCCTCTACTGAGCTAACTAAACTGACCAAAAAAAGTAAGCTAGATAGTATTTGCTTGCAAAATGGACTTAATTTGATTCGCAGCTTAAATCCACGACCAGGTGAAATGCTAGCGGCAGACAACACAGAGTATATTGTGCCAGACGTTTATATAGAAAAAAGCAACGGTAGTTGGCATGTAAAGCTCAATAATAGCAATATACCGCGTATTAAAATTAACCAAGCCTATAGTGATCTTATCAAGCGAGCGGATGATAGTGCTGAAAATCAGTTCTTAAAAAAGAATCTTAATGAAGCGCGTTGGTTTCTGAGAAGTCTTGAAAGTAGAAACGACACGCTAATGCAGGTCACTATTGCAATTATGGATTTTCAACAAGGCTTTTTGGAACATGGCCCAGTAGCAATGAAACCATTGGTTCTGTCAGAAATTGCAGAGCAACTTGATCTTCATGAATCAACGGTATCAAGGGTTACTACCAAAAAATATATGGCCACACCCCAAGGAATCTTTGAGCTCAAATATTTCTTTTCAAGTCATGTGGGAACATCTGATGGAGGAGAGTGTTCATCAACAGCGGTTTGCGCTATCCTAAAAATATTAATAGAGGCGGAGCGTCCATGTAAGCCCCTTAGCGACAACAAACTAACGACGCTTTTAGCTGATCAAGGCATTCAGGTTGCTCGAAGAACGGTTGCGAAATATCGTGAAAGCATGAATATCCCCTCATCGAGCCAAAGAAAAAGATTTGTTAACAAAGCGTAATTAAGGAGAATACTATGCAAATGACAATTAGCGGACATCATCTAGATGTAACTGATCCAATTCGTGATTATGTTACCGCAAAGTTATCTAAGTTAGAGCGCCATTATGACCACATCAACAGTACTGCCGTTATTCTAAGTGTTGATAAACTTTTACAAAAAGCCGAAGCCACAATACATGTCTCTGGCGGTGAATTATTTGCTAATGCAGAGCATCAAGACCTCTATGCGGCAATCGATTCACTGAGTGATAAATTAGACCGCCAGTTAATTAAGTATAAAGAAAAACATAGGGACCATTAAGTTAGCGTATGAAAATCTCTGATGTACTCAGCCAAGAACTAACGAGTTGCAATTTGCCGGGGCGCAGTAAGAAGCGCATTCTTGAAAATATTGCCCAAATAATCACAGCCCAGCTCAACGGTAGCGATGAGCTCTGTGATCTTTTATTTGATAATTTTGTATCGCGAGAAAAACTCGGCAGTACAGGTCTTGGGGATGGCGTTGCTATTCCTCACTGTCGCACCCCTGGAGTTAAGAGAATCCACGGTTTTTTAGCCAAACTCACTACTCCCGTTGAGTTTGATGCTATTGACGATAAACCCGTGGATTTGTTATTCGCTTTGGTTGTACCTGAAGAAAAGAATGATGAGCATCTTAGTACTTTGGCACGCATTGCCGCAATAATGCAAGATGATGCCTCACGTCAAAAACTGCGTAGCTGCGACAACGATGAATTACTGTTTAATACGGTTTTAAGTTTGGAGTGCAAACACAGATCATGAGACTTATTGTTATCAGTGGCCACTCGGGTTCCGGAAAAACCTCTGCACTCAATATTCTGGAGGATGTTGGTTTTACCTGTGTGGATAATTTACCCTCAAGCTTGCTGCCAGAGCTTATAAATCAACTAAAAGAACAAACTCGCGATCCAGAATTAAAATTAGCGGTTGGAATAGATGCTAGAAATCTTATGGGGGATCTGACTAAAATTCCAAAAATTCTCTCCACCATTGAAAATTTGGGTGTTCAGGTGGACGTGATTTTTTTAAAAGCGCAACGCACAGACTTACTCCGACGCTACTCAGAAACTAGGCGAAAGCATCCTCTTAGCAGTGACACTGTAGGGCTTAAAGAGGCAATTGATTTGGAGGAAAATATCATCTCCCCCATGGCTAAAGTTGCCAGTCTTACCGTTGACACGTCGGGGCTAACACTCCACCAACTGCGCGATTTAGTTAAAAATACTATTGTGCCTAATAACGCACAACAGATGTCTATTTTGTTTGAAAGCTTTGGATTCAAGCAACGCATACCCAATGGTTCAGACTTTGTATTTGATGTTCGCTGTCTTCCTAACCCCTACTGGAAAACAGAATTGCGCACCCAAACTGGTAATGATTCTGGGGTAATCACCTTTCTTGAAAGTCAGGTTGATGTGGCCTCAATGTTAGCGGATATTATTGGTTATTTAACCCGCTGGATTCCTAAGTTTCAGGCTAATAACCGTAGTTACCTGACAATTTCTATCGGTTGTACAGGGGGCCAGCACCGCTCTGTTTATATCGCTAATCGACTGCATGAGCACTTCTCTAAACAATACAATTTTGTGCAAGTCATGCATAAAGAATTAGTGACACAGACTTAGAAATGATTAGCCGTCAATTAACTATCATTAATGAGCTTGGCTTACATGCACGAGCTGCCACAAAGCTGGCCTCACTTGCTGGACGTTATGAATCTAGTATACAAACCGGTATAACTCCCCCATTAGTTGATGCCAAAAGTATTATGTCGCTGTTACTCTTATCGGCCAGTCAGGGTACTGAGCTTATTTTTGAGTTCGATGGACCCGATGAAGATGAAGCATGCATTATGATTACTCGGCTTCTAGCTGACTTTTTTGGCGAGGGAAAATAGACCTTAAAGGTCAAATTTACTGGCTATAGCAAGGCATCCTGCTGTATTTTAGGTTAAACTATCGTTTCACTGCTGCTTTTATTGGGCTTTTGAGGAAATAGGTGGATGACTCAGGTAACGCGACATAACAATCTATTATCACAACTAGGTAGCGCTATTGATTCGGTCACGCTTAGCCAGGTTAGGCATACGCTGAATAATCTATCGCCACCCGATGTCGCCCATCAATTAGAAACCGCACCCCCTAAATATAGAAGAATCTTATGGGAGCTTGTCGATCCAGAAATATCTGGAGAAGTTATTCATGAGTTATCGGACGAAATACAATTAGAATTTCTTGATGAAATGGACAGCGTCGAAGTAGCATCGCTAACCGAAGGACTCGATGTCGATGATATTGTCGATATCTTACAACAGCTACCAGATCGCGTTATCCCTGAGGTGCTGCAGGCAATGTCTGCGCAAGATAGACAGCGTGTGGAGTCAGTGCTTACCTACGATGAAGATACTGCTGGCGGACTTATGGATACTGAAGTCATTACTATTCGTCCAGATATTACCTTGGATGTAGTTTTACGCTATCTTCGTCGCTTTGAAGAAATTCCAGAAATTACAGATAACCTGTTTGTCGTTAATCGTGATGATGCTTTTGTGGGCAACCTACCTTTAGGCATGTTACTGACCTCATCACCAACTATCACAGTAAGAGAGGTAATGAATACCGAAATACGTGGTATTCATGTCGATTTGACTGACTCTCAGGTTGCCCAGCTGTTTCAGCGTCATGATTTAGTGTCTGCGCCTGTGGTAGATGACGATAATTGTCTGTTAGGTCGAATCACTATTGATGATGTGGTTGATGTTATTGTGGAAGATGCTGATCACTCACTTTTAGCAATGGCTGGGTTAAGCGATACCGAGGATACATTCTCATCTGTTGGTAAAACTGTGCCGCGGCGTGCAGTATGGTTAGGGGTTAACCTTTTAACCGCAATACTTGCGTCAACCGCGATTAGCCTATTTGAAGATGCATTGGATAAAGTGGTAACCCTCGCTATTTTAATGCCTATTGTCGCCAGCATGGGCGGTGTAGCGGGTAGTCAAACACTTACTGTAGTCATTCGAGGTATGGCGCTTGGTCAGGTCGAACGCAGTAATTTAAACTGGCTGCTAAGTAAAGAATTTGCTGTTGGCGCTCTCAATGGATTGCTTTATGCGCTTATTGTTGGCTGTGTCGTTTCTCTATGGTTTCAAGATGCTACCATGGCACTGATTATAGGTCTTGCTATGGCGATAAATTTAATGGCAGCTGCCCTTTCAGGTACATTACTACCAGTGTTTCTAAGATTTCTTAAGATTGACCCTGCCCTTGCAGGAACCGTTATTTTGACTACAATTACTGATGTTGTCGGCTTTATTTCCTTCCTTGGCCTTGCAACAGTATTTCTTACCTAATGTCTGATTTATCGACTGAATTAACAGACCTACCGAGTAGATCTCAGCTTAAAAGAGAGCATCAAGAGCTGTGTGATATGGGTGAAAAACTGGTGTTGCTAGCTAAATCTCAGTTAGAGAAAATTACCCTGGATGATGCCTTGCAAGCGGCTATTAAAGAGGCGAGAAGATTAAAAAACCTTGATGCAAGACGTCGTCAAATTCAGTATATAGGCAAGCTTTTACGCAACATTGATATTACTGAAGTAAAGTATTCTTTGGATAAACTTAACCATCAATCACAAACATTTAGACAGCATTTTGCCAATCTAGAACAGTGGCGTGAGCGCCTTATTATTGAAGGTAATGATGCCATCGAAGATTTTATCGCGCATTATCCAAACACAGACAGGCAGCAACTGCGAAATCTTCAAAGACAGGCTTGCCGGGAAAAGTCCCTTAACCAATCTTCATCTGCCGCTGAAAGACTATTTAAATATATTAGGCAGCTCGCTGATTAATTTTTGAACGTTAATCGCGTATGTTTCTGAACGGGCATTCTTGTTCTTATGTCATCAATCATATTTAGGTTAATATTAGCAGTCACCACACCAACCTCGTCCTCTAGCTGCGCAATAACAGTTCCCCATGGATCAATAATCGCACTACCACCCCAAAGACCACGAGATCTACTTGCTCTATCTACCAAGTTAGCGCCAAGCACAAAGAATTGATTTTCAACCGCGCGCGCTCTTAATAAAAGTTGCCAGTGGTCTCGACCAGTTATTGCAGTGAATGCCGCTGGAACAGTAACTAGCTGCGAACCCGCTGCTCTTAACTGATGAAACAATGCCGCAAATCTTAAGTCATAACAAACCGATAAACCTATTTTACAAACATCTGTTTGAATCGTTTTAATTGCAGTGCCATAACTGTAGGAATCAGATTCTCGGTAAGCTTGTTGGTTGTTTTTTGAATGGACATCGGCATCAAATAAATGGATCTTATCGTAGTGATCCACACAGTGGCCATTGGAATCATACACCAGTGATCTTGCCACTGGCTTAGACTGGCTATCCCCTACCGGCACTGTTCCTCCAATAATCCAAAGCTTTAGCCGCTTGGCCTGATCGCTTAAAAACTGCCTAACCGGGCCATTGCTGAGAGCCTCCTGACAGCCAATGGATTGCAAATCTTGCTCGCCATAATAGGCAAAGTTTTCGGGTAAAACTGCTATACCGGCCCCCTGTCTTGACGCCTCTATTAATAGCTGTTGAATCTGATTGAGATTAGTATCTAATTTTTTAAAGGGGCGAGACTGTACAGCAGCGACTTTGACAGTATTTTTCATAGTAATCCTTTTTATTATTGACTGGATTCAGGAAGCTCTGCGGCAAATATTTTGTCTACCGCCACTTCGACATCATCCCAGGGGCCAGACATTTTATAACTAATACTCGAGAGACGATCCACCTGTTCTTCAACTAACTTGCTAGTCGCGTAAACCCCTAATGCAGCTGGCAATCCACCCGTTAATCCAACCAGCCAAGGTAAATTGGTCGCCACTGGCAATGTGGCCACCAGTTTCGCGTCTAGGGTCTCAAAGCCCAAATCAAAGTTACCCGCCATACTCATTTTTCCCGAAGGCATATCAATTTTTAATGGCTCGTCTAGGGTTAAAACCGACAGATCAAAACTCAAGGTTCCATCTAAACGCCTATAGGCTAAATTTTGACCGACCACATCAGAAAAATCCAACTGCAACCGTCTGAGCCAATTAGCGAAGTTGAATAGACCGACTAATTTTAATGCTGCGCCTGCACCGGTCGGAGTCCGATAAAAGTTTCCTTCAACTAGATTAATTTTAAAATCACCCATAAGGTTTTCTTTGCTAATTGCCCATGGCATTCCTCGCCATGAAAGATCAGCATCTAGCCTACCTGACTTGCTATCTAGCACCTGCGGCAAATCAAACACATTAAATAAATGGCCAATATTATTAATACCTATTGGGCCAACTAGCTGACTGAAATGCGCTTGACCATTATAACCCCAAAAGAATTCAGTTGGCGCTTCACTAGCGAAGATACCTGGCTGCAAGCCGATAATATCTCCCCCAATATTATTAAATGATGCACCCGAGGATTCTGGGCGTAATTCGAACGATAATGAACCTAAGTCTCTTTCTGCTACCGATAGATGATCGACCGAAAAATCAACGGCTAAGAATTCTCTTGGATCAACATTGACATTGTTTCTACCTAGATTTCCTGATACTGAAAGTCTGTTTAAAGCAACTTTAGCGGGCTGAGAGGCGTCTTTATAAAGAGTCAATGAACCATCTGCTAAGTCACTGGTAAACTCGGCATCGAAACCTGAAGTAACCGGCTTTATTTTGGCACTTACCTCTGATAACTCGATGCCAGCAAACTTCCACTGAGCCAGTTCTATATCAAAAACGGTTTTTATGGCCCTGTCGTCTGTTGGGTTTTGATCCATTAAATAACTCAGCGGCTGCCATACATTAAAATCAATGGTGGGCAGATTAGCTGATATCAAAAGCACCTCTTGACTGGGCATTACCAATGCGCGGTCGTAGCTAATAACCCCTTGTTTTAGCCGACTTTCCTCAAATCGAATATCAGCGAGCATATTGGGGCCCAACCTACCCTCAAACTGAGAAAAGCCCGGATCGAAATGTAATTTCAATGCCAATGGTTGCCGCTGCTCAGATGTTTTGCCGATGGGTGCCGGCAGATTTATCGCTACACCTTGCATATCACTTTCTATACTCAATAGCGTTTTTGAGAAATTCTTGGGGTCTTTTGATAATAAACCTGAAATAACTATGTCATCTGAGAATATTGTCTGCCAGCGAGAATTTGTAAATTGATCCAAGCTTTTGGGTGCTATGGTGGTTGTAAAGGACATCTGTTGTTGCGCATCACGGTAGAGCTTTGCATTAAAAGGCTTACCCCAAAGCTGTGCACTCAAATCAGGTGCATATATACCCTTTTCTGATGAAAACTCAACCTCACCGGTTAATTTATCCAGGGTTATAGGTGACCCTGTAATCGCCATTTTAGCATTATCAATTAAGGAGGTTACTCTATAATCTATTTTGGGTGGATTTTTTTTGTCGGCAATATAACTAGGTAACTCCATATACAGACGAGTTGTTGTATTACCTGAATAATCCCAAGCAGACATAGGCCCTAAGTTTTGACTTAGAGGTGACTGATCTAAAATATCGATCATTGCTGACAGGTCAGCTTCTAAATGGCCATCAATAACCCATTTTCTTTCCTCAGCTGTTGGTTTAACACTGTACTTTATTCTGGTTTTACTCACCGCCGCTCGATTCAAACCTGCCGATCTAATTTGAGCACTTAAATTGCCACTATCCACCAAAAATAATCCGTCTAGCCTTTGTAGCCGCGGCCAATTTGGATTAAATTTTATAGTTGCATTATCGACATCAAACAGTAATTGCGTAGTACGAGATAGGGGATTATCTATTGGCGGACCTGTTCTAAAAAGAAGACCGAACTGTTTCAAATTACCCTCTTCGATAGCACTACTAAGCCACTTAGATGTCTTATCAGGCATAGTGTAAGGTAAATAGGTATCCGTCAGGCTTAAATCCAGATCACGAGCGCCAATCAATAAATTAAATTCTGCTCCTTTACTCTCACCACCAATCGGTTGCTCAATGGTAAATTGGAGCTGACTATTGCCTGCCTCAAGTTTTGTACTAATTCTATCGCTGTAAACGATTCTTTGATTTGGCGAGCGCCAGTCAAAATAAACTGTGCCCTTTGCTTCCTTGATGATGTGATATTCTCGATAGGATTTTGGGAATAATATCTCAAATCCGTTATCATCAGCGATATGGAACAGGCCGTTACTGTCTTTAATTTCTAAATAACCATGAATATCTTTTAGCCCTGGAATGCCACTGATGGGCTGCATGTAACAACCGTCTAAATTTGCCGATAAATAGAAGCCGGTTTCAGATCTACCCGCACTCAAGGATGATATATTACCCTTAGGTTTAACACGCTTAAGGCGATTTACGATAGCAATAGGTAGCGCCTGTGACTCATAAATTAGGTCTGTAACTAGCTCTACATTGATATGGTTGATTGAAATATCAAATTCTTGCCAATGTGAACCTAATTGTTGCGAATATAAAATATTAACTGGCTCGATAGTGGTTGAGCCTAAATCAAATTGAAGGTCCTGCAGTCGCATACCCCAATCTTTTCCGGGCATATACCAGCCAGTCAAACTGGTCTTAATATCAGATACTGGTGGAACATCATCTGCTAGCCAGTTAAGCGGCGCATTGGATAGTGACAGCTTTCCTTTATAATCGAGTTGTTTGCCAGGGCGAAAATCTAACCAGATTTCTCCGCCGCTTTTAATAGCATACTGATCTAGCTCTCGGGGAATACTGGGTGCTAATGACTGAGTGAAAATCTTTAATGGTTCAGATAAATTAAGCTCTTCAAATTTAAGGTACCCATTAGCCTTAAATGAATTTAAATCGGACAGCTGACCATTAGCCTCCACAATTAAATGCGCTGGACTATCGCCCTTTGCAAAACTTACCGATAACTGCGCGCGGTGGAATTCGTGGTCATTTTCAATCAACATTTGGCTGCCCAAAAGCTGTGTTTTTTGGCCAGAAAAGGCATGCAGGTTAACCCTTAGCGTCTCAAGCCGAATTTGTCGGCTAAATAAAAATGGTTCTAAGATAATGTTTAAATCAGTCTTAGATTCACTATCAAATCCTTCCAGTCGCCAATGTCCTAGCGCATTTTCAAAAAAATTTATTTCCAGCTGATCAATCGCTAATTCACGCCATATTGGCGAACCTAGTTTGATACTGCTAAATAAATCTATCTCTGCACGAGCACCATTGAAACTTAACACGGTATTCTGCTGAGGGTTTATAAGCTCAACACTTTGGATATCAATAATCGGTATTAGTTGTGGCCATTCACCACTCAAAGTCCCTAAACTGACTTTAAAACCCGTATTGGATTCAATAAAAGACTGGATCGTTGGCCTCAGCTCATCTAACTGTCCAATGGTTTGGCGCCCGAGAAAAATAATTATCACCATGCCGATAATTAATAATGCAGCTACAAGACCAAGCCATTGGGTCAGTAATGTGATTTTTTTTGCTATACTTTTGATCATCTGCGTTGTTGAGCCGGTATTATTTTAAATTGATCATTGGGAATTGAACCCTCTACACAAAGTTTAACATCACAACCTGCCCGAACCTGTAATTGATTTAATGCTTTTGAAAATTTGTTATTAATTTTTTCTACCACTGTCACTGACGCGTGAATTTCTATCACCGACCATTTGCCTTTGGATTCAATATTTAATAACTGGCGAAAGATGTCAAAACACAATGTTTCATCGGATTTCACAACCTTTTCCCCCTCACAGTGCCTGCAAGTTGAGCCTAAAACCTGACTTAAACTTCTGCTCGTTCGCTTGCGAGCAATCTGTATCAGTCCGAGTTCTGTAAAATCTAAAATGGTGGCTTTCATATTGTCTTGAGAAAATGCCTGCTTGAGTCGCTGAAACACTTGATGTCGATGATCTGCCTTTTTCATATCAATGAAATCCTGTCTCTTATACACATCTGACGCTGCCGACGACTCC
>OJCJ01000371.1_pt1 | contig 9865 bp, 10 predicted proteins | sample 1591811 | NCBI WGS metagenome assembly OJCJ01 (sample SAMN05416758, study PRJEB24817) | seawater metagenome | isolation source: Sea water | place: Canada:Atlantic | collected 2013-07
GATCTACACGTAAGGAGTCGTCGGCAGCGTCAGATGTGTATAAGAGACAGCTGCGTGATTGATAAGCGTGGTCGTATTGCTGCACGTCAAGGTGTTAATACACTTACAACTAACAATACTGATTTAGGTGCTGATAACTACTTGACTAAGGTCCACTACTATTTTGTTGACGGCATCGGAGGCGCTGAAGAAGTTATTAGTGCAGGGAACAATAAAATATTCTCAGGTACTAGTACGCTATCGGATATTACTCCCGGTGGCTATAGTATAACAACAAACAACTGGAAGATTGTAAACTTTAATGACAAGGCTTACTTATTCCAACGTGGATATGACCCCTTAGTTTACGATGAAGCTAGTTCGCCTAAGCTACGTACCTTTAGTACTGTTAATTCTAATACTACTCCTGCTGCTTTTAAATGTAATGAAGTCTTAGCCGCGTATGGTAGGCTTTGGATTGCTGGCAGCGATAACGACAACCAAACTGTTTATTGGTCTGACTTGTTAATAGGTAATAGTTTTACTGGTGGTTCTACTGGATCAATTAATTTAGCTAAAGTGTGGCCTGATGGTGCTGACAAAGTTGTAGCATTAGCTGCACATAACAACACTTTAATTATCTTTGGTGAGCATAGCATAGTTGTTTATATAGGCGCTAGTGAGCCTTCTACTATGCAGTTAGCAGACACAGTTGCTGGTGTTGGGTGTGTCGATAGAGACTCTGTACAGCACATAGGAACTGATGTTTTATTTTTATCTTACTCTGGTTTGCGTAGTATAGGACGAGTAATACAAGAAAAGTCTTTACCTATATCAGACCTGAGTGGGACTATTAAGACTGAACTTATTGAAAGCATAAGACAAGAGACTTTACCCTTGGCGTCTATATATAGTCCTGAGAACTCTTTTTACTTGCTTACTTTTTTATCTCAAGACATTACCTATTGCTTTGACTTAAAAGGCGCATTAGAAAACGGGTCATATAGGGTTACTCGCTGGCCTTCTAGTTTGTTTAAGTCTTTTGATAGAAAGCTAGACGGTACGTTATATGTAGGTACTGTAGGTGGATTAGCAACGTACACAGGATACGATGATAACGATTCATCCTATCGCTTCAGGTACTATAGTCCTTCTTTGACTTACGGGGATTCTTCTAAGACAAAGATGTTAAAGAAGATGGTTCCTACTATTATTGGCGGAGCAAACTCTGCTGTTTCTTTGTTCTGGGCTTATGACTTTAGTGAAGAATATTCTAGTCAGGTTATTACAGTAGGTGACGCTAGTGAGGCTACTGCTTTTTATGGTGTATCAGAATACAACACAACAGCAGAGTACACAAGCGGTACTTTAACATCTAGATTAAAAATTAACACAACGGGAAGTGGGTCTACTGTAGTCATAGGCGTTGAAGCTGACATTAATGGATCTCCTTTATCCCTCCAAGAAATAAACACACAAGCCCTGATAGGTAAAATTGTATGAGTACTTATACTAAAACAACTAACTTTGCTACTAAGGATACTTTACCGCCGGGCAATGCTGCTAAAGTTGTCCGTGGCACTGAGTTTGATACAGAGTTCAACAACATCCAAACTGCTGTTAATAGCAAAGCCAACTCAGACAGTCCTACATTTACTAATACTGTAAATGCTGGTAACATTACTTCCAATGGTACTGTAACTGCTGTTGCTATATCACTTAGCGGAGCCTTTACTGGCACTATAGACGGAGGGTCTTACTAATGGAATTTGATAAAATTTTAGCAGCTTTAGGTATTGGGGGTGCTGGTCTTCTTAGTGCTGGAGCCTATAATCGCTTAGGTGGCGTAGGCGACCAAGCTAAGGAAGATGCTATTGCTTTGGCAGCAGAGTTAGAAGAAAAAAGCCAGTTTCAGCCTTTTACTATGACATCAGCAACTGGTGGTAGTTTTGGCGCACAGCGTGGTGCAGACGGTGGTACTGATGTAACCATGAATCTTTCTCCTCAAGAGCAGGCGCTACAAAGAAGCTTGTTCGGTGGAGCAGGACAGTTCTTTAACCAAGCTATGCAGTCTACAGCAGGGCGAGAGTCAGACATCTACAGCCGTATTAGGGCCGCACAACGTCCTGAAGAAGCAAGAGAAAGACAGGCACTAGAGAACCGACTAGCAGCGCAGGGTCGCTTAGGCGTTAGTACAGCGCAGTATGGTGGAACACCAGATCAACTTGCTATTGCTAAAGCACAGGCTGAAGCACAAAACTCAGCAATGCTAGGGGCAATGGGTCAAGCACAATCAGAGCAGGCACAGCAGGCGGCGTTAGGTCAGCAGTTCTTAGGCGCTGGTTACGTACCACAATCTCAGCTTCTAGGGGCTATAGAAGCTTCATCGTTGTTCCCACAGATGCAGCAACAGGCACAGCTATACGGTGCTGGGCAGTACGGTGAGACTACAATGGCTGGTATTGAGGCGCAGTTGATAGCAGAACAAGCACAAGCTAACTTACTGGGTGGTCTTGGTTCTGGCTTACTTAGCGGTTTGTTTACACCAGTTGCTCAAAAAGGTGGCGGTGCTACTAACTGGCTTTCTACGGTTTTTAAATAAATAAGGAGAATTAAGTAATGGCTAAATTTTCACAAGCGTTACTACAAGGTTTGCTTAATCCTGCTTATCAAGGTGAGTTGATGCAAGCCGCTAAAGGTTTAGGACAGACTCCGGGCCTTATGCGGGAGCAACAGCAGGCCCAACAGGAGAAACAAAGGCAGGCACAAATGGCTGGATTAGAGGCTTCTGGAGTAGCTGCCACAGAAAAAGCAGAAGCTCAAAGAGAGGAGTTAATCCTCAGGAAAGCTACTGAAGTAGCCACATCAACTAACGACACTGCTGCTCTACAAGCTCTTCAAGTTAAGGCTTTAGATCCTAGGGAGTATTTAGCTTCACTAGCCACAAGAGGTGCCGAAAAACCAGTTATTCTATCTGCTGGCGCTGGGATGTATGATCCAAACACAGGAAAGCTTCTTGCTGAACGTGGGTATAAGCCTGAGGCTGGACCCAAGAAAGGCATTAAAACTGTGGAACGAGATGATGGGTCTATCGTTGTTTTAGATGATACCTCAGGCGATGTTATTAGCACTATCCCACCTCCCGGTAAGGGCACGGGCGACCGTGATGCAGCTTTGAACCTCATCGCGCAGACTACTGGCTTCATTCAAGACGTTGATGAGTTGATGGACCCCGGCTACACAGAGACAGGGTTTATAGGCGGGATGACCTCAATGGTTCCCGGAACTCCCGCATACGACAGAGAGAAAGAACTTCTGTCTATCAGGGCTAGACTTGGCTTTGACCAGATCAACACAATGAAAGAACTAGCTAAAGAATCAGGAGCCTCTGGTACTGGCTTGGGACAGATATCTAACATTGAATTTATGTCCCTACAGTCTACCATTGATGCTATTTACGTTGGTATGTCAGGGGAAGCACAGAACAAGGCGCTACAAGCAATTAAGAAGCACCTGTTAAACGTGCAGAAGCTGGCCTCTGGTATTGCTCCCGCTGACGCTATTGAGTGGGATAAACCTGAGTACAAAGCTGTAGGTTACCACAAGGACCCTGTGACGGGTGTTGTGTTTTTCGCGCCTGACGGACCAGATGGGACTAGATACAAGCTAGTGGACGGTAAGTTTGTTAAGATAGGGACGTACCTTGGAACCCTCACAGTAGAATAGGAGCTTAACTAAATGTCTCTTGCAGAAGATATGGAAGCATTTGATAGAGCCTTTGGCGCGCCTGCTCAAGGCGAACCTCTGGTGTCTGAAGAACAGAAGAAAGAAATGGTGATTGATGACGAATCAGCGTTTCAACGGGCGCTTGAGAGTGACGCAGTAGACTTAGATAACTCTGACGTACAGACAGAGGAATCTTCTCTGTGGAACAGGTTTTTCTCTGAGCCTTACCAGAGAGGAGTTGAACAACAAGCTCAGACTATGCAGAGGTTAAGCCAGAGCCAACCTACAGCGGCAGGAATATCAGCAGCCATGAGTGATCCTGCGGTGCTTGAGGAGCAGTACAGGCAGTCCACAAACCTACCGTCTGTTCTTTTGCAGACAGTCACTACGCCTCTGAGAGTGGCCTTTGACTCTGCGTCTGAGATGGTTATGTTTGGTGTAGGAAAGGGCGTGGGTATGTTGCCTGAGGGACTCAAGGAAGGGGCCGCAGAGCGATTTCAGGAACTAATGCAGACAAAAGCTGGTCAGATGGCTTGGAATGCCGCTGGTCAGGGTATGGAATCGTGGGAAAAGTTCCAGCAGAACTACCCTAACGAAGCGGCCAACCTTGTCGCTGTTATGGACTTAGGCTTTACTAAAGGAACACAACCACTAGTTAAACAGAAAGTAATACCCATGAAGCTAGAGCGTGTAGGTATGCGTAACGAAGTTAAGCCTCTAGCTGGAGGTGACGCAGACGTATACAAAGTTTTGTTTGAGGGCGAAAGGAAAACCCCTGAACAGGTAAGGCTAACAGAAGATCCTAAAGGATTATCAGGCACCCAAGAACAACTAGCGTCTGCTGAACAGCTAGAGCTTATAGATATGGCTAAGTCCGCAGGAGTTTCTGGTAACAAAACTCTACAGGCAAACTATAACTCCTTTCAGCAGTACTACGATACTTTAGAAGCTAACTTAATGAAAATGTTAGCAAAGAACGAAAGAAAAGTTAACTGGGCTGAGTTAGACGATAATTTAAGGGCCAACTTAAAAGCTCAGTTTGACAACATGGTGGTAAGTAACCCAAGACTTATGGAATCAAAAACGGCAAGAGAACAGACAGCTCTTTTGTTCAAAGAAGCTCTGACAATTTTAGATGAGCAGGGCGGTACACTTCAAGGGTTTCGTGTTACGCGCTCTATGTTTGACGATAGAGCAAGTAGGATGGGTGCCGATTTATCTGGTGATTCTCTGACTACTCAAAACTTATCGGCTATGGCTGTTCGTAAAGCCATAAACCAAACCGTCTTTGATGTAGTGCCTGAGGCAGAAACTATCTTTTCTAAAATGTCTAAGATTATACCCTCTCTTGGGGCCTTAAATGTTAAGGCCGCTTCGGAGGCTAAGACACGCTTTGGTCGTTTCATAGGTTCATTAGGTCTTGAGAAGTACGCTGGTAGCACAGCACTAGGTGTCGCAAGCAACGCCGTCTATGTCTTGGGTGGAACAGCAATAGTAGGGCCTTACGCTTACATTAAAAACCAACTAAGGAGGCCCGGACCAGCAAAAGTTAGAGCTAAAGTTGCTTACATTAAACGTGATATGATTGACGAAATTAAGAAAGCAATCAAGGCCACACAAGACCCAGTGAAGCGTAGTGTGCTACAGCGGGACAGCAAAGAGATTTATACGTATCTCAACGCTGTGTTCAAGCAGATTGAATCTGAGCTAGAGCAGGAAGAAACTGAATGAAATGGTTAGACAGACTAGCTAGAAACCAGAGTAATTATGCTCAAGCTCGCTACGATAGGGCTAAGGGTGGTTCAGACGCGGCTATGACTGCTATGGATTACCCACAGCGTAAGCTTAAGGAGGCTATATCTGGTGATGAAGAAAGCTGGGGGTTGCCTGATTTTTCCTTAGACATGAACGTAGGAAACAGGGCAGGATACAGGGGAACCGCTACATTAACTGATGAAGCTGTGGAAACGGGTTTAGACTTTGTTGTTGATCCTCTTAATGCTGTAGGCGCTGGCTTGGTTAGGAATGGTATGAAAGCCGCTAACAAGGTAGGAGACATTGCAGGTAACTCAACAGCCGCCGCACGTAACTACATAGACAACTTCTACGCCCCCTCTAAGACCGCACAGCCTACTAGGGTTGATGAGTTAATTATGCAGAACCAAGAGGCGCTGTCTCGCGTTCCCAAGGTAGGGCCTATTATCAGTAGGCTAGAGAAAACACAAGATTCAGCCGATATGCGCGAGAGGGTGGGGTCTTTTTTGGGTTGGGCGGGAGACTCTGTTGTTAGGGGTGCAGAGCAAACCCTTAGTCCTAGCGCGAGGGCTAACTACAGACAGAACCAAGTTACTCAGACAATGCAGGACACCGCACGTACCGCACTGACAACAGGTGGATCTAGGGACACAGCTAAGGCGGTAGCCCAGACGCAGGCAACGGAAAACATAGCAAACCAAGCGGGGAGAACTGGGCCTAAGTTGGAAGCCGTGGAAGACCTAAACCGCAGAAGCTTTCTAACGGAGCCTGTGAAAGCTACTGAGGGATCTTATAGGAATCTGATAAAGGATAACAAGCTAACAGGCGTTTACGAGAAATCTGGGAAGCCTGTGGGTGTCTCTGACAAAGACTTGGGCATCGTAGAAGACCACGTAATGAGCGTGTGGAAAGACCGAAAGGGGAGGAAGGTTAGTGAAACGCCAACAGCAGACATCAGGATTAAGAACCCCGGTTCTGGGGATCAGGTAACTGGATCACACGTTCTAGACTTCCGACAAAAGAGTAAAGTCTTTAAGACGATGAACGCGCTGTACAAGAAAAAACCTAAGCCCACACTAGAAGAAACGTGGAGGCACTTAAACGATAGCGAGGTAAAACTACACCCTAAGTCTAAGACACTAGAGGACGCTCGTAAGAACGGGATATGGACTACGGGTTCTTTTTCAGGTAACGCGATTACTGAGGGAGGCGTAAACTATATAGCCAAGGTGAACCCTAACGGCAGGGTCATGGCTGTTATCTCAGACGAACACAATTTCCTAGAGAAGGCTCCTATAATCGGCCCTGTGGTAGACGCCGCGTTGCCTAACAGGTCTATCTCAGTCACGCCCCCGATGTTCTTTGACATTAAGAAGACAAAAGGCAAGATTGCTTCACCACAACCACAGAATAAAAAGAATGTCAAGGAAAGTTTGTTTGATATAGCTAATGCAAAACCTTCTAAAAAGGCTCTCAGGGCAGAACAACAGATAAATGCAGGAGTTGCCACCGCTGGCGTAGGAATGTTAACTGGAGGAAACCGTGAAGAACGACGATAAGCACACAGTAGAGTACACATCCCTTGACTACCACAGCATGTGTGAGAAGTCAAAGGCCCGCATCAAGAAGATGCAGAAGGAGGGAATACCTACGTCCCATGACCCTAAAGAGAAGCCAGAGGACGTAGGCAGTAACGACAGAGGTTACTCTATCTTCTTTATGTCTTAGATTTCACAGTTGTTACCTGTGCAAGCTAACTGCTGGCTACCTTCAGTCATATCAGACTCCTCGTTGATGTCCCAGTTGATCTCAGTAGGGAAGTCCTTCTTGAGTGACTTGAGGGTAGCCTTGTCCACCGGCTCATACGGTGCCTGTTGGTACGTGTGGTCTGAGTAGGGCAGGAAGCTAATACCTGACACCTTGTCAAACTTGTTGTACAACCATTGGCCCACCTCTAGGAACTCATTGTCCCTGTAGTAGCACGTCATAGATGGCTTGTGTTCACACCAGTAGTCCTGATACAACTCCCACAAATCTAACTGCTCTATCGCACCCATGTCTGAGGCTGTCACAGCGCCCTCTGGGGCAGCGATAGGGAAGCTGAACACCTTTGTACTAGGGTTCATCACATCGTCCTCTACAGGCACACCAGCGGCCTCTAACACCACACAGAGTGGGTCACGGGCGTCAGCACGGACACGTCGAATGTACTGAGGGCTAAAGCGAGGATGGCACCCACTAGCACTATCGACCAACTGACTAACAGTCCCAGAAGGCTTAATCGCAGTAATTGCTGTAGAGGGCTTAATGTTAAGTCTCTCAGCCCACCGCTTGTTAGTCTCAATTGATTCCTCTCGCATCTCTGTGAGCCACTTCTTAAGCTTTGCATTGTCACCTCTGCCTGATAGTAGTGGGTGGTCCATGATGCCAGTAAGAGACACCCCTAGTAAAGCTTCTTCCTCTGTGTTAGTCTTCCATATCTTACGTAAGTACCTGAAGTCAGTTAGCGTAGCCTGTAGTGTGCCTAGGATAGACGCTATGCGTACCTTCTTCTTGAGGGTGGCTAGTGTATCGTTAGGTCTTACTACGACTTCTGACAGGTTACAGAATTGGTTAGGTCGTAAGATAATCTCAGAACAGGGGTTAGTTCCAAACTCGTGGTCAGGGTCACGCCTACCGTTCTTTGCTGCCTGCTTCTGACTAGCGACACGAGAGAACATACCACGTTCACCAGAGCGTGACTCGTACAAACTAGTCCACTCATTCAAGTAAGCCTCAAAGTCAGGCTTCTCTGTGTAGCAAGCAGAGTTGTTAGCTAGTCCACGGTGTGGATTATCGACCCACCACTGTCCTGTCTTAGCTCGACGCAGGCGGTCATCAGTTAGGTTAGAGAGTGAGATCAAGGCTGACCGACGTACTCCACCGACCACAATACACGATGCTATCTTACAGCAAAGATCGTGGCATTCAATGGATGTAAGCTTTCTTCCAGATGCTCCACGAAAGATTTCGACTGTGAAGGTAAAGAGATCGACGAGAGGTTCTGGACCACTTGCACGACCTCCGAAAGTTTTGAGTGAGGCACCCGCAGGTCGTACTCTGCTAACGTCCCACTGGGGAACTTGACCTGAATACAGCAGTGATACCAGTTCCCTAAACGATTTCGCCCATCCGACTTTTGAATCGTCAACATTAATAACTGTGTCTGTTCCATGAAACTCCTCTGCGACCTCTGGCAACTTGGTTACGTACTGACGTTCTACTGAATAACCTACCCCTGTTCCACACATGAGGACGTACATCATCTCATCAAAGGCTTTAGGGTGGTCGATAGGTAAGTAGCTACAGTTAAACCCTGCTACGTTGTCACGGTCTAGTGCTTCTCCTGCTGTCATCAACGCTCTCATGCTAGGCATAACGTCTAGATCATAGATAGCCTTAGTAATCTCTGACACATCAAAATCATTGAGGTGGCCTTTGTCAAACCAAAAGTTTACGTAACGGTTTACTGTCTCTTCCCAAGTCTCACGTCGTTGTTCCTCTGGTAGGTAACGTGCGTAGCGTGACTTGTGTATGTACTGTTGGTATGCGTCCATCTATTCTGTTACTCCTAGTGTCTCATTAATGATTGCTTGAGATGCTAACTGTAGTAGCATATATACTCCGTCAGGGTACTGTTCGTTAGAGGCTACTTCAAACATCTCACCATCCTCAAACATTACCACAACTACCTTAGGCTTTCTGTCCTCCTCTTCCATGATTGAAGCTTTAGCAGCAAACGCCATCAGAAACTCAGCAGTGGTAATCTCTTGTTCCTCTTCTTCTTTCTTGCTTCCAAACTTCCCTTCTACTACGCGCATGGTTCTCTTGACATCTAGGTCTAGTTCGTCATCACTCATGTACTAACTCCTTTATCAACCACTCTAGGTAAACGCGAGCCTTACGTAGATCCTCTACTCCGTTCTTGTACTTGTACCTGTGAATGTACTTGTGTACGTTACCTTCGCAGTAAGCGCGAAACTCGTCACCTAGTTGCTGCTTGATGTAGTCAATGGCCTCGACACCACCTTGATTGTAATGCTCTGGCTTATCAACCACGTCTACCTTGATCCACTTCTTTTGTCCTGCTGGGAGTGCATCCCACTCTTTTGGTGTTGCGTTATCAATACTCATAAACCTCATCCTCTAGTTCCTCTGTAAACTGGTCTAGTTTGCGTATGAGTTTGTCCTCAAACCTGTCTAGTATTTCTTCAGATGAAATCTGTAGCGCCTCTAGTAGGTCATCAGGATCATACAAATGCAAAATTTTCTCCTTAATTTCGTCTAGTGTCAGTGACATAATCAACTAAGTCCTTTAATGTGTCTATAGTATACCATAGAATCTCGTGTTTGTCACACCATTGAG
>OJCJ01000372.1_pt1 | contig 9823 bp, 8 predicted proteins | sample 1591811 | NCBI WGS metagenome assembly OJCJ01 (sample SAMN05416758, study PRJEB24817) | seawater metagenome | isolation source: Sea water | place: Canada:Atlantic | collected 2013-07
GAGATGTAGAGAGGTCTCGTGGGCTCGGAGATGTGTATAAGAGACAGGCTAAGGGTTCATTATTTAATAACGCCTGTATATCGGTATTATTTCGCCTCACGGGTGGCGTGCCGCGGCTGATCAATCTAGTGTGCCAGCACAGCTTGCTGGCCACTTATTCGACGGGCTCAAAAGTAGTGTCACCAAAGTTGGTCAAAGAAGCTGCAGTGGAGATTCTCGGCAGCCGCAACACTGCTGATGATAGTAAAAAATCTTTTATTATTTTAATCGGGTTACTGGTTTTGATTGCAGTGCTGATGATAGGCCTGGTTAACCAAACCGTGGTCACGCCAGAGCCCTCAGTTGATATGGAGCCTTCCACGGATAAACAGCTCCCAGCGGCTATAGAACTCCCAGTGAACACCGAACCATCAATCAATGAAACAGCTATAGATGTTCCCGCAAGTCCATTCAGCAGCCTGTTGAAGATATGGTCAGTGGATAGCGGTGCGATCTATTCCGAAGAGGAATTTTCTGCTCAGGCTACAGATAATCGCCTGCGTGCCGAAAAAATAACCGCAGCAAAAATCAGCGACTTAGAAAGAATTAATCGCCCCGGCATTGTGTGGATTAAGCCATCTTTTGAAAGCAGCCAGCGCGGTCTAAAAAGTTACCTGCTCACCGCACTAGATAAAACTGCGGTTAGGCTGCAGGGTACTGATGGCAGTATTGTGGTACCGCTAGAAAAATTTTTAACTGGCTGGTCCGGACGCTACCTCTATCTGTGGCAGCCAGTGCAAGGCTTTAATACCCTCACAGCCGGTGATCGTAACGCACCAGCAGTCAGTTGGCTGCAGGACCAATTGGCGATAATCGATCAGAACTCAGAGCGCATTATTACCGGGGGTCGTTATACCGCGGCCATTGCTCAAAAGGTAGCAAGCTTTCAGAGCCAGCAGACCCTGATGGCTGATGGTGTGGTTGGGCGAGAAACCATCATGCGTCTAAATGAACTGGCCAATCCTCAGCATCCTCGATTGCTTGGCGAGCTACCTTAATGTCTTATATTCTCGATGCCTTAAAAAAAGCTGAGCGCGATCGACTGCGTGAAGACCCCAAAGAGTTGGATGATTTTGCCAGTTCCAACTGGGATCCCTACCAGCCAGCCACAGAATCAAACAGTGTAAAGTATCTGGTTTTAGTGATTGGGTTTCTGGCTCTGCTGTTGGCCCTAGTGATTTATTCGGGATCAGTAAATCAGGTGCCCTCCACAGCTGAACTAGGGGTAATCGCCACACCGCAGGCTGAAGAATTATTGAAACCAGAGCCCTTGGCTGCACAGCCTGCCTCTAAAGCCGCAGATGCAGAACCACCGGCACGCCAGCAGATTGCACCAGCTGGTAGAAAAGCATTACCGCAGCTGACCATATCTGGGCATATGTATATTGCCGAGGGCTCACCCTCCAATCGGCTATTTGCTAATCAGCGCACTTTCCAGGCGGGTGATAAGATTGATCAGCACTGGACTTTAGTGGCGATTAAATTGCAGGGCTATAAAATTCAGTCCGCTGACCGGGTCGAAACACTGCCTTACCGCTAGTCTGAAAAAACTTCCAGTGCCGAATCTTTTCCACGATTAAAGCGCTTAATGCGGCGGTAGGGAAATACGTCGACCACGTAGCCGCTGCGAATTTGGTCTTGCAGGTTAGTCCAGAAACTCAGCTCGTAGAGGTCGCTATGCATCTCTTCAAACATTTTTCGAGCCTTGGTATTGCCAGAGAAAAACAGGCGGAATTCCTCTGGGAAAATATCATCTGGACCCACGGTATACCAGGTGCCTGACTGCATTTCCTCTTGCTCATTTCTAGGCTCAGGAATCTTGCGGAAGTTACAGTCAGTCAGCGTAGCAATTTCATCATAATCATAGAACACCACGCGACCATGTCGGGTCACACCAAAGTTCTTCAGTGGCATATCACCGGGAAAGATATTAGCGGCTGCTAGCTGTTTAATACAGTTACCGTATTCTTCCATTGCACTGCGAATTTCTACATCACTAGCACTCTCTAAATAGATATTGAGTGGCGTCATATAGCGCTCTGTGTACAGATGCTTAATAATTATCTTGTCATCACGAATCTCAATTTGTGATGCGGCCACTTTTTGCAATTCTTCAATCAGTGCATTAGAAAATCGATTGAGAGGAAATGCCAGGTTATCAAATTCTTGGGTGTCGGCCATGCGGCCAATACGATCGTGGCGCGAAACCAAACGATATTTTTCGCGCACTATTTGATGAGTCACTTCCTTTGGCGGGGAAAATTTATCTTTAATAATTTTAAAAACAATATTATACGAGGGCAGAGTAAAGACCGTCATCACCATACCCTTAATGCCCGGCGCAATAATAAATTCGTCATCAGAATTATTTAAATGGCCGACTAGCTGGCGAAAGAATTCGGTTTTCGCATGTTTGGGAAAGCCGAGAGAATTGTAGATCTCATAATCAAGCTTTCGCGGCATCAATTTTTTAAGAAAGTGCGAATACTGGTAGGGAAGTGGTGCATCCACCATAAAGTGGTTACGGGTAAAACTAAACAGCACACTTAAATCATCAGCGTTAAAAATTGCTGTATCCACATAGAGGTTTCCCTCTTCGGTATTGAGAAATACCAGCGCCAGAGGAAATCGCTGATCGCCATCAACGACGCGGCCAACCATATAGGCGGCTTTGCCGCGATAAAAAGTCGACTCCAATAAGTCAAACTTAATGTCAGCATGTGGACCCTTGAGTTGTGGCACAACTTCTTGATTAAACACTTCCATAATGCAATCAAGATCCAGCTCAATATCTTCACCCGGCAAGGAGAATTCAGATTCTTTTAGAATTCGATAAAATGTTTCTCGAAAACCTTCACCTTTATAGCGTACGAAAATACTGTACTCGGCAGCCGGCGCTTCAATAAGCTGGGAGGAAAGTACATAGATAATATCGTCATCAATTTTGTCATGGTCATGAATATCACTAAACACCGAATTAAAAAATGTTTCAGCGATTTCAAAATTGGGAAAATTAAATACCAACTGGGTATAGGCAATCTTTGCTTCGCGCCAAAGTGCCAGATTGGCAATATCTTTATTGGTGACCATGCCGAGGTATTGGACGGTCTGCGCAACTTTTAATTTATACAGTTCGAGGCGATCAACATTGGCTTGCTGAACCCCGTGCCAGTCTGCTTTTTCAAAGCGTGCCTTGGCACTCAGTGTGGAATTAAGGTAATCGGCGAAATAACTGCGAAATCCATTGAGTATGGTTTTGGCCATACGCCGGGCAGTAGAGTTATGTATTAATGGTTGAATTGCCATGATCGGCTTAACCTAGTAGCTGCTTGAGATTGTCCAACTGCTGCTGGTTATGTTCCTTACTGGCAGGCACTTCAGAGGTTTCCGGTAGCGCCTGCGGTGGTTCGATAGTAAATTCTTCACCGCGTAAAACCCGTTCACAGTACTGCTGATAGACTTCAGAAAAGGGCGCAAAGGCTTTTGACTCAATGGTATTGGCTAAAAAGTGCCAGCCACAGTCGCGGCCAGACAGATAGACCGCCGTATGTGACCAGCGCTGCTCTGCCTTGGGGCTCGGTTTGTTGCAGACTTCTTGGTAAGCCTTGCGTGGTGTTGGCAGACCAGCTGGCATACCCACGGCTCGGCAGGCATTAAGCATTTTGTGCAGGGTAGGCAGATACTCACTTTCGGCGATTATCTTTTCTGCGGCTTTAAGAATAGTGTCGGGCGAGAAATCACTGACTTTAGACAACCACAATTTCTTTGCTAGATTTTCAGATTTGGTATTGTCGCCAAAGGCACTGAAATACTGGTTATGATAATTAACTTGGAACAACGCAAAGATCTGATTGATAGCATCAATCAGCTGCGGATTAGCTGGGGCAGGTTTAGGACGCCCAGCTTCGGTCGGAGAGAGCATCGATGATGTTGCGATCTCGGATGCGACCTTTTGAATAAGATCCTTGCTGTTTGCCATCTGTTCCACTCGCTGACTGAGGTTGGTTATGTCGCGCCCATTGGCGCTTTACGTACTGCAAAAACTTGGTGCTCCAAGAGGACTGAGGCGTGCCATTTTCCTGCCAGTAGAGCACAAATTCGGGAATTGCCTGCTGCGCAAACTGGCGATCAATATTGGCCATTTGCAGAACATCATACACAGATTCCTTGGGTTGCCACTGCGCAGGCATAGCGCGCGGCATTGTGTCCTGCTCCATCATGCCAGTGTAAAACTGCCATTGACGACGTACATGCTGAATAAATTTAGAGTTCCAGGTGCTGGAAACATCGCCGCGATCGCGCCAGTACAGAATAAATTCTGGCACTGCATCATCGACAAAGTTAGGGTTAATACCCCCTTTTTCGATTAATAGGTCGAGCGCATCTTGAGAGGGCCGCCATTCCCCGGTAACTGATACTTCGCGGCTGCGGCGGTGACTGGTAGATTCGGCCTGCTGCCACTGTCGCCAAACCTCTTTAATATATTTTGATTCCCAACTGTGGCGGGGCACATTGCGCTCGCGCCAATAGGCTACAAACTGTGGTATCTGCTGCTGGGCAAAATCTTTGGTAACCCCTAGCTGAGCCAGTTGACGCAGTGCATCCTGGCTGGGCTGCCAGCTACCACCAATGGTTTTGGCCGAATGGGGCATAGTTGTTTGAGGCGCTGCTTGAGCGGGCGCCTGGGCTTTTGGCTGGGTCGCGCGATGAGTGGGCTGTTGCGCAGCTGCCAGTTCATTGAAGGCAAAACAAAAATCAAGCTGGGCCGAAAACGGCCCCCCGCCCATTAGCAGCAGCCCCTTTTCGTGCAAGCTAGCAGAGAGCCTGCGAATATCGTCTTCATTCCAAAATGGCACTAGTCCCAATAACTTAGCGCCAGCAATGGTTACCCAGTCAAACCCACTGCTCTGCACCGGGCTGCCATGGGTCAGACATTCCTGCAAAACCTGGAGTAATACTGTCTCTTCCAAACCGATAGTAGCGGCCAGAGTGGGAGATATAACAATAGGTTTTTCGGGAATTAGTGACATAAGAATACTTTATCAGAAAGCTAACTGATGAACGAGATAAACCTATAGCTTAGACAGCCCAGCCGCCGCTTACCGGAAATACCTGTCCGACAAAGCAGTCAGCCGCATCAGAGCATAGATAGGCGGCAAACTGCGCATCTTCGCGCATTGATACCAGACGCCCCAATGGTACTTCGCGCCTAAGCCGCTCTTGAAAAGCAAGATTGGCCTTGGTCTCTTCTGGGAAATAGGTTGGATTATCAACAAAATTCTGGGCGATAGCATTGACCTGAATACCCTGAGGGGCCATTTCTACACCCATCGCCTGAACATAGGCCAGTTGCGCGCCACGAGCGGCGCTATAGGTGGATGCTCGCTTTATACCTCGCAGAGCAGAGGCGCTGCCCATAACTAGAATCTTACCTGACTGGCGCTCAATCATTTGCGGCAGCACGGCGGTACATAGTCGTGGCAGGGGATCTACCAGGGCATTAAAAGTTGCTGACCATTCATCATCATTGACCAGCTGACCTTTGGTAAAGGGCGCGGGAACTGCCAGATTAGCCACTAGAACGTCTATATGCCCAGCGGCTTGGATAATCTGTGCGGGCAATGTCGGGTCTGTGAGAATCTGGGTATCAGTAATAACCTCAGCACCCAACTCAGTAAAGACTTCGCAGAGCGTGGGACCCATAAAGGTCTCGGCCTGAGTAATAAAGATACGTTTTCCATTGAGGCTGGTGCTCATAAGTTTGCATCCTGTCTGTAGATCGCGGCTAGGTTATCCAGTGCTGTGCCCGTTACTCGATTAACGGTCCAGTCATCCATGGGTTCTGCGCCCAGTGACTGATAGAAATCTTTGGCTGGTTGATTCCAATCGAGCACCCACCACTCTAGTCGGCCACAGTTTCTATCCAGCGCCAGACCACCCAGATAGCTGAGTAATAGCTTGCCAAAGCCTTTGCCGCGCATCTCTGGCTGGATATAAAGGTCTTCAAGATACAGGCCGGGACGACCCAAAAAGGTTGAAAAATTATGGAAGAACAGGGCAAAACCGACAGGCTGGCCCTGATACTCTGCAATCACTACTTCGGCATACTGCTTGTCACCAAACAGTGTTTCTTCCAAGGTTGCCACATCGGCCACGACTTCATGAAGTAACTTTTCATAGTCGGCGAGCTCTTTTATAAAGTGCAGAATAAGTGGGCAGTCGTCAATAATAGCCTGACGGATAATAAGTGAACTGCTGCTGTTGGTGGTTAGTGACATAGATGACAGATTAATTATTATTTGCTGGGTATCTTAGCCTTGGCGGCATAGTTTTATTACTGTACATAATACCAGTAATAGGCTTAAATATGACTCTAATAATAGGAGCAAAAGCTTGAGCACTAAAACCAAATCAGCCTTTGTGTGCAATGACTGTGGTGCTGACTACCGTAAATGGCAGGGCCAATGCACTGAATGCAATGCCTGGAACACATTATCTGAAGTGCGTTTAGGCCCTGCGACGCGCAGCGGCAAGGTGCTTCGTCCTGGGTTTGCTGGCGCGGTAGATGGCGCGGTCAAAACTCTGGCCGAGATTGCTCTGGATGAAATACCTCGCATTACCACGGGCACAGGCGAACTCGATCTGGTCTTGGGCGGCGGTCTGGTGCCTGGTTCTGCCATTTTAGTGGGCGGTGAGCCCGGCGCCGGCAAAAGTACATTATTGCTGCAAACCCTTTGTAAGCTGGCTGAAAATAACACTGCACTCTATGTCACCGGCGAGGAATCTCCTCAGCAGGTGGCTATGCGCGCCCATCGTTTAGATCTGCCCACCGATAAACTTGAGATTATGGCTGAGACCTCGGTCGAAACCGTCTGCGCGATTGCTGAACAGAAGCGCCCCAAAATTCTGGTGGTCGACTCGATTCAAGTGATGCATATGGAAGAGGTGGCCTCGGCGCCGGGCAGTGTATCTCAGGTGCGTGAGAGCGCCTCTATGCTGGTGCGCTTTGCCAAGCAGACTGGCACAGTATTAATTCTGGTCGGCCATGTCACCAAAGATGGCTCTCTGGCTGGGCCTAAGGTCTTGGAGCATATGATTGACTGCTCGCTGATGCTTGAGGGGTCCAGCGACAGCCATTTCCGTACCCTGCGCAGCAATAAAAATCGTTTTGGTGCGGTCAATGAGCTGGGTGTTTTCGCGATGACTGACAAAGGCTTAAAAGAAGTGGCTAATCCCTCGGCTATTTTTCTTCAGCGCGGCGAAGAGGTATCTTCTGGCAGCGTGGTGATGGTGGTCTGGGAGGGAACTCGCCCTTTATTGGTGGAGCTACAGGCGCTGGTGGATGATAGCCACCTGGGTAATCCGCGCAGGGTCACCGTGGGCTTAGATCATAATCGCCTGTCTATGCTGTTGGCGGTATTGCATCGCCACGGCGGCATATCAGTGGGTGATCAGGATGTTTTCGTCAATGTAGTGGGTGGCGTCAAGGTATTGGAAACCAGTGCTGATCTGGCGTTGATACTGTCTGTGATCTCTAGCTTTAGAGATAGGTCTCTGCCGCAAAATCTGGTGGTCTTTGGCGAGGTTGGATTGGCCGGTGAAATTCGCCCAGTGGCCAATGGTCAGGAGCGGCTGCGCGAGGCGGCCAAACATGGTTTTACCCGGGCGATTGTGCCGGCGGGTAATGCCCCTAAACAGCCGATTAAGGGCATGACCATTATTCCAGTGCGCAGGGTGACTGAAGCGCTGGATGCGGTGTCTTAAAGTCAGCTTAGTATTAAGCCGTGGTTAAAATTGAAATGCTTTCAGGTTCACGCAGCAGCGGCTGAATCTGTCCCAGTGCTTTTTGGCGTTCATCAGATTGGTACCAATTCTTCCAGTCTGCCAGGCTCTCCATTTGAATCAATGTGTAGCGAATTTTGCTGTTATTTAAGTCCTTGAATGATTTGCTTGAAATAAAGCCTTTAGCGGGCACCGCCGCCTGAATAATTTTGCGCGAGAACTCTTCATAAGTCGTCTCCATCTCTGACGCCAATACTCGTTTAATCAATATAGCCAGCATTCTTTCGTTCCCTGTGATTCACCTAATTTCTCAGGACCAAGATTACCATGTGACAATTAAATTTGTTAGTGATCCAGATTGACATCAAATGCGTGCAGGAGTAGATTGCCCGCTCTTGCTTCGGCAATAGGTTCTCATATTTAGTCGCTGTTAATTTTGCGCTAAGTAAGAGTGAAATGGGAAATCGGTGCGCTCCACCTGAGTTTGGTGTTAAGAGTAATTCCGATACTGCCCCCGCAACGGTAAATAAGAATATTTGGCTGTGATACCACTGTGTTACGACATGGGAAGGTAGCTAAATAGAACTGCGTTAAGCAGTTCACTTATGAGTCCGGAGACCGGCCTATCGCTATGCAGACAAACCGCGGGGTGCGGTCTTGTGCTGATCGACAGTCTCTGTCTCTCTGCCTGTACGCCCCTGTATATTTTATAAACCAATCACTCGGGTGTGAGTGTAAGAGAATCCAAAATGAAAAAAACACACACAATAGCGACAGCCACTAAAGTGCTTGCTGGAACGCTGCTACTTACTTTACCGCTTGCCGCACAGGCAGAAGAAAATATTGAAGAGGTGCTGGTCAGCGCCTCTCTACTCCCTATTGCCACGACGCGTTCCGCTAATGCAATTAATGTTATCGATAGCGAGCAGCTGAAAAACCGCGCCGCAATCAGCGTCAGCGACCTGCTTCGCGATATTCCCGGTCTTGCCGTTAGCCGAACCGGCGTTCAGGGCTCGTTAACCCAGATTCGTGTTCGCGGTGCCGAAGCCAACCATCTGTTGGTATTGATTGATGGTGTTGAAGCCAATGATCCCTCGCAGAGTGATGAGCTTAACTGGGGCACCTTAACTACCTCTGATATTGAGCGTATTGAAGTGATCCGTGGTCCCCAGAGTGCTATGCGCGGCAGTGATGCTATGGCCGGTGTGGTTAATATTATTACCCGCAGTGCCGATCAGCCGTTTAGTGCAAAAGTGTTTGCCGAGGCTGGAAGTTTTTCTACTAATAAGCTCGGTTTAAGTATTGGCCATAAGGCTGAAAAATATGATGTCAGTCTAGGTGTTACTGAACTTGAATCTGAAGGCGATAATATTATCCTCAATACAGGTACAAATGATAATGATGGATACGAAAATACCAGTATAAATTTTAAAGCCGGTATGGATGCCAGTGATGAGCTGAGATTGACATTATCCTTAAGCCAAAGTGATGGTTTCAGTGAATATGATGATGAATATGCGGCCAAGATTGGCACAGATTTTCACAATGAGTTTAATGATCTTTTACACAGTGACTTTGATCGATTTTCTTCTCGGATAAATGCTCAGTACGCCTCGGCTGATGGCAAATGGAACCATAAAGTTAGCCTGTCAGAATCTCAGTTTGAAAATAATAACTTTAAGTACACCTCTGATGGTGTCGTTGTTGCAAACGGCGCTACAGAATCAAACAGACAGGATTACCAATATGTTGGATCCCGTCTATGGGAGGCTTTAGATCAGCAGATTTCCCTATTGTTGGAGCGAGAAACTGAGGAGTATAAGCAGTCTGGTGGTTGGGCAACGGGTAGTGATGTCAATAAAGTTGTAGATCGAGATACCGATAGTATTGCCTTCGAATACAGAGTAGATCCAGTCGATAAGCTTACTCTAGCGGTTGTTGCTCGGCAGGATAACAACGATACTTTCGAAGCTGTCTCTTATACACATCTCCGAGCCCACGA
>OJCJ01000377.1_pt1 | contig 9807 bp, 9 predicted proteins | sample 1591811 | NCBI WGS metagenome assembly OJCJ01 (sample SAMN05416758, study PRJEB24817) | seawater metagenome | isolation source: Sea water | place: Canada:Atlantic | collected 2013-07
GTCTCGTGGGCTCGGAGATGTGTATAAGAGACAGGCACTTAATAGGTGCTTTTTTTTGCTTTAAATGTCGGTAAAAATCAGATTAGATCAAGATATTATCCTTTAGTTGGCATCTAAATTGCATCATTTAAGTAAAGCTATTCCCAATAGTTAAAATTAAAGGTAATATTTATTGGTAATATGCGTAAATAAACGGCTTAAAGCCCATGGAGAATAATAATGAATAAGATAAAAACTGGCCTTGCCCTTTTGATGCTTTCAGTTTGTGGAGTAGCCTATGCTCAAGAAATTGAAGAGGTAATAGTTACTGCTAATAAAAGTGCTCAAACGGTTCAGGAAATACCAATGAATATTTCAGTAATTACTGCTGGAGATATTGAAGAACGTGGCATCTCAAATCCTGAAGATTATTTAAGGACACTTGCAGGCGTCTCAACTCCTGGAGGAGATTCATTCTTTATTATTAGAGGCCTGAATACTTCTGCTGCACAAAGAAATTCAGGAACGACCAATGTTTACACTGATGAGATGAATATGAGTATGGTCAATATTTTTGATATTGAGCGAATAGAATTACTAAGAGGTCCTCAAGGAACTTTATATGGATCAAATGCTATTGGTGGAACTTTAAGATATATTACAAAAAAACCAGACCCATCTGGCTTTGATTCTTCAGTTGAAATTATTGCTGGTAGTAAAAAATTTACTTCTAAAGCAATTAAAAATCTTAATGCTATGGTCAATATTCCTTTAACAGAAAACATGGCTCTGAGAGTGGTTTCTACTTCATCTTTTGATCCAGGTATATATCAAAATGTTATGACTGGAAATAAATCTGTTGGTGATGAAAAAGATGAACAAACAACTGCTACCTTTGGTTATATGGAAGGTCCACTTAGTGTCATGGTTAGGTATACAGAAAAATCAAGAAAAGATAATGGTGTTCAAGAGACTGGAAATTCTTCTAAACCTGGATCAGCAGATGTCTATGATCCAAATTGTACAACAGATGTTTCATACTTTTATAACTTTGATGGTCTTCCTAATTGTTCAAGAGTAGCTTCAATAGCTGCTGAACTAGGAATAGATACATCTGGTTATAATCCTCTTTTATGGTTTGCTGATGCTGCTGATGAGGTAGGTATGACTAATATAGAAATGCTAGGCACAACAATTAACTATGACTTTGGAAGCTTTACAGGAACTCTGGTTCTCTCATCATCTCAGACAAATGTATTTGAAAAAACGGAATGGGGAAGAATAGATATGGATGATCTTTACAGCGCTCCGCTTTATAACGTTTCAACTGATGAGAGAGATACTACAGAGCTAAGATTTGCATCAAATCCTGGAACTATCGAATGGGTTGTGGGTTATTACAAAGATAAAAAAAGAGGTCTTCCAGGTAATAGACAGGATCAGTTCGGTATCAATGAAGCAGCTTATGACTACATTGCAAATGTAATTGCAGGCTGGACAGGATCATCTCCAACAGAATATGTTCCATGGCAGAATTATAATCCTGGATATCCTGGTTGGGATAATTCGAGACTCTATTATGGTTTTTATAGTTATGGAGATTACGCTAATGAAGAAGCTTTTTTTGGGCAAGTTAGTTATAACATGGAGCAATTTGAATTCACTGCCGGCATTAGAGATTATGAATTATCCGATGGTTTTAAAAGTGAAAACTATGGCGTCTTTTATGGCGGAGAATATGGTTGTGATGACCCAGACCAAACTGGGCCTGACGGCATATCATGTGCTGAAGAATCAGGGTCTGAATCAGATTCAAGACCTAAATTTACAGCTAGCTATATGCCCAATGATGACCTTACTTTTTTTGCTGTAAGCTCAGCTGGCTATAGAACGGGTGGAAATAATTCAGCCTTGCCTTATTTTTGTGCAGAGGATCCTGAAGCTGTATCAACATTTGATAGAAGATATACATCTGATAAAGCTGAAAATACTGAATTTGGAGTTAAAGCAAGAGGTAATGGTTTCTCTATTAATGCAACATACTTCAATATTGATTGGACAGATATTCAAATTATTGTATCTCCTGCTTGTGGATGGAGTTACTACTTTAATGGTGCTGAGGCTACTTCGCAGGGTATTGAATTAGATATCTCATATACTCTAGCTGATAACTTATTTTTAGATATTACTGGTAGTTCGATGACAGCAGAAACTAATACTGACATTGAAAGTTTGGGTGCTTCTAAAGGTGACAGATTACCAAATACAGTAGAGAAGCAATATAACATTGGACTTACTTATGAATACTCTTCACCTTTAATGGGATTAGCATCTTTTGTAAGAGCTGATTATCTTTACTATGGTGATAGCTTTGCTACCTTTGAGCAAAGTGAAAGTATGTTCTCTCCAGATTACACAAAAATTAATGTTAACTGGGGCATGGAAATAGATGCGAATAATTCTATTCAACTTTCTATTGATAATCTTACAGATGAAAGAACTGAAGCATTTAAATATTCAGTCAATTCGCCTAGCTGGAGACCAAGAGATTATATGCAATGGATACCTCCAAGAACTGTAACCTTTTCTTACAGATATAATTATTAATAGAGAACTAATTAAAAAGGCACCTTCTAGGTGCCTTTTTTTTGTTTAAAAAAATACTAGCTACTTTTCCAAACGGTTCCATCTGCAGTATCCTCGATCTCTATTCCTAAAGCGCTTAGCTCAACCCTTATGGAGTCAGCTAATGCAAAGTTTTTATCTTCTCTAGCTTTATTTCTTGATTCGATTAAAACTTCTATTTGCATAGCATCAACCTGATCTTCTGCAACTCCAATTTTAAGCCATATATTTGGATCTTCTTGAAGGAGGCCTAAAAGGTTTCCTGAAGATAAAAGATTTATTTTTGTAATCTTTTTCTCTTCTAAATCCTTCGAGGTGATGTCTCCAAGAAATGAATTAAGCTCCATTAATACTTTTGGAGTATTGAGATCATCACATAAAGCATCAAGGATATTTTCAGGAGGTTTAGCTATTTCATCATCAGACACTTCAATATCCTGGAGCTCTCTTAACAATCTATACATCTTGTCTAGTAATTTCTTAGCCTGATGCAAAATGCCCTCATTCCAGTCTAAGCCTTGCCTGTAATGTGAAGACAGTAGAGCTAAACGAAGCACTTCTCCGTCATAATTTTTAATAAGATCATCAACTAATAAAACATTATTTAGGGATTTTGACATCTTTTCGCTATTGACCGTAACAAAGCCATTATGCATCCAATAATTAGCATAAGAATTTGGATTGTCTATGTCTGCACTTGAGCAACAGCTTTGTGCAATTTCATTTTCATGATGCGGGAAAGTGAGATCTCTTCCACCTCCATGAATATCAAATGGAAGTCCTAAGGTTTTTTCAGACATAGCAGAACATTCGGTATGCCAACCAGGTCTACCAAAACCCCAAGGAGAATCCCATCCGGGCTGAGTATCTGAGCTTGGTTTCCATAAAACAAAATCAGCCGGATCTTTTTTAAATGGAGCTATCTCCACCCTACTTCCTGCTATTTGCTCATCTCTATTTCTATTTGATAGTAGCCCATAGTTAGGATAGGAAAGAACATGAAATAGCACATGGCCTTCCTTTTCATATGCATGATCTTTATCAATAAGATCATTAATTAAATCAATCATTTCAGGGATATATTCTGTAGCTTTAGGCTGAACATCTGGAATATGAACTCCAAGTTTAGCCATATCCTGATTATAAATATCTGCATACTTCTCAGTTATATCCTTAAAGGGAACATTGAGTTTGTTAGCAGCATCAATAATTTTGTCATCTATATCTGTAATATTTGATACGTAGGTTACCTTTGGGTATAAGAATCTAAGCAATCTAACGAGACTATCAAAGACAACAGCCATTCGTGCGTTTCCTATATGAGCATAATTATAGACAGTTGGACCACATGCATAAATTTTTATGTGCTCAGAATCAAGAGGCTTAAACTCTTCTTTTTGTCTTGAAAGAGTATTATGTATTTTTAAATATTGCACTATTTGCACCATGCTCAAAAACTTCAACTGATATTAATTTAACTCTTTGATTAGTTTCATTAGCTATGCACTGACTTGAAAAGTTGTAAGTCATTTCAGCAAACTTTTCACAACCAACGGCTTCAAGTTCGACTATTTTAGCCACACCTTTAGTGCCTAAATCTTTCAAAGAAACATATTCAGGATCATCTTGAGAAATAATAAATGTATGATCAAAGTGATCTTCAATCCAATTTTTAATTACTGCAAAACTTCCAAAATCATAGACCCAAGATCTATCATCTAAACTTTTAGCTTCAAGGGTAAACCTAAAGCCTAAACTATATCCATGAATTAGATTACAGGCTGAATCTGCTCTCCATTGTCTAAATGCACATGAAAAACCTCTTTCAGTTCCAAAGGTTTTAATTACCTGATATGTCTTCATTGCTTAACCCTCTATGCTTTCTAAATTCATTATATCAAGTTCTCTTAATTTTTTGAGTAATGGTAATAGCGGCATTCCTCTAACGGTATATGAGGAGCCTTCAACTGATTCAAATAAGTTACATCCAAGAGATTCAAATTTATAAGCTCCAGCTGCACCAGTCGGGTCCTCTTTTTCAACATAATTAATAATTTCTATTTCTGATAGAGAATGCATCTTCATAGTAGCGTACTCTGAATATGTCCATATAGCTTCTCCATTTTGATATAAACATATTCCACTATATTGATAGTGAGAAGTTCCAGACAGCTCTTTAAGATTTCTTACTGCATTTTCTTTAGTTCCTGGTTTATCAAAAATTTTATTACCAAGGATGCACATTTGATCGCCACCAATTACAACCGCATTAGGAAATTGAAGACTAACTACTTCTGCTTTTGCTGAGGCTAATGCTATGACTTGTTTATTAAAGGGTTGTGATGAAATCTCTTGCTTGATAATTGATTCATCAACATCTGAGATGACAATATCAAATATAACGCCAGCATCTTCAAGCATAACTTTTCTGCTAGCTGAACCAGATGCAAGAATAAGAGGTTTATTAGGTTTAATAAATAAAGAGTGGGACCTAATGGTCATTACATTGATGAATTATTACCAGACGCGATAAGATTCATAAATTCAGCTCTTGTTTTAGGATTTTCTTTAAACATTCCAAGCATTCTACTCGTTACAGTGCTAGCTTCTGTTTTGTGGATGCCTCTTGTAGACATGCATTCATGAGCAGCATCAATAACAACTGCAACACCTTTAGGCTGTAGAACTCTATTAATAGTATCTGCTATTTGTGCAGTCATTGTTTCTTGCGTTTGAAGGCGTTTACCAAATATATCAACTACTCTAGCAAGTTTACTAATACCCACTACCCTTTGATTAGGAATATAACCAACATGAGCAATTCCAATTATAGGAACCATATGATGCTCACAGTGTGATTCAACTCTGATATTTCTAACAATAACCATTTCATCATAGCCTTCAACCTCTTCAAAGGTTTTAGCTAATGCTGCTTCTGGATCTTCACTGTAGCCTTTAAAAAATTCTTTATAAGATCTTACTACCCTGTCAGGCGTTTCTAATAAACCTTCTCTAGCAGGATCATCTCCTGCCCAAGATATAAGTGTTTTTACCGCTTCCATTGCCTCTTCTTTAGTGGGTCTGGTGATATCTGTCATTATTTTTCCTTATTTGATAAGTCGAACTTCTAGGGTGCCATTTTATCTGATATGAGATTAAATAAAAGTAAAAATTGACTGGTATCTCTATAAAATTCTATTAAATAAGGTTTTTAATAGGCAATTTATTAATATGATTCAATAAATTTGTACAAAATAGTTCATTCATCCTGCTGATGGCATGAAGTGAGTGAGCAGAATCATGCGATGATATAAAGCAATTATTTGCTTTCCATAAATCAGAATGAGCTGGCAAAGGCTCTATTTTTGTTGTGTCCAATGCTGCGCATGCAATTTGATTAGAGTTTAATGCTTCAACAAGATCACCCTCATGAACTGCATTGCCTCTTCCAACATTAATAAGCATAGCTGTTTCTTTCATAAGAGCTAAAGTAGCTTTATTAATAACATCATCAGTATCTTTTGAAGATGGCAAACAGGAAACAATAAAATCTGCATGTGGAAGAAGTTCTAACATTTCATCAGGATGATGAATGCTATCAGCATATTGGCAATTAAAGGTAGTTCGTTTGGTAGCTGTTACATGCATACCAAAACTTTTACTAAGTCTTGCAACCTCTTGACCAATACCTCCGTAACCAAGGATTAAAATATTTTTAAAAGTAAGTTCTCCATCTCCTCCAAAAGCTTCCCAAGAGGCATGGCTTTGAAGGTCAATATGTTTATCAATTCTTTTATTCCATCTAAGCATTTGAGCTAACACGTAATTGGCTATAGGTATTGCATGAATACCGCTAGCATTTGCTACTTTAGCCTTAGTTTTGAGTATGTTTTGAATCAATAAACTATCTGTACCAGCGTAGCCTGTTTGGATAAAATCCATCTGTTCGCATAATTTTAGCAAAGGTGTTTCTATTGCAGGATTGAGTTCAGCAGCAAACATAAACTCATAAGTTAAAAAAAATATGTTGCACTCAGTTATTTTATTCCAAGCTGGATTTTCAATATTATTAGGATCAATAGCTACTAATTCTACTTCTGGATTAACTGATCTGATTTGATCACCAAAATATTCTGCAGTTAAGGAGGATACTAATATTTTCATAACTATTCAGAATCAATATTCATTGTTAGTTGTTGTTCTGACTTGAATCCAGCATCAATATCAATGGCTTCTATAGAGTTAAGAGACTTTTTTGCAAGAAGTAATGATTGCCGATCCTTGCTAGAAATTATTTTTGCTAATTCAAAGGTTGCATTATGAAGATCTTCTCTGGTTTTATGAATAGAGGTTATAGCTCCATAAGTGTATGCTTCTTTTGCATACAGAGGCTCTCCAGTTAAAATCATTTTTCTGACTACATTAAGTGGGAATAATCTCGACATATGAGTCCCACCGACAATAACCTTAAAATTAATACCTGGATAAGCAAAGTAAGCATCTTCGGAAGCCAAGATAAAATCACCTGCAGCTGGAATAAAAACCCCTGCTCCAAAAGCATAACCATGACATGCTGTTATGACAGGAATATTACATACATGTATGCTCCTTGCTGCTTTCCATAAATGATCATGTAACCTAGGAATAGATCCTATATCTTCATTGGTTTCGCTTTTATCTGCACCGCCACAGAAACCTTTGCCGCCAGCAGTTATCGCTATGACATTTACCGACTTGTCTTCAGATAAATCATTTATAATATTTGATAAGTGAAGCCATTTGCTTGAATCAAGTGCATTTACAGGAGGGTAGTCAATATGAATTTTGGCAACTTTTCCATCTTTGGTGCATTGAATTGACATAGAGCTTTTTAATTTTTAATAAAGTAATTTAATTGTAACAATGTCACAGATAAAAGCATTAATAAATCCAGTAACCCCATTTCAGCAGAATGCTCCCATTATTTATTGCACAGAAACAAATAAATGTGCATTTGTTGATCCTGGTGGAGAGATAGATGTATTAATTGAGTCAGCTAAACAACATAATTTAATACCAGAAAAAATTCTCTTAACTCATGCTCATATTGATCATGCTGGCGGTGCTTATGAGCTTTCAAGAATACTTAACTTAAAAATAGAAGGACCTCATAGAGATGATCAATTTTTAATTGATACCATCGAAGAGCAGGGTCGCATGGTAGGAATTCCTGCATCAAAATTTGTTCCAGATGTTTGGTTTGAGGATGGTGATAAAGTTACTGTTGGTAATTTATCTTTGGATATATATTTTTGCCCTGGCCACACGCCAGGTCATATTATTTTTGTGCATCAAGATTCCAAGTTTGCTATTGTTGGAGATGTCTTGTTTAGAGGCTCTATTGGCAGAACAGACCTTCCAGGTGGCAATCATCAAGATTTATTAGATTCAATTACAACTAAATTATGGCCGTTAGGTAGTGATATAGAGTTTGTTTGTGGTCATGGACCTGGATCAACTTTTGGTCAAGAAAGAATTGATAATGCTTTTGTTTCAGATAGAGCGCTATCTTAAAAAGTTAATCTAAATCCAATCTCAAATGAGCTATCAAGAACATCGCTTGATATTGCTTTAAAATTTATTGCAGTATGTTTGCTAATATTAAATACAGCTTCAGCCCCAAATTTTCTATCGGTTTCATTCGCTAAAACATAGCTAATTTCTTGTGTGCAAATTTCTTCCTGACATTCAAGAATGGTAATATTTGATTCTTTTGAAAAATCTACAAACAGCTTTCCTTCCCAATCATTGCTGTCACCAAATCTAATTCCCGCAATAGCATTTGCTTGAAGATCATCATCAGAAAAATCATTAATTTTACCTTCCAAGCTTGAAGTTTTTATACCAAGCTCAGCATAAATATCAAGAAAATTTTCAACACTAAAAGAGATGCCTTTAGCAGAGATAGAATTAAGAATATCGCCTATACCAGAATGTGCACCTACTCTAAATGAGTTCACTACTTTGTCGTAACTCTCTGTATCTAAATCTACACCATCAGCTCTTCTTTCAAAGACTGCATATAAAGGTCCAGGTAAAGCTAATGAAGCATTTAATGCAAGACCATCGTCTTCAGCGCTAATAAAAGAAAAACCAAATGAAGTGTATTGATATTCATTAGAGTCTCTGCCTAACCTTCCTTCATCTGCTACAAGAGAAAATGAAAGCGTTGCTATAAGAACTAAATAAATGTTTTTCATAATACAATTATATCTTGATTTACTTATAAGTTAATGAAATCAAGCCTCTAAAAGCCATTATTGCTTAGCTCTTGCTGTAAGGCTAATTTTCGCAATTCAATAAATCTTTTAATCGATATATCGGCATAGTCACACAAAGTTGTTCCAGAATTTGCATCTATAGCTGCAGAATCATAAATAAAACCACAACCGTCTGGAAGTCCTGCATCTGTATCATTTATAGCACTTTCAACTAAAGCATTTCTTTCAGATAAAGTGCTTCTTAGAGTTTCCCAATCCAGATGATCATCAAGAATTAATTTTAATTGTGAATAAAGTAAATCTTTATTAGTTTGCTCAGAAAATACAATGTCCCACAAAATAGGGTTAACGCTACCAAGCTCCCTGCTTGCCCAATCAACTTTGCCATTAGCAGGGAAAGCATAGGTTCCAGCTATATCTCTAAATGCAGCGAACCATGATGGAGCTCCAGCTGAAACATCATGACTATCTCTGAAAACAAAATCAAAATCATTAACCATATAAATCCACTTCTCAGTTAAAGGATTGAAATAAAGATAATAGTTGTTAGCAACTCTTACATAGTGATCTACTGCACCAATTGCTATTTCTGCTGCCTGCGCCTTTATAAAACCTTGAACATCAAATTGATCTGCAAGAACTGCTGCACTTGGATATGTTTGGATAAAATTAATAAAGTCTTGTAATAAAATTCTTCCCTCAGCAATGCTTTTTTTCTTCGATTTCAAATCATAATTAGGTTTGTAGGGTCTAAATTGTGATTCTTCGCCTCCATCATTGATATCAGAATTTACAAAAGCAGGGTTTAAGTAATTTCCGCTCCCAAGCCACTCCTCTCTGGAATCTGGATCTGATTTCTCGACGCCTATCTGACAAAACTGACTATCTATATAAGTCTGTCTCTTATACACATCTGACGCTGCCGACGACTCCTTACGTGTAG
>OJCJ01000383.1_pt1 | contig 9723 bp, 8 predicted proteins | sample 1591811 | NCBI WGS metagenome assembly OJCJ01 (sample SAMN05416758, study PRJEB24817) | seawater metagenome | isolation source: Sea water | place: Canada:Atlantic | collected 2013-07
ACGAGATGTAGAGAGGTCTCGTGGGCTCGGAGATGTGTATAAGAGACAGCCGCAAGTGGCGCGGTTAGACTTTCCTCGGGCTATGCCTTCACCCATATTCAATCACAGATTAATCAGCTAGCATCAAATATTAAAAAGGGTGAATTTAGCGTACCCCAAGGGGTTTCCGGGACCATTAATACATTGGATAAAATCTATAACCGTGTACTTGTGGCAGAACCAACAATGGGTGTAACGCTTATGATGAAAACTGCCGGTGCTCTCGATGCCGAGGGGTTTTCTCGATTCATGTTGGGTCAGGCAACAATAAAAGACTGGCTAAAAGTGATTTTCGCTATGCCAAAAATCCCTTTCTTAAGGCAGGTATTTAAACCATGACTAACTGGGATTTTGTTGCCTTACTTGCCATATTTATATTTGGTGTACCCCACGGTGGTTTTGATGCGGCTATTGCCCGACGAAATGGTTGGTCTATGGGCGGCTCATTGTCATGGGTATTATTTCATTTAGCCTATATTTTGATTGCCGCCATTGTTGCGATCCTTTGGTGGTGGTTTCCTTTGACTAGCCTCAGTCTTTTTTTATTAATTTCTGGCTACCACTTTGGTGCCAGTGACCTTGCAGATGTTGATTCACATTGGTTGCCATGGCTTGCTCATGGCGGCTTAGTTTCCATTGCAATTCCCAATTTTCATGTCGCTGAAGTTTTACCCATTTTTAGCTTACTTGCAGGCGCCCATGAAGCAGAGCAATTAATGCAGCTATTATCTAACCTTTTTTTTGCGTGGGTTGCATGCTGTATTGGTTATTGTATTTTTACTTTTTTACACAGAGATTATCTTAAGCCCTTGATGAACTTACTGATACTTATTGTTATTGCGTGGCTGTTACCGCCATTAATTGGTTTTGCCTTGTATTTTTGCTTTTGGCATAGCCGCGGGCATATTTTGCGTCTGTGGCGAAGTTTGCAAAAAAATCAACGTTATGACGCGATGCGAGAGGCTATAATTTATACCATAGCTTCTTGGATCTGCGCTGTATTATTTTTCTTTTACCTTCATGGCTCCATCAGCGACATCATGCTGCAATTAACCTTCATTGGTTTAGCTGCACTCACTTGGCCACATATGGTATTGGTGGATTATATGGATAAACGGCGAATGCCCCTATGAGTGACATAGTGAATCGCAAGGCTGATCATATTGAATTGGCGCTACAGTCTGAGCATCAAGGCCAAGCGTTTTCATCGTTTGATACTATTCGCTTTGAGCACAATGCCTTACCCGAAGTTGCCCTGACTGATATAAACCTAAGTGTCCAATTTCTCGGTCAACAGCTAACTGCGCCAATGATGATCGGCGCCATGACCGGCGGCTGTGACAAGGGTGATATTATTAATCGACATTTAGCCGAAGCTGCGCAAGCCTGCGGAATTCCCATGGCTATGGGTTCTCAGCGTGCAGCACTGCAACACAATCAACCGCAAACAGTTCGGCAGTTTGCACCATCGGCGCTCTTACTGGGTAATATCGGGGCTACACAGTTACAGCAATATGGCATAGATTTTGCAAAAAAAGCCGTCGATGCTATTCAAGCCAATGCTCTGGTTATTCATATTAATCCGCTTCAAGAGTTGGTGCAGCAAGGAGGTGATCGTGACTGGAAAAACGTTCTGGCATCAATATATCAATGCTCGGATGAATTATCAGTTCCAGTCATCGTTAAAGAAGTTGGCGCCGGTATTGGTCCAAGCTGCGCAAAAAAACTGGTCGACGGGGGTATTAAATGGGTCGAAGTTGCTGGCCGTGGCGGGACTAACTGGGCAAGTATCGAACTAGCACGCAATCAAATCCCTCTGGAAAGACAGATTGCGACGCCATTTATCGACTGGGGTATGGACACGGTAAAACTTTTACCCGCCGTTCGTCAGGCCTGTCCAAATCTAAACCTAATTGGCTCTGGTGGCGTAAGACATGGGTTGGATATAGCGCGCTGTATTCGCCTTGGGGCGACAGTTTCTGCTTTAGCTCAGCCTTTCTTGGCTCCCGCACTAGAGTCGACTGAGGCCGTTATAGAAAAAATTACCGTGCTTAAAGAGCAACTTCGTTGGGCGATGTTTTTAACCGGCAGCTCAAGTTTAAACGCTCTGCGACAATCACCACTTCAGACAACACAGTCTTAATTGGGTACTTCACAAACGACGACTAGGGCTTAGGTCTATGTTTTTACATGAAGAGCAGATTACCTGCCCCTACTGCTGGGAAACCATCACCTTATTGGTGGATCCCTCCGAATCTCAAACCTACACCGAAGATTGTTTTGTTTGCTGTCGACCTATTTTAGTCAGTACTGAGATTCAGGAAGATCATATCGCTGTTAATGTCACACAGGAAGATTTAGGCTTTTAGTCATTTCGCCGCAGTAGCGTTAGTTTGCCCGCTAACCGTGTTAGAATACATCTTTGACTTAACCCTCAGAGATTAGCGATCTATGGCAATTCAATGGTATCCAGGCCATATGCACAAAGCCAGCAAGGAAATGACCGAGGCATTGCCTCAGGTTAATCTTGTGATTGAGGTGTTGGATGCGCGTATTCCCTTTAGTAGCTCTAATCCATTTATTCAAACACTCTGTACTGAAAAACCGCGCATTAAATTATTAACTAAACTAGACCTTGCGGACCCCGTAATAACTAAACAGTGGCAGAGTTATTTTGAACAGCAAAATAACACTAAATCCATGGCGTTAGATTTACACAATACTGACCCTAGCGGGCAGCTGATTAATCTTATCAATAAACTCTACCCGCAAAAAACCGAATGCAATACTCTGGCTATGGTTACGGGTATTCCCAATGTTGGCAAGTCGACCCTTATTAACTGTTTAGCGGGTAAACATATCGCCAATACTGGGGATGAGCCTGCAATAACAAAGGGACAACAGCGTATTAATTTGCGCAATGGAATTATGCTGTTAGATACACCGGGTATTTTGTGGCCAAAAATAGACCATCCAAACAGTAGCTACCGATTAGCCACTACCGGTGCTATTAAAGATACGGCTATGAGTTATGAGGATGTGGCCTATTTTGCCGCTGAGTTTTGTCTAGCCCATTATCCAGATCAATTATTAAAGCGATTTAACCTGACTGAACTTCCAGAAACAGAAACTGCACTTTTAGAAACCCTCGGTAAACAACGAGGCTGTTTGCGCGGTGGTAACCGAATCGATTTTGAGCGCGCCTCTACCATTTTTATCAATGAGTTAAGAGAGGGAAAACTGGGTCAAATGACGCTGGAAACGCCAGATGTTATTGCCCAAGAAATACAGCAGGTAGCGATAATGAAAGCCGAAAAAGACGAACGGGAAAAACGTCGTCTTGAAGAAAAAGCGGCTCGCAGAAGAAAAACCAAGGCTAACCGACGATAAAAAACCTTTTCACTATAAGATTGATATCCAACGCATATTTACGCGTACATAGGTACTCTTGTTCAATAAAACAATAACCCATGCAATTAAATTGGCTCGATCAAACCAACAGCATCAACGCTACATTATCTGAAGGCTTCCCAGATAAGATGGTAATACTCGACCTTGAAACCACTGGGGGTAGAGCCAAATATCACCGAGTCATAGAAATTGGATTATTAGTGATTGAAAACGGTCGCTTAATTGACACATGGCAATCATTTATCAACCCTGAAACTATTGTTCCCAGTTTTATTCAAAAACTTACAGGCATTAAACCTAATATGGTCAATAATGCGCCTATTTTCGCCGAAATTGCAGATAAATTGCACGATAAACTAGAAAACAGGACCTTAGTCGCACACAATGCAAGATTTGATTATAGCTTTTTGAAAAGTGAATTTAGCCGTATTGGTGTTAATTACAATACCAAACCACTGTGCTCGGTAAAATTAAGTCGAAACCTTTACCCTCAGTTTAAACGCCATGGTCTGTCTGAAATTATTAAACGTTTTGAGTTAAGAATTGAAAATCGCCATAGGGCGCTTGATGATGCACAAATGGTCTATGGATTTTTTCATAAAACATCGAGCATCTACTCTACCCAAGAGATTGAGGCTTGCTGCAAACAGTTACTAAAGCGCACGACACTTCCACCACTTTTAGACCCTGAAGAAATTAATAAAATACCTAATTCTGCTGGGGTCTATTATTTTTATGCGCAAAATGGCGAACTGCTTTATGTGGGTAAAAGTATTAATCTTCGCAATCGTGTTTTAAGTCATTTTTCTGCAGACTACACCCACTCTAAAGAATTCCAGATGTGTCAAAAAACCGCGCATGTGAATTTTGAAACCACACCCAGTGATTTTGGTGCGCAGATAAGGGAAAGTCATCAAATCAAATCATTATCGCCCCTGTATAACCGTCGACTGCGAAAAACGCGAAAGTTGTATCAGTACAAATCGACAGTCGATGATAATGGCTACTTAAGATTGGCCACTGAAACTGTCTCTTCATCAGCCCCATCAGATCAACAATTTGGCTTATTTCGATCGCCGCGACAGGCATCCATTCAACTGGAAAAACTGGCTGATCAATATTTTCTCTGTCACCAACTAATCGGCCTAGAAAGTAGCCATAAAAAAAATAAACCCTGCTTTCGAAGTCAGCTAAAAAAATGCCTTGGTGCTTGTCATGGGGCGGAATCTGCAGAACAATACAATGAAAGACTAACGTCGGCTATTAAGCGCTACCAAATACAGGCCTGGCCCTACCAAACTGCCATTATGATCGAAGAGCGGAGTGATGAAGGCCAAAAAGCCTTTCATATCATTGATCATTGGCGCTATGTGGCAAAACTGAATATCCCAGAGGATATCTACGATTTCGGTTATCAGATAGCACATAACAACAGACCTCAACATGGCCAGACCAGCACTAACTTTCAAGCAGATGATAAATTTGATTTGGATATTTACTTTATTTTAGTCAGATTTCTAATCAATGAAGATAACCTGAAAATATCTAATCTCAAAATATGGATTCTCGATCAAACGCACCAATAAAAAACACATTTTTTAGTCATTTTCTGCCATAATCTTAGGCATAATTAATCGTGAACTTAACTCTTTAGGTGGCAGCTTTGCAGGATATTCGAGTATGGGAAGATGTGGATTATGCGCGCTTTCAAAATGAGATCGTTCCCTTAAATCAACCCGCCATCATCCGATCATTAGTCTCTGAATGGCCGACCGTTGTGGCGGCAAAAAAATCGCCTGAAGCTGTTGTTGATTATCTAAAACCCTTTGATACCAATTTCACTGTTCCTGCATTAGTTGGATCACCTGACATACAGGGTCGTTTTTTCTATTCTGATGATCTAACAGATATTAATTTTCAGCGCGCTGATGTCACCCTTTCTATTGGCTTGGAACGGCTTTTAGCGATTAAAGAGAATCAAAACCCTCATGCAATTGCATTGCAGGCGATACCACTTCGTCAGGTATTGCCCGGCTATAAAGCCAGTCATCCACAGCCACTTTTAGATAGCTCAGCCGAACCGACCATGTGGGTGGGCAATCAAGCGATTGTCGCTCCACATTATGATATTCATGATAATTTAGCCTGCGTAGTTGCGGGAAAGAGAAAATTCACCCTATTCCCACCCGAGCAAATTAATAATCTATACCCTGGCCCAACGCTCAAATCACCCGCTGGTGTTCCGGTCAGTATGGTGGATATCAAAGACCCAGATTTTAAGCGCTACCCCAAATATAAGGATGCGCTTAAATTGGGGCTTGAGGGCACTTTAGAACCTGGCGATGCAGTGTATATCCCAGCTCTTTGGTGGCACGGCGTGGAGTCTTTAGCGACATTTAATATCTTGGTCAATTATTGGTGGGGAGGAAGCGATGAAGGTCGCCTTTCGCCCAATGATAGTCTCTTATACAGCATGATGAGTATCGCTAATTTAGATGATAAAAAACGTGAGGCGTGGCGACATTTCTTTAACTACTATGTGTTTAAGACGATGGATAATCCGTCTGAACACTTACCTTCTACTTTAAAAGATGTAGTGACTGAGCTGAGCCCAGATCAGGAAGCTGAAATTCGACATTTCTTGGCTGGAAAACTTAAATAACTGCCGTTGAATTACATCGATGGCGCTTTACAGTAACTATCAATAAACTGCTGATGCGTTGGTAACTGATCAACCATATTATCCACTGCACCCTTGATACCGTGAAGAAAGTTTTCAAGCTCTTGGTCAGTCATCATATTGACGATAGGGTGATATTGCTCGGGCATTATGCCCTGACCCAACATCACTTGTGACCATGAATTCTCTGCGAAAACATCATTATCCTTCTGGAAAATACGCCCTGACTCCTTAAATAATTCAATTCTGTGGGCCAATGTAGAGGGGATCTGCATACTCTTACAATGACGCCAAAATGCTGTATCGTCGCGCTCGGTAACATGGTAATGCAACACAATAAAGTCTCTGACATTTAAAAATTCTTCTGTCATCTGCGCATTAAATTCATCGACATCTACCTGACTAATCCCCTGGGTGGGGAAAAGTTGTAATAACCTAATTATTCCACGCTGAATAAGATGGATACTGGTGGATTCTAGGGGCTCTAAAAACCCTGCTGCAAGACCTAGGGCCACACAATTTTTATTCCAATGCTTGTGTCTCTGACCGGTACGGAATTTTATAATCCGCGGCTTAGTCAACGGCTCACCTTCGATATTACTAAGTAGAGTTTGGGTTGCCTGCTCGTCGCTTAAATACTTACTGCAAAAAACCAGCCCATTACCTACTCGATGCTGCAATGGTATACGCCATTGCCAACCGGCTTCCCTAGCAATAGATCTAGTGTAGGGTATAGGCTCTGCAACGGATTGCGTCTGAACTGCCACTGCACTATCACAGGGAAGATAATGCGACCAATCGTCATAGCCGGTATGCAGTGCCTTGTCGATAAGCAGCCCCATAAAGCCACTACAATCAATAAAAAGATCGCCCTCTATTGTTTGACCAGATTCTAAATTAACATGACTAATATTGCCTGTCTTAGAATCGGTGGCCACTTTAGTAATCATGCCTTCTATGCGTTTACAGTTATTTAACTCTGCAATTTTACGCAAATAATTAGCATAGAGTCCCGCATCCATGTGAAAGGCATAGTTAAGACCGTTTTGCGGTATAACCGCGAACTTATTTTGTTTAGCTGCCTGCAGTTCGTTGCAGTAATCACCAAATTCAGAACTTATTCCCTGTTCTTTACCTTTGAGCCAAAAATGCTGAAAGCCTGCAGCCCAGCAATCTTTTCCGGTAAAACCAAATGAATGTATATAGTTTTCATTCTCATTCTTCCAGTTTTCAAACGAAATACCTAACTTGAATGTGCCCTGAACGGATTTCATAAAATCGCGCTCATCTATTTTTAATAATCGATGCAGGGTTATCATAGTAGGAATAGTTGCTTCCCCAACACCCACAGTGCCAATAGCATCTGATTCTATTAAAGTGACATCTATATGTTTGCCAATTAATTTAGAAATTGCGGCAGCGGCCATCCAGCCGGCAGTTCCGCCACCTACAATGACTACTTTTTTCACGGGTTTCTTTGACACGTTTTTTCCTCACCTATTCCTATTGGCTAAGCGCATTTTTCTTTTCAATTAAAGCGCGAATTCGCGCATAGGATGCCACTGCCATATAAATGGGCTGAAGATATCCTTTGCTATTAAAGTCTGCCAAGGTAGCACCATCAAGCTCGAGCAGTTTATTTTCATTAATCGTATAAAATCCGATTAATTGATTAGTCGTACCATTTTCTAGTGCAATTTCTAGCGTAAATGGCTCTAATAGCTCTTCGGAAGTTAATGCCGCAATAAAACCTTTATTATGCTCATGCCCATGGTGCAAAGATTCTAACTTTAACATCATATTTTTAAGAAACTCAGTGGGCTGAGAACCCTGATCAAAGAGAGGCTGCCCCTTATCTTCGCTAACTTTTGGACTATCCATATCAATCGAAACAATTGGTTTGAGATCATCATCCGAACCTTGATAGCCAATCAAAAAAGGCTGGCGCTCAACCATCATTGGTATATAAGGAGCATCCCAGCCAGTATCATCTAGAAATAGATTTTCATTTGCTTCAAACCCAAATAAAGCGATTGGAAAAAATTCACCGGTTTCACCACTTTTTGAGAAGAAGATAGGATAACAGGATTGAATATTTCTAAACTCCAGCGGGTACGTTAGTGCATACTGAATATTATCGGCCATAGCGACTGAGCGCTCCGCCAAAATATGGGTATTCTTATGGGTTGCTGGGTTTAAAATTTCGTAATTACTCATTTTTTCTCCATAAACTTTCAAGGATTACTAAAACTAGATTTTCTGAAATCCATAGGTATAAATTTTGTTTATTAGATCTCTATTGGTGGGCATTGAGCTCATAAGCTGTTCGGTGCGTTTAGCATTTTCTGTAAACAAGCCCTTGGCTTTAGCCCCCGCTTCGCGATCAGACCGTTTATCATTTGGATCTAGCTGAGTTTTAAAATCCATACCATACAAAATGTACTGAAAACTGGCCGATGGAAACATCTCATCAGCATGATGGGTATCTCGGTGCCAAGGAGGTTGATACTGCCAAATTTCCATTAATTCTTGAAGGCTATGCGGAATAGATGATGGCGCACGGTTGTCTATCCAGTACTTTGAATCAGAACGCTTAGTCAAAATATAGTGCAGCTTTAAAAAATCAATAATTCTTTCCCATCGGTATAAAAACTTGTCATTAAAACGTTTGGCCACTATATCCATTATTTTTCGATTAGCAGGCAATTGTTCGGCAATCATTGCCGCAGACAGCTCAACCAACACTAAAGCAGAGGCTTCAAGGGGCTCAATAAAACCCGATGACATGCCGATAGCCACACAATTTTTGTGCCAAAATTTTTCTCTGTGCCCTGGATCAAAGGTTATTTTGCGAATGGTTGCATTAGCTGCTGCATCATCACTGGCTGTGGCGGCTATATAATTTAGCAATTCCGTGCGTGCAGTTTCTTCCGTTGTATAGTCGCTGGAATATATATGGCCAATACCTCTACGAGTCGGTAGACCAATATCCCATATCCACCCTGCAGTCTGGGCAATAGACAATGTTGCTGATTGAATAGGGTCCTCCGGATTTTCATAAGGAACCTGTGCCGCCAAGGCTGAATTATTAAATAGATACTGACTTTTACTCACCAATGGTATGCCGTAGTGTTCGCCGAGCAATAGCGCCCTTGAGCCACTGCAGTCAATAAATAGATCGCCGACCACATCACCCTGGGTATCGGTTGAGATGGATGCAATATCGCCATTTTCCGCTGAGTTAATAGCGGTCATATTAGCGCTTACATGCTTCACGCCCAGATTTGCAACGCAGTGTTGACGTAATAGCTCAGCAAATTTACCGGCATCTAGATGATAACCATAATTTACATGGAACGCGTATTCTGGCGTTGCAATATTTTTGGGTGCTAGCTGATTGTCGAACAGCGCGCTTTGCGGATTCACTGCATTAGCAAAATTCACTCTGTCTCTGATTAATTGCCAGTGAGGTGCTAGGTTGGTTTCGTGAAAATTATGAGGCACTGTAAAGGGATGGGTATAGGTATCATCTTTGCCATAGGTCCAGTGATGAAACCTGTCTCTTATACACATCTGACGCTGCCGACGACTCC
>OJCJ01000391.1_pt1 | contig 9558 bp, 8 predicted proteins | sample 1591811 | NCBI WGS metagenome assembly OJCJ01 (sample SAMN05416758, study PRJEB24817) | seawater metagenome | isolation source: Sea water | place: Canada:Atlantic | collected 2013-07
CGAGATGTAGAGAGGTCTCGTGGGCTCGGAGATGTGTATAAGAGACAGGTCTGGGGAAATTAGAATAAAAAGCGATACGGTTTTCCTTGAGTACTGGAACAATCCAAAAGCCACCGCCGAGAGCTTTAAAGAGGGTTGGTTCTGCACCGGAGACGTTGCCGTTATTGAGGAAGGGTACTTCCGTATTATGGGACGGTCCTCTATCGATATTATTAAGTCAGGTGGCTACAAGCTCTCGGCATTAGAAATTGAGGGGAAGCTTCTCGCTCATCCGGCTATTGCCGAGGTCGCTGTTCTGGGCATCGAAGATCGCACCTGGGGTGAATCAGTTGCAGCGATCGCTGTACTTCGAGAGGGCCAGACACTGGATATCGACACCTTGAAAACATGGTGCAAGGGCAGAAATAGGGGAATAACGTCATGTTCAGACCAGGCCCAGGCTTCGATGAGTGTGCTGATCTGGGCTTCGATATTTTTATGGGTAGTCACAACCCCCTTAGGCAGGCTTGTGGTGCCGCTGGTAAAGACGATCAGTGCTCTTCGTTCAGCTGAGAGCATTGGCATGGGTTGAAGGTTGTCACTGAGACACTCAGAAACCGAGCTGACCACAATCTCCAGCCTGTCACAGAGCGGCTTGATGCGCTCAAGAAAAGGTTCCACGGCAATCAGGCGTTTCACACCGGTACTGGTGAGGCAGTGTTCAAGTTCGGCTTCTGCTGACCCCGTATTGAGAGGAATTGCGATACCACCAGCGCGCCATATGCCATGCATCGTCGTGACGTATTCCAGACTCGCTGGAATCAGGAAGGCGATTCTTTCTTCCTTGAGGTCGGATGCCCCGGCGAGAATGCCACTGGCGAACCGTTGTATCTGAACATCAACCTGCGAGTACGTGTAGCCATGCTGTCCAACGACCAAAGCATGCTTTTCGGGATTGCTGCAGTTAAGAGTGCTGTGCATGGTCTTTCTGTCCCATTACCGGAAGTGCCTAATGTAAGGTCTGGGGGCCCGCTAGGTCCAATGCTTAGCAGAGGTTCAGGGGCTTTAAGGTGTTATTCAAGATCTATGGGCACGGTGCCACCGTTTTCACCATGAACCTCTGTCACAGCAAGTCCAGCGCCTTGTAGTAGGTCATGCCTACCGCGAGGATAGCGCGGCCCAGTAAGCGTCCTCCGGGGAATGCCAAGTGGGGGATGTTGGCCATTGCTTCAAAGCGGCTAGATTCGCCGGCGATCTTTTCGGCGGTTACCCTCGCCATCATGTGCGTAGGCGCAACGCCATGTCCTGAGTAGGCCTGAATATAGTGAATGTTGTCTGAAATCTGCCCCAGCTGTGGCATGCGATTAATACCAATACCAATCCAGCCACTCCAGGCGTAATCAATACTTGTGTTCTCCAGTTCTGGGAAAACCTGCGTCATTTTTTTATGCATGACGTCTTTTAAATTCTTGGGTTCCATACCCGTATAGTTTGAAAGGCCGCCAAACAGCAACCGCCTATCTGCTGAGAGACGAAAGTAATCAAGCGCCGTTCTTGGGTCACAGACCGCTACATCTCCCGGTAAAATATGCTGCGCAAGCTCAGTCGATAAAGGAGCGGTGGCGATGACTGAGCTCGCTGAAGGAAGCACCCGCTTGCTAAGTTTGGGAACCAGGCCAGCCATGTAGGCATTGCCGGCCAAGACAACAGTCTTCGCGGTAATGCTGCCAGCTTCGGTGCGCACTACGGGCAGGGCCCCGGGCTCTATGGCCACAACCTTAGACTGTTCATAAATGGCGCCGCCTAGCGCGCTCAACGCTTGGGCTTCCCCGATACATAGATTGAGCGGGTGTAAATGGCCGTTGGCCGTGTTGTGCAGCCCCCCCAGATAGCGGTCCGAGTTGACGTAGGCTTTGATTTCCTCGCGATTAAGCAGCGTGTAGGGGTGGGGGTTGCCGATTTCTTTTTCGAAAGCCTGCCATTCGGCAAACTGTTTCATGTGGCGCGGCTTCAGTGCCACATCACAATAGCCCCACTTAAGGTCGCATTGAATGTCATAACGCTCCACGCGTTCACGAATGACATCCCGTGCTTCGATACCCATTTGATAAATGGCGCGAATTCCCTCGCTGCCAATCGATTTTTTAAAACGTTCTGGGGTGTGACCAATACCGCCAATGACCTGACCACCATTGCGACCACTCGCGCCCCAGCCAATGCGGTTGGCCTCCACTAACGCCACCTCGAAACCGCGCTCGGCGAGCTCAAGAGCCGTGTTGACCCCAGAAAACCCGCCCCCAACGACAACCACATCGGCACGGATATCACCAATTAACGCTGGGTAATCTGTGGTGCAATTGGCCGAGGCAGCATAGAACGAGTGGGTGTGTTCTTGGGTTTCTTTCAGTGCGCGTAAGCCAAACATGGTGAACCTCGTTAGCATCGATCCTCGAAAACAGCCCGTAGTGTATCGAATGGAGGCAGCCTTTGACTGGTACCCTATACGGCAGGTAGACAAACAGCGCACGATTTTCTATTTTTTTACAACAACCCACGAGCGGTGAACATCATGGAATATGCGGATCAAGCTGAACTCGACCGCTTCATGCAGCTGAATCCCAGCATTGAGGTAATAGAGTTGATCATGCCCGATTTTTCGGGCATTCCACGATGCAAGCGTATACAGCGATCCGAGTTCAAGCGACTCTTTAGCGGTACGTTTTTGTCGCCCCAGTCGGCACCGCTGTTGGGGGTGCGTGGCAATTTCTATGAGACAACACCTTACCCGGAGCTGGGCGGTGATCCCGATCAAATTATACGCCCCATCGCGGGAACACTCGCGGTTGTGCCCTGGTACGAGTCGCCTGTAGCTCAGGTGATGGTGGCTTATACCGATGAGAGCGGTGAACTTGATTGGGTAGATACACGGCGCCCGCTGGTGTCAGTGCTTAACAGGTTTTCGGCCTCAGAGCTGTCTCCAACTGTTGCGACTGAGCTTGAATTCTATTTGGTGGGTCCGTCGCAGGGCGAGCGCCCGGCGCCGCTAAAAGGCAATATTCCAGGCACGCAATGGGTTCAGGAAGGCATTCAGTACTGCATGCCAGATGATCTTTTCGACTGCGACGCCTTTCTAAATGACGTCCGTATAGCCAGTGAGCTTCAGGGTGTCCCCCTGACAGCGATCCATAGCGAATTCTCACCGGGTCAGTGGGAGATCAATACCCACCACCAAACCGATGTCATTTTGGCAGCGCATCATGCGTTGTTATTGCGACGAATTGTTAAGGGCGTTGCTAGAAAGCACGGTTTTGGCGCGACGTTTATGGCTAAGCCCTTTGCGGATATTCCTGGCAGTGGCATGCACATTCACGCCAGTATTTATGACGCGGCAGGTGACAATATTTTTGCGGCTGAGGCGTCTATGGAGCCGCCGCAACTTATGCCGCAATTACGCCACGCGGTGGCGGGATTGGGCACACTCCTTGACGCGTCCATGCTGTGCTTTGCGCCTAACCCTAACTCCTACCGTCGAGTGCAAGCGGGTGCATTGGCACCTTCGGGAAAAAACTGGGGCTATGATCACCGCGATGTGGCGCTGCGTGTGCCACGCTCTCATGAGCAGAGCCGTCGCATTGAGCACCGTGTAGCGGGGGCCGATGCTAATCCTTATTTGGTGCTCGCCGCTGTTTTGGCAGGTATTCACTGGGGGTTGGCTCAAAAGGGCGATCCGGGTGCGCCGGTACCCCGAGAAGCCGATCTCTCTGAAGACCAAACGACCTTGCCGACGCGCTTAGATGACGCGATTCGATTTTTTTCCGAAAGCCAGATCCTGCAAGACTACTTAGGTGAAAAGTTTGTGCGGGTCTATAGCGCTATTCGGCGCGGTGAGAGCGATGACTACAACAGTCAGATTCCAGATTTAGATTATCAATGGTATCTGAGAGCCCTGTAGTTTCCGGTGTCTTTTATAACGTGTTGTGGGACCGTCTAAACTTCGCCGGTGAGTGGCCATTAATTTTCTTAAAGGCGGTATAAAACGTGGAGGTGGAATTAAACCCCACGGACAGCGCGACATCTAAAATAGCTGGAAAGCGCTGGTTACCGTTACGAAGAATTTCCATCGCGTCGTTAATACGATACTGATTGACGTAGTCGAAAAATGTCATCTCGAGGCCTGCATTGATAGCTTGTGACAGATGATTCACAGATGTCTCAAGTTGCTCAGCAAGTTTTGGCAGTGACAGGTCGGGGTCAAGGTACAGCTTGTCTTCAGCCATGAGCTGCTTCAAGTTGACCAGCAGCGCCGTCATGGCATCACTATGCAGGCCTGATTTTGCATAGCGGCGCACTGCGTGGGTGGACTTAATCACTGCATCAGGTGTTAAGGCCTGATAATAATCGCTGATTTCCTGCGCCGTTGTACCTTGCAAAGTAATAAATTCGGCGCCTCGCCAAACCGTGCCTTTCGTGGGATGTTCTGCAGGAGATGCTTGATACTGAAAGGCGATGGTCTCGCCGTTATGCAGCACACCGCCAAGGACTTCGTAGTGATAAACCTCCCCTTGAAAATACTCAATGAGCTCGGTCTCAAGTGTGGTGTGCGTCAGTTGTTGCTGAGTGGGAGCATCAATGTAGTGACCATCTTCATGCAGGTGTTCTACGACGCCATTGGGGTCCCGCCGGTTCCAGGCATTCACGTAGCTCTCGACAAACGCGACGGCGAAGCCTTTACGCACTAGGACATTGCCCCATGAATAGGTTGCGCTGTAGCAGTTGGCAATATCGGACGGTGCTTGTTCACAGAATTCCAGAGTCTATTGACGTTGGGGTATCTTACCCTTGGTCACCATGAAATCCAGTCGGGCGAAAACCCAGCGCTGACCGGCGCGCTGGAGTACCCCGCGTTATCTTGTTACCGGCGACTTTTCAGTTTTTTGCGAACGTATCGGCACAGTGGCCTTGACCAAACTGAGGGGTTAGCCTAAAGCATGTTCAGGAAACTTTGGATCGAAGAGCAATAATGGAAAGCGGTAGTCTTACCTGTGCTCAGCGACCAAAATTTGGCCAAAAGTCGGTCACAGGTGGAATCGTGTTGTTATGACCTCAAAGTCGAAATCGATGAACGGTCAGTTTATGGGTATCGGGTACGCGCAGTGGATTAAGCTTGCGGTCTATTCGCTGCTGCTGATTAACTTCGGGAACTATATTCTTCTCGATATTAACCAGGTGAACCACACTTATCACGAGGGGTGGCGCTGGTTTGATTGGACCTCTGCATTCGCGACCACGCTCGACGAGTTGGGCTGGTTCGTATTACTTTTTCTGCTTGAGTTAGAGACTTACATACTTTCAGATGCAGCTTTCACGCGTTTTTGGGTGAGGTGCATGAAGGTCGTTAGGTTTTTGTGTTACCTCGTTATTGGTCATGCGGTCGTTGCTTATACAGAGTACCTTCATGATTTGTTCAACAGTGTCGAGCATGTGGGGGTTTCACTGTGCAGTTTTGTGGATCAGGGCTTATCTGCAGCGCGCAATTTGGAATATCAGGTGCTGGACGCGAGTAACTGCAACAGCTTCTCGACGGAGACCACGTTTTATATTTTTTCCCAGGGCCAAGTCATTACTGATGCGGTCGGCATGAGGGTTGAATTTGAGCTGGCTTGGGCAGACATTGTTGAAGTCTTGTTTTGGCTATTGATTCTGGCGCTTATTGAGGTGCGCTTGCAGTTACAGGACCGGGGTATCAGTCGTAGCCGTTTACTGAGCTTCGCAGAAAACGCGAAGGTTTTTTTGTATGGCACTCTGTGGTTAATTGCTGGGTATTGGGCGTTCCGAGGTCACTGGTTGTTTGCCTGGGATGAGGCCCTTTGGATATTAGGGTTTATGGCCATTGGCATGAATTTGTCGCAATGGCGCGAGGAAATTGAGGCCGAAAAGCAGCCGGCGTAGCTGCCGACTTATTAGGTTTGATCAAGTTAGGGAAGGTGGCGTCGTTCGGGCGCGCTCGGGCCCCCAAAACGCTTTTTTCTGTACCGTGCAGCGCGCCACCTTTCGATGATGACGAAGCTCTTTCTGGTAATAGATCTCAGTCCAAATTTCACCGGACAAGGCGTCGACATCGATCATCGCCAGCGCAATATTTGCCTTCACCGAGGGCGACCACATCGCGGAGGTGACATAGCCAATTTCGTTGTTGCAGGCTCGGTCGCTATAAAGAAGCGCTTCTTCTGCTGGCTTATTGCCTTCAATGTTGAGTTTGGTGAGCAGCATTTTTGGGCCTCTTTTATGTTGCTCTAGCAACGCTCTTCGACCGTTAAAGTGGGGCTTTTTAAAATCGACTAGCCAAGCGAGGTCTAGCTCTAGAGGTGTTTGGTCATACTCAAAGTTGACGGTCTTGAGGGCTTCATTGAATTCCATATAGGGCATGATGAAACCGGCTTCGAGGCGCGCCATATTGGTGGCCGCTTCACCATAGGGTTGAATTCCATAGTTGGCCCCGGCTTCGTACAGGTGGTCCCAGAGCGTGAGGGCGAGATTGGGCTCAACCCATAGCTCGTAGCCTAAATCTCCGGTGAAGCCCGTGCGGGAGATCATAATTTCTCCCTCTGCAAAGGGGTAATGGCCAATATCAAAGGGTTTCAGCGAACCTGCGGCTTCCAGACCCATCGCCTTGAGCACCGCAAAGCTGGTAGGCCCTTGCAGGGACAGTGCGGCAAGCGCTTCGGTGTGTTCGATCACCGATAGCTGATCAAACCCCAGGGCGCTTTTGCGCAACCAGGCGAGACAGGGGCTGCCACAAGTCAGCAGAAACTTTGATTCATCGAGGCGGAAAATGGTTCCATCGTCGATCATTCGCCCGGAATCATTGCACCAGGCGACGTAGGTGACCCGGTTGATCCGCAATTTATTGAGATCACGGGTCACCATGCGATCTAGCATGGCCAGGGCGTCCGGCCCCTCTATGAGGTATTTTTGCATGGGGCATATATCGTAGGTGCCACAGGTATTGCGGATGCAAAAATACTCGTAGTCCACGTCGTAGTAGTAGTCTGCAAACTTGAACCCGTTCCACGAAGACCAGGCATCGCGCAAATTCAGCGCTGCTTGCCGCTCGTGGAAATGCGACAGCTTGAGCCGCTCACCAGCGTAGGGGTCTGCGGTATTTTCTCGAAGAATATCCGGATTACTCATCGTAGAAGTCGTCCTCCGGTACCGTATTGGGTTTGCGTAGATCGATCAATATTTCTCGGGCTGCATTGGCGCCACAGGCCGAGGACACGCCGCCCCCGGGGTGGGTCGATGAGCCACACATGTACATATTTTTTAAAGGCATTCGATACTGCCCATAACCGGGGAACGGACGGTTAAACAGCAGCTGATCGATCGTGAGTTCACCCTGAAATATATTGCCCTCGGTGAGGCCGATTTCATTTTCAATTTCATGGGGTGTTCGTACTTCGGCATGAACCACTAAGTCTTTAAAGCCCGGTGAGTAGCGCTCAATTTTATCGATAACGGTAGCCCCAAAGGCATCGCGCTTCTCCGGCGTCCAGTCACCGTCTGCCAGAGTCGGTGGACAATATTGAATGAACGTCGACATCCAATGGCACCCCGGGGGCGCCACCGTAGGATCCCAGGCTGAGGGAATTACGGCCTCAATAAAGGGGTCATCGGACCAGCAGCCACGTTTCCAGCAGTCATAGGCCCGTTCCATGGTTTCTAGGGAACCTGAAAAGCCCTGCCCGCCGCGATTCACGTAGCGGTTGTCTGGCACGTTTGTGAACTTGGGCATGCTCGAAAGTGCAATGTTGACCTTCCCTGAAGAGCCTCGAATCTTGAAGTTGCTGGCCCGCTCAAATATGCCTGGGGGTAGGTCGTCTTTGTCCATGACCTTGGTAAACGTGCGCTTGGCATCGAGATTGGAGACGACGATTTTGCCGTATATTTCGTCACCATTGTCCAGAGCCACACCGACGGTCGCGCCATCCTTGACTAAGATTTTGGCCACAGGCGCTTCGGTCTGAATTTTGCCGCCATGCTCCTTCAATGCCCCTGCGAGGGCGTGAGAAATAGCCCCCATGCCTCCTCTAGCGAGGCCCCAGGCGCCTACATTACCGTCAACATCACCCATAACGTGGTGTAACAAAATGTAGGCAGAACCCGGGGAATAGACACCCAAAGCAGTCCCGATAATGCCGGGACTCGCCATGGCAGCCTTGATCAGATCGTTTTCAAAATAGTCTTCGAGGAAGTCAGCGGCACTCATGGTGAAGAAGCGAATGTATTCGTACAGCTCGCGCTCACCTAAGCCCCAAAACTGCTTGCCTAGCCACAGTAGTTCTTTGATATCACGGGGTTTAAAGGAGCTGGGATCGGGTGGCGTGCGTAGCAGCGTTTTACGAATAAGTTGCGCGTAACGGCCAAGATCGGCCTGAAAGCGCGACATAGCATCGGCGTCGTGGGGTGAATGACGCCGGAGCTCCAAATAGGCTGCCTCTTCGTCGGCGTAATCTAACAGTACGCGATCACCCCGATCGCTGAAATTTGCTGTGCCCAGGTAGGGCACCAGTAATAGCCCATGGCGGGTTAAATCAAGATCCCGATGAATGGATTGGCGCATCATGGAACACACGTAAGAGCAGCTGGAGTAAAACCAACCTTCATGCATTTCCCGGGTAACGGCGGCGCCACCGATATAGTCATTTTTCTCTAAGACAACAACATCGAGACCGGCTTTGGCCAAGTAGGCCGCTGCGGTAAGACCGTTGTGGCCGGCACCGATAATAATCGCGTCATAGTGCTTCATGACAGGATCTCCCGAGCCGCATTCCGTCCGGGATTACCACTGATGTCGCCAGCGGGGTGGCTTCCCGAGCCGCACAAATAGAGGCCTTCTATGGGCGTTGCATACTGCGCCGCCTCATAGGTGGGACGCATCATGAGAAGCTGATCGATGGCGGGTTCTATGTGATGCCAATGCCCTCCCGAAACTCGAAATTGTTGCTGCAAATCTTCCGGAGTTAACAGTTCGCTGCCTAACACGAGGGCTTTGATGCCCGGCGCATAGTCTTCCAGCTGGGTAATCAGCTGTGCTGTTAAGTTGTCGCGGGCCGCATCGGTCCAACCTTCTTTGAGCTCGCCGGGTATATACATAACGTTCGCTGAGAGAATGTGCTGACCTGCGGGCGCGTCGCCGGGTGTTGTTAAGGTGGGTAGACAAACATCCATCACCGGCTGATCAGGAATTTCGCCGTACTTGGCGGCATCCCAGGCAAACTCAATGGTATCCATAGAGGGCGCCAGTATCAGTCGCCCTGAGGGGGTATCGAGGCCAGAGAATTTCGGTAAGCCCGATAAGGCCAGGTGCAGTTTGGCGACATAACCTTTACTGCGCAGTCTGCGAATTCGGTTACTAAATTCAATTTCCAAGTGGCGGGGGCCTACCAAATTCAGAAATGTCGTTTTCGGGTCAGCACTGGAAATCACACGTTCGCTAGTGAGCACTTCGCCATTTTCCAGTGCTACGCCACCTGTCTCTTATACACATCTGACGCTGCCGACGACTCCTTACGTGTAGAT
>OJCJ01000392.1_pt1 | contig 9547 bp, 12 predicted proteins | sample 1591811 | NCBI WGS metagenome assembly OJCJ01 (sample SAMN05416758, study PRJEB24817) | seawater metagenome | isolation source: Sea water | place: Canada:Atlantic | collected 2013-07
GCTCGGAGATGTGTATAAGAGACAGGTATTAAAAAAGATAGGAGCTATTTTGCTTCCAAAACAGAATCCGCCTTCTTTTTTATTTGGTATACATGCAATGTCATCACCCATATGCCATAAAACTGAATTTGTTGCAGACTTTCTAGATGAACCAGTTCCAACAACGTCACCAACAAATGCTAGTGGATTTCCTTTTTTCTTTAATTCTTCGATTGTTTCAAGAGGAGTCTTTAATCCTTCTCTTGGCATTTTAAACATAGCCAGTGCATGTAATGGAATATCAGGTCTTGACCATGCATCGGTTGCAGGAGATAGATCATCGGTGTTGATTTCACCACTTACTTTGTAAACAGTAAGCTTTATAGTGTCTTGAATTTCAGGCTTTTTTGTAAACCAAAGACCATCAGCCCAAGCTTGAACAACTCTTTTAGCATATTCATTAGTTTGTGATAGTTCAAAAATTTCATTAAAAGCATCAAAGATCAGTAAAGTTCTGCTTAAAGCTACAGCAGCAGCTTCGCCGAGTTCATCTATTGATAAACATGCCACAAGAGGTTGAATGTTATAACCTCCAAGCATAGTGCCAAGGATTTTTACAGCATCGTTTTGAGTAATATAAGGACTTTGAGTTTTACCTGTTGTTATATCAGCTAAAAAACCTGCTTTAACATATGCAGATTGATCTACTCCAGCTGGAACCCTTTCTTTTAATAGCTCAAGTAAGAACTCAGACTCATCATGAGTTTCTTTTAAAAGATCCACCAGCAAGGCAGTTTGCTCAGCATCTAAAGGTAGAGGAGGTATGTTTTGTTCTGCACGTTCTTGCGCATGAAGTCTATATTCTTTAATCATAATTGTTTCCCATGCTATTTTACTGCTGTTAGGAGTCAGTAGCCACTAATTCACTGATAATATTTTTAAAAATAAGGTATTATTTGGAAAATACTATGTCAATGTCTCGATCAACAACGCCCTGTCTTGGAATATGCTCAACAACCTATGGGGATAATGTTTGTAAGGGCTGTAAACGCTTCGTTCACGAGGTAATTGATTGGAACAAATTTAATTCAAATGAAAAAGAGGTAGTAAATAATCGTTTAGAAAAATTTAAGCAAATTGTCTTAAAAGAACGCTTTTGTGTTGATGATCAAGATTTACTGGCAAGCAAACTTAAAGAAAATGGCATTCGTTTTAACGATAGCTTAGATCCCATTACTTGGATATTTGATCTTTTAAGAGCTTCAGGAAGCCAAGAATTAGATTTAGATGAGTTTGGTATTACTGCTAGTAATAACGAATTATTATCTATTACCAGAGATGCTATTAATAAAGAGTTTCTTGAACTCTCAGAAGCTCATCACGATAGGTACTTTAAAGCGCTTTAATTATTTAGCTGGTGGCCATAAAAATAATTGAGAGGTCTTTTGCATATATTCAGCATAATCTGATCTTCTTTCCAGGCTTCGATCATCCATCATCTTGCAAGTTACCAAAGCAAACATAAGATACATACTTAAAGGGCATATAAATAACCAGACAGGATAATTATCTCCAGCTACAGCCATTAAAAATAAGCCTAGCCAAAATGAAATTTCACCAAGGTAATTAGGATGTCTAGAGAATTTCCAAAATCCAGAACGCATCGTGGTTCCATGATTAGATGTGTTGCTAGCAAATGCTCGCATTTGTTTATCAGCAAGAGTTTCTAAAGTTACTGCTAGTACAGTAAAGATACTTGCACAATACAAGAGCCAAGTTACATCACCTATATCTTTGGAAAGAATATAGTAAATTGGCAGCAAGGATAGATTGACCTGAAAGGTAGGGAATAAATGAATACCAAAGAAATCAACAAAGTTAACCCATAATCTTGAGCCCTTTTTAAGATTTACATAACGAAAATCTTCTTCTATTAATCCTGGCCATTTTCTAATCCAGTTTAAATTCAATCTAAATGACCAAAAGATTACAGGGATTAATACCAAGAGAATTTTCTCATAATCTACCACGCCTGATTCTGGCCAAAGAGCTACATAGACTGCAATAGGAGCAGGAGCAAACGACCAAAAAGGATCATACAAACTAGAATTTTTATAAACAAAACTTCCGATATAAACAATACAAGTTGCAACAAAATGGGCAAAAGATACGACGACCCACTGATGAGCTCCAATAATTTGATTGGCAGAATAGATCGCAACAACAAAGGCTATTAAATATACCCAAAAGCAAATTAAAAGACCTTTGTGTCGCTCGTTCATATATCTAAATAAGATTTATACCCATATTAACCAGTAAGGCAATTGAGACAAACCAGACAAGTCCTCTAACTGGCTGTGGCACATAAGTTGAACCTTCTTTGGGTGACTGTAAGCCAATTCCAGTAATGTAAATGACTGCATAGATAATTCTTGCTATTAACCAATAGGCAGCTAGATAGAAATTTGCATCCACACCAAGATGAATGGAGAGTATTGCCAGAGCAAAAAATACCGGCAAAGATTCTCTTAGGTTATGTACTGCATTATCAGCTCTACTTTTGACTGCTGCGCTAGCACGCTCTCTTAATACGGCCGCAGTTATTATTTGTATCAGATACAGCAGAGCTGTATAGAGTATTAACGCAATCATTATTTGTTAGGGTTTACAGTAACTTCTAATGGAACCATGACATGAACAAAATCATTACCTTCCCACATTACATAAGGTCCACCGGCATAAGGGTCTCTTGGCATATCTTTCATTAAACTTGCTGGCATTAGCATCATGATGTGTGGTCCTTCTTGAACCCATACACCTGAAGATTTATCAGTATTAAAAGGATTATCATTATCTACCGCAACATCACCTTGGAGCATGTAAGACATACCAAAGCCTTCTTCTTCAGAATCATATTCCCCTTGTGCCATGAAAGCTGCAAGCCATCTCTGCCACGCTTTATCAACACACATTGGATTTACATTCTCATTAGGCGGAGTGCCTGGCATACAGGTCCAACCGTTAGTTCCTTCAACTAAAATAGTTCCATCTGAACTCATGATTGTTGCATCGTCACTAACATTAGCTGGTGCAGCAGATCTGGCTATTTTAATAACTTCTGCTTTTGATATTTTGTGTCCTGAAGCTTCATGATGCATCGCAGATGCAAATGGAATTAACATTAAGCAACTCAAGATAGTAAACATTATTTTTTTCATTTTATTTCCTTTTAAAAAAGTAATTAGTCATTAAATGTAGATGAATATGTAATTAAATCAAGTCTATTTTGCAGAACTAATCGACCAAAGGTATCTCATACCAGCTAGTAGTATATTTTGGTGAAACCATATTTTGTCGCATAGGAGAGTAGAGGGATGTATTTTGTGATGCAAAATAAATTTGTGTCTTATACGTATTCATAGCGTCGATATATTCCATTAAATAAGAATTGTCTTTAGGTGCATTAGAATCTTGAAACAAGGAGTATTGTTTTATATTTTCGCTTGAAAATAAACTCAATAAAACTCCAGCTTTTGCATAGGAATAATTAGGTTTAAAAATAGGTTTCAGTGCAATCTTAGCGCCATGTAATATATCTCTAGTATCGTTAGTGGGGCTGTGGAATTGAAAACTATTGAAGCCTCTATGCTGAGGTTTTTTATCATTAAATGGGCTTGTTCTTACAAAGACAGAAACCTGTAAACATTTTTGTTTTTCATCTCTTAATTTCTCTGTAGCTCTTACTACAAAGTTGCTCACAATAGGTTGAAGTGTAGATAGATGATCTACTCTTTGACCAAAACTTCGACTGACAACAATTTGTTTTTTTGCTGCTATATCATGTTCTAGTTCAAGACATCTTTCCCCACGTAACTCTCTGACAGTTCGTTCTAATACTATGCTAAATTTTTGCCTAATATGAGCAGGATCACACTGGGCTAAATCTAAAGCTGTAACAATACCCATGCGTTGTAAGTGTTGGTTTATTCTTCTGCCCACACCCCAAACTTCGCCTACAGGAGTTAGTGATAAAGCTTCTGTAATTTCTTTTTGTGTAATGAGTTGCACAACCCTTGTAGCTACATTCTTTTTTTTGACTTGATAGATAGCTACTTTTGTTAAAGTTTTAGTTGGAGCTATACCAACACGAACCGGTACCCCGGTCCATTGTTTAATAACACCTCGTACATGACATCCAAACTTGTACAAATTAAAGTTTTTATCCAGTCTATCTAAATCCAGAAAAGCTTCGTCAATACTATAGACTTCTATACTTGGAGAGATTGATTCTAATATGTTCATTACTCGTGCAGACATATCCCCATACAAGGCAAAATTAGAAGAAAAAACATAACCACCATGCTTTAAATAATGATCTTTAACTTTAAACCAAGGCACCCCCATACCAACACCTAAAGCCTTAGCTTCTTTGCTTCTAGCAATGACACAACCATCATTATTAGAGAGGACTACGATAGGTTTATTGTTTAAATCAGGACGAAATATTCTTTCACAAGATGCATAAAAGCTATCGCAATCTACCAAAGCTAGTGGCATTAAAATTTATTAATTGCAGCGGTAACAGTTCCTAGTATTTCTAATTCTTGACCTTGATTTAAAAAGATAGGAGGGTACTCAGGATTATCTGGCATTAAACACATTCTTGGTTTTAACTTTAAGCGTTTACATACAAACTCACCATCAATAGAGGCAACAACAATACAATCATGGGAAGGCTTAATACTACGATCAACTACAAGTACAGCCTGATCTGTTATTCCAGAACCAAGCATAGATTGCCCTTGAGCTCTTACTAAAAAAGTTGCAGCGCCATTTTTAATAAGATGTTTATTTAGATCGATGGGGCTTTCCATATAGTCACTTGCTGGACTTGGAAACCCTGCATGGACTGACTCTAGAAAGTAGGGCACAAATATGGCCGGCAGATTTTCTTCAGATATTTTTCCGATATAGTTAACTTTCATGGTGTTTTAGTACTGTATGTTTATACAGTATATTTAAACATAGCTATTTGTAAAGTTTTTATTATTTCTTCCATTAATATGTAAAAATAAATTATGAAAAAGATAAATTTTAAAGCTAAATAGAGAACTGCTCTAACTGATAACTATCTTCATCAAGCCAGCAATACCAGCCAGAATCACCCCAATCACCAAGCACAATACGTTTAGCAGATTCGAGATTATGAATATCTGGTCTGTGAGTATGACCATGAATAAAGAAGTCTGGTTTATGCTCATCAATAAAGCTATTCACCGCATCAAGATTTACATCGGTAATAGTATTAGATTTCTCAGCAGTCGCTTCTTGGCTCGCATCTCGCATTGAGGCTGCAATCGCTTCACGCTCACTAAGAGGTTTTTGTAAGAAGTCAGATTGCCACTCTTGGGTACGCACCTGATTTCTAAAAGTTATATAGTCAACATCATCAGTACATAAAAAATCACCATGACTGATAACAATTTTTTGCTCATTAATAACTAAGGAATATGGATCAGGTAAAATAGTAATACCTGTTTCTTCTGCAAAAGTTTGACCGATTAAAAAGTCTCTATTGCCATGAATAAAAAAAGTTTCAGGGCCGTTGGTAGTAAATTCACGTAAAGCACTTTTTATCTCTTGAATCAGAGGAGTGCTGTCATCATCTCCAATCCAGGCTTCAAAAAGATCACCTAGAATGAAAAGATGAGTACAAGCCTCTTTAGATTCTTTTAAAAATGTATAAAAGGCTTGTGTAAGTTCAGGATGTTTATCGCTTAGATGTATGTCTGAGATAAAGCGAGGCTTCATTCAGATACAGTAACCGATTCGATAGTCACGGGCTCTAGTGGAGCATCTTGATAGCCACCAACTACACCAGTAGACATATCAGCTAATGCATCAACTACATCCATGCCTTCTGTAACTTTACCAAAGACTGCATAACCCCAACCTTGAGCATTTTCTGCGGTATGGTTTAGGAAATCATTATCTTTATGGTTTACAAAAAACTGTCCAGTTGCTGAATGCGGATCGCCAGTTCTTGCCATAGCAACAGTACCACGATCATTTCCAAGCCCATTATTTGCTTCATTTTGAATAGGATCAGTTCCGCTAGCTTTATTTTGCATATCTTCAGTTAAGCCGCCGCCTTGAACCATGAAACCTGGAATAATTCTGTGAAATATAGTGCCTTCATAGTAGCCAGCGTTAGCAAGACTTACGAAGTTTGCAACAGTAATAGGGGCCTTGTCTTGATCTAGTTCTAGATGGATGGCTCCAATAGTGGTGTTAATAGTTACTGATGTCATAGCATTCTCCTTGCTTTGAGATGAAGCATTCATAAATGATGAGAAGACAAGTCCACACAACAGGACGCTTAATAATTGTATTTTCTTCATAAGATTGCTTTATTGGTTATTAATAGTTGATATATTTTATCATCAAAAGTTATGAATGCGGTTGTAGTTAGAAAAAGCTTCTTGAACTTCTGCTTCACTTAAACCAAAATCCTCTAACTTATAATGATGCGGCGTATGTTCTTCTTCTGACTGATTTCGAATAAAGGTTTCCATTGCATCAAGACTTTTTGAACTCAAGTCATAACCAAAATGTGTATAAATTGCTTGAATTTGTTGGGTAGGATTTTTAACAAATTCACGATAATCAATATCTATAATCTGTTCTGGTTTTAGAATTTTCTCTCTATCTGCAATACTTTTATTAATAGCATGCTGCCAAAAATCTAAAACTCGCTTGCCAATGACATGCGGATCTGCATGTTTAGAAAGACCAGAACGAATGCTGGTTGTAAGGCTTGATAAAGATCCTATAGCCTTCACAGGATTTCTATGGATATGAATGAACTTTGCATTAGGATAGGTAGCTAATATTTCTGGCATATGGCTAATATGACTAGGGTCTTTAAGCAGCCATTTTTCAGGCCTATGCTGGGTTTCTAGTGCTTGAAGAAAGCGTTTATGCCACATAAAAGCAGCAGTATAATCACAGGTCTTTAGGTAATCCTCATAGCCTGGCGAGTTTGCCATACACATATAAATAAAACTTCTCACACTCATTGTATTAATAAGCGAACATTCCTCTGGCATCTCGCCATGAATATGATGCATGCTCACAAGTTTGGGTATAAATTTTCTAGCAAGGCCTAATTCTCTATTAGTTTGCTTCACTCTTTTTTTAGCTTCTTTGCTATCTTTTTTAACTAGTGGAAAAGGGCGGGTAATTTCCCAAAATAGAGGTGAGCGATAACGAGCATCACAACTTAAAAGGTCAAATAAAAAAGTTGTACCAGAACGAGGTAGTCCCATAACAAATAATGGGCTTGCTGGATTTGGTAAATCTTTATCTTGAATAAATTCGTTAAGCTGAGCTCGAACTTTTAAGCGATTTACTAATTGATGACGAACGGCAAGATTGCCTGCTAAATTAAAACGAGCTTCTTTTTTAAAGGATTCAACTAGAAAATCTAAAGGCTCTACATAATCATCTTCGCCCAAGCGACCCTCAAGACCCTTGAGTATGGATTTTTTTGACAGTCGAAGCTTCACTTCATTGATCCCTCTATTGCCTATAAGATACTATTAAACAGATAAATCTACAATTTACTCTATGAATATACTTTTTATGTGTGTTGGTAATTCAGCAAGGAGCCAGATAGCAGAGGGCCTAGCTAAAGCTATGCTTAATCAAGAGCATCAAATACAAAGTGCAGGCTCAATTCCTTCAGGGACAGTTCACCTAAGTGCAATTGCATGTATGGAATCTATTGGCATAGATATTTCACAGCATTATTCAAAATCTATAGATGAGTTAGACGCTGAGTTTATGAATAATTTAGATTATGTAATTACTTTATGTGCAGAGGAGGTCTGTCCTGTTTTGCCTGTCTCAGCAAAATCCTTGCACTGGATGCATCCTGATCCGGTTAATCCCACTTACGATAAAACTCAAGAAGCAGAAGCTTTTGAGAATACACGTGAGAGTATTTTTAAGCTCTTAAAAAAATTCTTAATTCTAAATACTTAAATTTTCTTTAAAACTTAAACCATCCTATTGCATCAAATTCAATCCAGGATACTAGAAATATTTAAGATTTAGTGGCGGTTCCCCAATAGTTATAGCCTGCAATACTTGGAGTGCTAGGGAGGTACATTTGCTCCATATTCTCTATTTCAAATCCTGCTGAGGTTATTAAATTTGGGATATCTCTATTGAGATGGCAGCCACCAGCAATTTTCCCCCAAAGCGGATCAATTCTTTTTTGCCACTTAGCAACTTTAGGGTCAGGAGCTTGGCCGTGCTCACAAAATACTAATTTACCACCAGGCTTTAAAACTCGAAGCATTTCTTTATTTGCTTGAAGCACATCTGGAATAGTGCACATCGTATAGGTAATTAAAACAGTATCGACATGATTATCAGGAAGAGGGATGTCTTCTGCACCACACAGCATAAAGTCGACATTAACTTGATGTTCTTCAGCGACATCTTTTGCAAGGTTGTTGAGCTCAACTGAAGGGTCGAGTCCTAAAACTTTATCAATTTTACTCATGTCATAAAAAGGAATATTTAAACCAGATCCAATTCCAACATCCAAGACAAGACCTTGTGCTAATGGCACAACTTTTTTTCTTTGATAGTTAATTGGCTTTGAGCCACATGTGCAATTTAAAAACTTTGGTAAAACATACTTCTCATACAAACTCATACCTAATCCTCTATCTCTCTTAGAGTTTCTTCAATTCCCGTTGAGCCCATAGACATACCACTAATTCTCATATCTCCTAAATCAGCAGCCATAGCTTCGCGCATACCTTTTACTAATCCAGTTCTATCTACTGTTAAGCCACCATCAACACAAAGGTTATGACCGGTAACAAATCGTGATTCATCGGATGCTAGAAATAATGCTGCATAGGCAATATCCAAAGGCTGTCCAAGCGCTTCGATAGGCTGGAGCCCTTTAATGCGTTCATCCCAGTCCTCAGAAGCTGCATTTAGTAGAGGGGTGTTTATAGCTCCAGGAGAAATACTATTAACTCGTATTTTAAATTCACCAAGTTCCAATGAAGTAGTTTGCGATAAATTGATCACGGCTGCCTTAGCTGCAGAATAAGCCTGTGGGCCACCACCACCTGACATACCAGCAATAGAAGCTGTATTGATTATAGAAGCGCCATTAGGATTCGTTTTCATTACCCTTGATGCATGTTTAATGCCCATAAATACCGACTTAAGTAATATAGCCATCGACTGATCCCACTCATCTGCATCTATATCGCTAATAGAACCAAAAGCACCACCAATCCCAGCGTTATTAAATAAAATATCTAATTGACCAAACTCATTCATAGCTTGCTGAACCATTTTTTCTATATCAGCTTCTTTAGAAACATCAGTTTTAATTATCATAAGTGCATCTTTAAAGCCTTTTTGCGATGCAATATTAGAAGTTTCTTCTAAAGTGGTTTCATTGATATCTGTTATAACAACTTTTGCACCTGTCTCTTATACACATCTCCGAGCCCACGAGACCTCTCTACATCTC
>OJCJ01000396.1_pt1 | contig 9511 bp, 10 predicted proteins | sample 1591811 | NCBI WGS metagenome assembly OJCJ01 (sample SAMN05416758, study PRJEB24817) | seawater metagenome | isolation source: Sea water | place: Canada:Atlantic | collected 2013-07
ACGTAAGGAGTCGTCGGCAGCGTCAGATGTGTATAAGAGACAGCTTATTATGGTATTAATATTCCCTAGTATTATTTTATGAAGAGCTGGAACTTATTCATCGCATTAATACTTATACTCACTGCATCATGCTCTCAAACAAATATAGAAAACGAAATAGGTTTTGATATTTTTGAGAAACAAAGCATCCATTTTAAAGCTTCAGACAAAGATCTGGATACTCAAGAATTAATTATTGGATCTGGTCGGCTTATATTAAAAAAAATTCAATTGCCATTAGACCATGACTACCGACATGCAGCGGCAAATATAAGATTAGTTTCAACTGGTGATCCTTGGGATAAATCTGGAACATTTTTTATTGTTCCAACTTCCTCGGACTATTCTCTTATAAATTTAAGAGATAATAGTTTTCCAAATGACGATGGAGCAGATCGCTTTCCTGCAATACAAAAATTTTTATATGAAGATAAAAGTTACTTCCCTCCATTAGAACTTCTAAGATTTATTACTCCATTTGGAGTTGGTTACTTTAATACACAAGAATGTTGTGAAAAGCTTAAGCCTGTTTATATTGATGAATGGGCAGATGATATTACTTGGAACGAGGATATATCTCACTTACTACCAATATTAAAAGGTGAAGTTATGCTTGGTGTTTTTATAGACACCTGGTCAGATAAGGGCTGGGAAATTGATGTAGCTATAGAATTTTCAGAGCCAGGTCGCAATAATAATTTAGAAGCTAAAAACATTATCTCTTTGATTAATACAACTCCACTAGGGCCAGGCCAAAATGGCTATGATCAATTTGGAATTACCCCATTGGTAACTAGCTTTGAATTAAAAGAGTCTGTCGATGAGGCATATCTTTACTATCTGACTACTGGGCATGGAGGTCATGGGACTGGAGATGAGTTTGTAAGAAAAACAAATGTTATTAGTCTAAATAATAATGTTATTGAAGAGTTCGTGCCTTGGAGAAATGATTGTGCATCCTTTAGAAGATTTAATCCAAGTTCAGGAGTATGGACAGAAACTACCGAATGGAAGGGTGAGGAAATTGAAGAAAGGATTGCATCTTCAGATTATTCTAGATCTGGCTGGTGCCCAGGCAGCAAAGTTTCTCCTAAAAAAATTAGCCTAGGTAGATTAGAGAAAGGCACCCATGACATAAGCATCTTCATACCAAATGCACAAATTACAACTGAAACAGAATTTAACTTCTGGAATGTTGCTGCTTATATAGTTTATTAAAGAGAGATTAGCTAACTTCTTTTACCCAATCAACTGTTTGCTTAATTCCACCAATTGGGAAAAAGTGAACCTGGTCAATATTTAGAGATGGATCCTTCATTTTATGATCTGCTAAAGCTTCTAAAATTTCTGTAGGCTTGTATGGTAATAAAAGCTTTGTAATATCTTTAGCTCTTTTGGTAAGAATTTTCATAGACGGTCCAACTCCACACTCAATAGAGAATCGTAATAGTGTCTGAAGTTTTGCAGGGCCCGCAATGCCGATATGTATTGGTATATCAATGCCATCTTGTTTAAGTCTTTCTGCCCATTTAGTAACTGCAGTAGCATCAAAACAAAACTGAGTAGCTATGGCCATTTCTGCATCAGTACGGTTAGAAAATTCTTGTTTCCAAGAAAGAGCGCTAGAAACATTAGCATTGCTTCCATCAGGATCTATATCTTTACTGCCCTCTGGATGCCCAGCTATATGAAGTCTTTTAAAGCCAGCATCATCGAATACACCTGATTCAATTAATTGGATTGATGAATCAAAGTCACCTAAAGGTAGTGAGGCACCTCCCCCAATTAAAAGGGCTTCTGTGACATTAGCCTCATTTCTATACATAGAAATCCAGTTTGCTAAGGTTGCTTTATCTTTAATGATCCTTGCAGGGATATGAGGCATTACTGAGAATCCCTCTTCGCTTATTCTTTTTGCCGTAGCAACCATAGTTTTAATATCTTCTTTCTCAGATAAATGAGCGATATAGACTCTAGTATTTTTTGGCAGTATCTCAGCAAAACTTTCAACCTTGGCAGCAGAGTTAGGCACTACTTCAATTGAGTAGCCTGAAATAAAATTTTTAAGGTTGCTATTAGTCATTTAATAAATATTTATCAGCTTATATTGCTAGCCCAAGCCCAGCATTATTTTTCTCTAATACTCTTTCAGCTCTATAACTTGATCTCACCATAGGGCCAGAAACTACTTCTAGAAAGCCTTTGCTTAAACCAATATCTCTATAACGATTAAACTCTTCTGGGGTTACCCATTTCTCAACAGGTATATGGTTTAAGGTTGGTCTTAAATACTGTCCAAGAGTAAGAATATCTACATTGCTTATAATAAGATCATCCATAGTCTTTTCTATCTCTTCATCAGTTTCGCCTAAGCCAAGTATTAAACTAGTTTTTGTTAAAACATTTGGATTAATCTTTTTAGATTCAGCTAAAACATCTAAAGTTTGCTGATATCCCGCTCTGATATCTCTAACAGGGTGGGTAAGTCTTTCTACCGTTTCCATATTTTGTGCAAATACTTCAATACCTGAATTTACAATAGTCTCAATTGAACTATAAATGCCTTTGAAATCTGGAGTTAAAGCCTCGACTGCGGTATTTGGATTGCTCGCCTTAATTGCTTTTACTGTTTCGGCATAATGTTCAGCGCCCCCATCTTCTAAATCATCTCGATTGACTGATGTTAATACAACGTATTTTAGGCCCATAACAGAAACTGCTTTAGCTGTATTGATAGGCTCATCTGCATCGAGCCAGCCTTTAGGATTGCCTGTGTCTACAGAACAAAACTTACATGCTCTTGTGCATACTGATCCCATAAGCATGAATGTAGCAGTGCCATTGGACCAACATTCAGAAATATTTGGGCACATGCCTTCTTCGCAAACTGTATTCAGTCGTTTTTCAGTTACCTGCTGCTTAACTTTATTGTAACGGGGATCAAATGTTGCCTTAACTCTTATCCAGTCTGGTTTGCGGGTATTTGGAATATGTGAGAATTCATTAGCTTTTTGGCCATTCTTTACAGCTTTTATGCCATCTCTATTTACAATCTTTACTGTTGGAATTATTTCCATAATTAAAATTGGCTACCTAATGTTTGTATTGCCAAAGATTCAACCTCATTAATATCTATAGTATCAATAAAATCCTTTATTTGCGTTACCTTTAACCCCTCATAACCACATGGATTTATCTGCAAAAAGGGACTTAAGTCCATATCAACATTTAAACTGATCCCATGATAAGTTTTTCCTCTTGATATTCTTAAGCCTATCGATGCAATCTTCTCATTACCCACATAGACTCCAGGAGCGCCGCTAATTATATTAGTTTCAATACTATATTGCTGTAAAAGATCTTGAATAAAGTTCTCTAAATTCTGAACTAGCGCCTTAGGTCCCCATTTAAAGGTTTTAATATCTAATAAGAAATATATAACCAGCTGACCAGGGCCATGGAAAGTAACTTCCCCTCCTCTGTCAGTTTGAATAACAGGAATTTCTTTTGCATTTAGGACATGCTCTTTGCTAGCTGCAGTGCCTAAGGTAAAAACTGGGGGATGTTGCAAAAGCCAAATCTCATTTTTAAAATCAGGATCTGCAATATGAGCTTTCATTGCCTCATAAGCATCTTGGTAATTAATTAGACCCAGGGATCTAAAGGTTAAATCATTCTCCACTAATTCTTTCTAGCCTCAATAAAAGCATTTTCTGAGATTGCATGATATGCAGACACTTCTTCAAGGAAATTTTTATAAGATTGATATACCTTGTTCACCATTGGATCATTGGCAGCATTCTCTTCTAAAATTTCATTAGCTATGACTTTAAATTCAGCAATAACATCATCGGGCAATTTTCTTAAATCAACTCCATGAACATCTATTAATTCTCTTAAAGCTCTATTATTTCTTGCTGTATATTCATCTAAGGTGTCTTGGTTTACAGCCTTTGCTGCAGTTTCAATAATGACCTGTAGATGTTTTGGTAAAGATTCCCAGGCATCCTTGTTTATCAGAAGTTCTAGCATAGAGCCTGGCTCATGCCATCCTGGATAATAGTAATACTTGGCAGCTTGTTGAAAACCAAAAGTTAAATCGTTATATGGTCCAACCCATTCAGTAGCATCTATTACACCTGTTTGAAGCGCAGTAAAAAGTTCTCCTGCTGGCAAGGTCACCGGAATGCCTCCAGCTCTTTTAAAAACCTCTCCTCCAACTCCTGGGATTCTCATTTTTAAACCTTTTATATCTTCTAATGAATTTATTTCTTTATTAAACCAGCCAAACATTTGAGTTCCTGTATTGCCTGCTGGCATAGGATAGATATTGAATGGTTCATATATTTCTCTCCATATCTCAAGTCCGCCGCCTCTGTTAACCCATGCATTAATCTCGTCTGAAGTGAATCCAAAAGGAACTCCAGAAAAAAACTGTGCTGCTGGGACTTTACCTTTCCAAAAATAACTTCCGCTATGGCCCATTTGATGAGAGCCACTTGATACAGCATCAAAAACTCCAAATGCTGGAACTTGTTCCCCGGCACCATAAACCGTTATCTTCATTTGCCCATTACTCATTTCTTCAACTAATCTAGCAATTTTCTCAGGAGCCATTCCTAGACCGGGATAATTTTTAGGCCATGCTGTGACTAGACGCCAGTTATAAGTCTGAGTTGTATCAGTTGCAACGCCGCTTTCTACTTCACTATTATTTGAGCAGGAGCTAACTAGGATTAGGGCTAGGATAAAAATGTACTTATATTTCATTAAATTTTCTCAAGTTTGGCAAATGATAAAACGAGCCATTTAGAGCCAGAATTATCAAAGTTAATCTGCACTCTTGCAGCTTCACCAGTTCCTTCGTAATTAAGAACTATGCCTTCTCCAAATGAAGGGTGCAAGACTTTTTGCCCTAGGGCAAAGCCAATCTCATCCTCAACTTTAAATTTAGATTCTTTTGCAGCAGGAAATTCTCTTCGAGTATATGCTGATGTAGTTTGTGCCCTTGGACGAATTTCATCTATAAGATCTTTTGGAATTTCACGAATGAATCGTGATGGCGGATTAAATGTATCTGAGCCATGCAATCTTCTAGACTCTGCATAAGTAATGTAAAGTTTCTGCATTGCTCTAGTTATGCCTACATAACAAAGTCTTCTTTCCTCTTCTAATTGGGCGATACTATCCATGGATCTGCCATGTGGGAATAAACTTTCTTCTAAACCTGTAACTAGAACTAACTTAAACTCTAAGCCTTTAGCAGAATGCAAGGTCATTAACTGGGCCGCATCATCATGCTCACTAGCTTGTCTGTCACCAGAATCAAGAGAGATCATATCAAGATACTCTTCAGCAATTTCGATATGTTTTTTTTCATCTGAAATACTTTGTTCAAAGTTCTTAGTTGCAGAAATTAATTCTTCTAAGTTCTCTGTTCTTGTTTTACCTTTCTCGCCAGGCTCTTTGCCATGATAAGCATAGAGACCAGAGGTCTGAATAATATATTCCATGAGCTCATGTAATGAATTACTTTCCGCCAACTCTCTACAGGCGGCTATGAGCTCTAGATAGGATCTAAGTCCGCTTCCACCTTTTCCAGAGATAACGCCTTCATCTATTAATTTAGCTGAGGCTTTTATGTATGAAATATTATATTTTTTTGCAGCACTTCTAATTTTAGTTAAAGTTTTTTCTCCAACGCCTCTTGTTGGATTTGAAATTGATCTTTCAAAAGACGGGTTATCTGAGTGATTAAAAATTATTTTTAGGTAGCTGATAGCATTTTTTATTTCTAGTCTTTCATAGAATCTTTGACCGCCATATATCCTGTATGGAATAGAAGATCTTAATAAAGCCTCCTCTAAAGCACGAGACTGAGCATTAGATCTATATAACACAGCTGCATCTTCATAGAGTTCGCCCTTGTTCATCCACTCTCTTAAAATATCAGCAACAAAACGAGCTTCATCTTGTTCGTTATATGCTTGATATAAAATTATCTTTTCGCCATCAAGCTGTTCTGTCCATAAATTCTTACCAAGCCTATCGCTATTATTTTCTATTAGAGCATTTGCTGCTGAAAGTATGATGCTTGTTGAGCGATAGTTTTGTTCAAGCCTGATAGTTTCAGAACCTTTAAATGTCTTTGTAAAAGAAGCTACATTTTCTACCTTTGCGCCTCTCCAACCGTAAATAGATTGATCGTCATCACCAACTGCGGTGATTGAAGCACTTGGTGAAGCTATTTCCAGCAACCAGTTATATTGGATAGTATTGGTGTCTTGAAACTCGTCTATGAGAATAGTTTTAAATCTAGTATGAAAATAGGATCGAACCGAATCGTTATTTTTAATAAGCTCATATGACTTAAGTATTAGCTCACCAAAATCAACTAAATTATCTTGCTTGCATACTTCTTCATACTCTTTATAAATCTTTTTAATAGTCTCTTTAAAGAAATCTCCATGATCTTCAACACCTGAGGCTCTTAAGCCATCATCCTTCCAGTTATTGATCTGCCATTGGCTTTGGCGTGATGGCCAAGATGCTTCATCTAGGTTAGATTCTTTTGCAATCCTCTTGATGATTCTTAACTGATCGTCTGAATCTAATATAGTGAATCCGCTAGTTAATCCTGCTTCTTTATGAAAACGCTTAAGCATTCTATGCGAGAGTCCATGAAAAGTTCCACACCATAAATCCATGGCAGGTGATTGGAGTAATTCCTCAATTCTTGAGCGCATCTCAGCAGCAGCTTTATTGGTAAAAGTAACAGCCATAATTGCTGCTGGATTCTTTTTTAATGCTTCAACTTCCCAAGCAACTTTATGAACTAATACTCTAGTTTTACCAGATCCAGCTCCAGCTAAAACCATCAGATGCTGTTTTTCTGAAGTAACAGCTTTACGCTGCTCATCATTCAAATTATCTAATATGTAAGATACATCCATTTAGCTATTCATTTTTTTACTTAGGAAGGATATTCTAACCCTATGCCGACAAAATTATTACGACAGATTAAAAATACTCTGCCTGAATTAAGAAAATCAGAGAAAATTGTTGCTGAATACATTTTAAATGATCCAAAATCAATTATTAGCCTGAAAACTGCAGAAGTTTCCAGCTTAATGGGGATAAGTGAACCTACCTTAATTAGATTCTGTAAAGCCATGGGTTTCACTGGATACCAAGAGTTAAAGATAAATCTTTCACAACAATTAGCAGCAGATGATTATTTTGAGATCTATGAAATATACCCTGATGATTCTATTCATGATCTGTGTGAAAAAGTTTTTGATACTGCGATAAGTGAAATTCTTAATGTTCGATCACAAATTGACCAAAAGATATTAGAGCAAGCAATTCAAACTCTAGCAAAAGCTAGAAGAGTAGAATTTTATGCATTTGGAGGTTCGGCACCAGTGGCAATGGATGGTCAGCATAAATTTTTTAGGTTAAAAATTCCTTCATCTTGCATATCAGATCCTCATATCCAATTTATGTCAGCAAACTCATTAAAAGAAGATGATGTTGTTGTAGCTATTTCACAATCTGGAACTACTTCAGCTCTTGTTGATAGTGTTAAAACCGTAAGAGATTTAGGTGTAAAGGTTATAGGAATAATGCCTGGCAATACTCCGCTAGCTAATATATGTGACTTGCCTTTAGCAATAAATGTTGGAAGTAATGACAGATTAACCATGCCATTAACATCAAGATTAGCTTATACCGCTGTAATAGATGTTTTAACGATGGGGGTAGCTCAGCTGCGTCCTGAAGCGCAAGAGCATTTATATAATATTGCTAATAGTCAAAGATCGTTAAAGATAGATTCTTAGCTTAATGAGGAAAGAACATGAATAGAGTTTTAGAACATTTAGGCTGTAAATATCCAATCATCCAAGCTCCAATGGGTTGGATTGCACGAAGTCAGCTGGCTTCTGCTGTATCAAACGCCGGCGGCTTCGGAGTTATTGAAACCTCCTCTGGTGAAGTTGAAATCTGTAAAGAAGAAATCCGTAAAATGGCTTCTCTAACTGACAAACCTTTTGGTATAAATCTGCCATTGCTATTCTTAAAAGATGACAGCATGGTTAATTTTATTGTTGAACATGGCATCAAATTTGTTACTACATCAGCTGGAGATCCTTCAAAGTATATTGGCGTATTAAAATCTGCAGGTATCACCGTTTATCATGCTGTGCCTAATGTGGCTGGTGCTATGAAAGCAATTAATGCTGGAGTAGATGGGCTTGTGGTTGAAGGTACAGAGGGTGGTGGATTTAAAGGTTCAGAAGAAGTTGGTTTGCTTGTTTTAATCCAAGCAATAAGAAAGCAATCTAATATTCCAATTATTGCAGCTGGTGGAATTGTTGACGGTATCGGTATGGCTGCTGTCTTTGCTGCAGGGGCTGAGGGAATCCAAATGGGTACTCGTTTTGTTTCTAGTTCAGAAAGTCCAGTTCATGATAACTTTAAAAATAAAATTATAGATTCTGATGAAGCTGGAACTTGGATCTTAAATAAAAAATCAAAACCTTGCATTAGAGCTTTAAAGTCAGAGTTTACCGCTTCAATTCATGAAGATGGAATTATGGATATGAGTGCACTATCTAACATCAAAGAATTATATTTTGAAGGAGATATGGAGGCTGCACCTGCCCTATCTGGACAATCTGTTGGTCTAATTGATAGCGTAAAATCTGCAGAGACTATTATTAATGAAACTATTACTGAATTTAATTTAACGTGTAAAAAACTTGCGCAGGAGACATTTGATGAGTGAAGAAACTAGAGATTTTTTTAAAACCTATACTGACTTTGTAACTAAGGTCACTAGTGAACCAAGTATGGAGCTTGATGCTTTAAAAGCTAGACTTGATGAGATTGAAGCAGAGTCACCAATTAAAACGCCTAGACTTCTAACTGCTGCCCTTGGTCTTGGAAGTGAGACTGGGGAGTTTGTTGAAATTGTTAAGAAGATGTTTTTGCAAGGCAAGCCAGCATCAGAAGATAATATTTTTCATATGAAACGAGAGCTAGGTGACATCATGTGGTACTGGACTACTGCTTGTGCTTCTCTTGGATTAGACCCTTATGAGGTTATAAGCGAAAATCAAAAGAAATTAGAAGCTCGCTATGGTGAAAAATTTGAAGTTGATAGAAGCGAAGTAAGAAAAGAAGGTGATTTATAGATCTAATCTATGAATTTATTATGATGAAAGAAAGAAAAGAAAAAGATATTAAAAAAGATCCGCCTTCAGCGGCTGATGATTGTGCCGATGTAACTTCAAAACACGAAAGATTTAACAAAGGTCCTGATAAGCCTAAATTTCCACCAGTAGACTACGAGAAGCCGCCTCACTTCTAAAATTAGACTATATGGTCTTCTCTTTCTTTTTTTGCTGTTCTGGTAACTCCCTCTTTAGAGGTGTACTCATTAGTAATGCCTTTGGAACCAGCCTTATCT